>Ga0105251_10001859_pt1 | contig 17345 bp, 20 predicted proteins | sample KBSS64metaG_FD_80424 | JGI IMG/M metagenome (GOLD analysis project Ga0105251, IMG submission 80424) | Switchgrass rhizosphere microbial communities from Kellogg Biological Station, Michigan, USA - KBS S6-4 metaG | ecosystem: Host-associated > Plants > Roots > Rhizosphere > Soil | place...
AGACTGCGACCGTATTCATGGGTACGACAGTCCATCACGAAAGCTTGTTAATCGACGTCATGAAACACCGTGCTGACTTCGAGGCTAAACGATATCAAGCGATTATCGATATGCCCGAACGAATGGACCTATGGGAAGAATGCCGCCAGATATACGTAAATAGAGAAGATCCTCGCTCGGCCAAAACGGCGGAGCTTTTTTACATTGCGAATAAGGACGAAATGGACCGCGGCGCTAACGTTCTGTGGCCGGAAGTACAGCCGTTATTTAAGTTAATGGCGTGGAAATGGGACAACGGCTCGAAAGCGTTCAACACCGAGTATATGAACAATCCTATCGATGAAGAATCGATGCTATTCAATCCGGAGAAGTTTACGTACTGGGACGATAAGGATTCGGCGCGTGAGTTTCCGCATGGTCAGTATACGATTTCGATGGGTATTGACTTTGCGATGGGTAAACAACGCGGGGATTACTCGGCAATTACGATTGTTGCCCGCAATAGAGAAACGGACGTTACTTACGTCATTGATTCGTACGGTGAGCGCGTTAAGCCTGATACGTTTATGGAAGTTATCGTTGAGAAAGTACGCGAGTTTCAGCCGGACGTAATCGGTGCAGAGGCGCAGATGGCGCAGGAATTCTTCGTAGATCAGCTTAAAAAGAAACTCGTTAACATCGGATATCCGGCGCACAATCGCGTTAAAAAGGTCTTTCAACGTAGTCGTAAAGAGCTTCGTATCGAGTCAATGCTACCGGACATTGAAGTAAGCAAGATTCAGTTCTCACGTAAACACGCGTTGTTGCTAGAACAGTTCGAAAGATATGGCGCTGACCATGACGATCTAGTCGATAGCTGTGAAATCGCTATTTCTACATCGAAGCAAGGAAGAAAAAAGGTTATGAGAAAGCCTTCGTGGTTGTAAATCTCTTAATCGCTAATCTTTTATCTATATTGATTATTTAAATATATGTGCTAACTAAACAACAATAAAAGGAAGGAGGCAACCGCATGGCATTATTTGAAACTGGCGCTAAATTCCCGCCCGAAAAGTCGATTGAACGACTCGCACGTTACGAAAGAATGCGTAAACTCTTTCAAAACAAGCAGTGGGAAGTATACGAACGCGCAGCGGAAATCTTAAAAGACTCTCCGCAAGGCCAGCAATTACGCAAACTCTATATCGCAATCGGACTAGCGGACATCGTATCAACTAAGCCAGCCGACATGTTAGTCGGAGAACGTCCTCGCTTTGAATCCGGGTTGCCTGACGATTCGGAAGAACAAAAAGCGTACACGTCTTACGTTGAGGAGAACGATTTAGTTCAGCTGATTCACGAAAGTTGCATGGCGAATGGTTATCGCGGTGATGCGTGGGTTAAGGCGCGTTATGGTTATCGCCAGGACTACACGGAATTACTAGCGGAAGGTTTACCGATTCCAAAAGACGCGAAAATGGAGCCGATCATCGAGCACGTTAACGCTTCTTACGTTTTTCCGGAGACTGCACGCGGTAACATAAAGAAGTTTAAAGCGGTTAACATCGCAACAGTCGAGTGGGTTGAGCGAAAGAAAAGCGAAGATGCTTACCTAAACATTGAGCGTCACATTCCCGGCTATATCATTTATAAACGCTACAAACTGATTCCGACAGGCGTTGATACGAATTGGTTTGCGGAAATCCCTACGTTTATTATCGGCGAAGAGATAGAAACAGGACGCGAAAACAACGTAGTCGAAACAGGGCTACCATTTATTCCGGTATTTCACATTCCCTACAAAGCGGTTGACGATGATTGGCAAGGTATCGGCGGATTAGAAAAACTAGAAAGCGTATTTGCCGCGATTAACGACCGCCTTGTGCAAATCGATTACATTTTGTGGAAACACTCGGATCCAAATTCATACGGTCCCGACTTAGAAGGAACCGACAGCAACAGCGTAAGATTCGGCGGAGTATATATTCCGGTTACAAAAGACGATGTTGTTCCGGGCTATATGACGTGGCAAGCGCAACTAGACGCGGCGTTCAAAGAGCTCGACTTACTAATCAGCACCGTATTTATCATGTCGGAAACTCCGCAATGGTTATTCGGTACAACAATGTCCGGCGATAACTCTGGCGGAACAGGTACGAGTCACAGTGACGGCGCAGCGATTAAAGCACGCTTCATGCCGATCATTAGTAAAATCAAACGAATCCGTACTCACTACGATAAAGCAATTCGTGACGCTCTTTACGCTTGTTTCTTATTCGATAAACAGGAAAACGGTCATAAATGGGAAGACGTTTACCCTTCGATTGCATGGCGTGATGGAATTCCTCGCAACGAAAAAGAAGAAGCCGAGATTATGCAATTACGCACAGTCGGTAAGCCAACAATCGACGTTCAATCAGCGATTAAAACGCTTGATGAAGTGGACGACGTTAAGGCGAAAGAAACAATGGACCGCATCCAAGACGACGAAACTGCCGCAATGGGTACCGTTGATTCTTCGATATTCAATCAGACTACACCTACAACGGAGGAGGCGACTGAGTAATGCGAGAATTACCGCCTCCGAATTACGAATATGACGTTGCGAAGCTGACTGACACTTATGTAAAAGCGCTAGAACAAATTCGCAACGAACTTTACCGGATTGACCTTACGGATTTCCAGCGTGCTAATGCGTTGGCCGTAATGAAGTCTATAACGGAAATATTACGCGAACTAAACGGAGATACCGCCGACTGGATTAACGAAGCTATCCCAAAAGCAACCGAAGACGGCATCGTACGAGCAATCGTTGCGCTTGGCGTGGTTGATACGGTAGAAGAAGCGGCGAATATCGTAAAGTTTAATCGCATTAATAAGGAACTCGTTAAAGCTATAGTTGCTGATACGCAAAATAACTTACTAGCGGTTACTCAGAATATGGAAAAGCGAATTATAGTAGCTATCCGCAAATCTACCGCAGAAGTAATGCGTGCTAACGTAACGAAAGGCGTCAACGGAACATCTACGTTAACGGGCGAGCTCTTAAAAGAGATTCGTAAAAACTTAGATACCGCAGCAGATACATCGATTATAAACGCGGCGGGAGCCAGACGTAGATTAAAAGATTACGTCGAAATGGTAGTCCGAACGAAGATGATGGAAGCACACAAAGAAGCGACCATGAACGAAGCTGTTCAACGTGGCGCTAACTATGGAGTTATTTCAAGACACGGCGCAAAAGACGCTTGTAGTAGATGGGAAGGTAAGATCGTAAAACTTACACCGGAGGCTGAAGGCGACTATCCCTATATCGGAAGTCTACCAAATCGAGAAATCTTCCACCCAAACTGCCGGCACACAGTATCACCAATTCGAAGACCGGATCGAGTATAAAACACTGTCCAACAGCAGGTTACGACTCTAAACTGTCCGCAAATCTCCGAGGCGTTGCTCGTTAAACTCGTATATTGGAGGAATTACGCATGAAACATTCATTCTTATTACCGTTAAACTTACAATTTTTCTCTGAGGAACCACCGGCTGAACCAACGTCTGCGGAGACGCCAAAAACCGAAGAACCAACAACGCCGGCACCGGAAGAAAAGACGATTCCATACGACCGATTCAAAAAAGTAAACGATGATTTGAAATCGTTTAAGCAAACGTTTGAAGCACTCGGATTAGAAAGCGTTGATTCATTAAAGTCACTAGTAGATGACTACAACGAACGCAAAACAAAAGAGGCGGAGCGCGAACGTGCTGAAATGTCCGAACTTGAAAAACTACAAGCGGATATGCAGGCATTATCGGATGCGAAAACGGGCGCGGAAACGGAATTGCAATCGTTACAAAAAGCATTACGTAATGAGAAGATCACTAACGCATTTTTAAAGGCGGCTCCAAGCGTAGGTATCCCAAACGACGAAAAGCGATTAGAGGCAGCGTTAAAATTATTTGACGTATCTGCAGTGAATATTGAAGACGGCAAAGTAGTCGGATTAGAGGACGCTTTAAAATCGCTTGTTGACCAATATAGCTTTTTAGCAGGCGAAGAAAAGAAACCGCAACGAGAAATCGGTGAACCTTCAAACAGCGGTACATCTGACGAAGCCAAAACGCTAGAAGCACAGTTAGAGGACGCGAAGAAGAAGAAAGACTTCGCAAAAGTAATCGAACTTAGTAACAAAATTCAATCGCTATTTAAGTAAGCAGTCGCAGGCTAATGCCGGCGGCTTTTTTAATTACCAAAAAACTTATAATTCAGGGGGAAAAACAAAATGGCAGTAAACTCTTATAATTTCCAAGATCAGGTTCGTCAACTTCAAGAAGGCATCTCGATGATTATTCAAGATGAGCCTACACTATTAGGCTTAATCGGACTAAACGGAGAACCGTTGTACCAAACGAAATTCGAATGGATGTCAGACGCTTTAAACTCTAACCGCGCTAACTTAGCAGCAGACATCACTAACGCTGCAACTTCAATCACAGTAGCAGCAGGCGACGGTATTAAATTCCGCGTTAACTCTCTATTAGTACTTGGCGACGAGTATATCAAAGTAACAGGCGTTTCTGGCGATACTTTAACGGTTGTTCGTGGATTCGACGGAACTACAGCAGCGGCTCACACAGCGGCAGCAGATGAAATCCGTATCGTAGCTCGCCCACAATTAGAAGGCGCTGGAATTGGAGCAGACGAAAGTCATGACCGTTATGTAGATTACAACGTAACGCAAATCTTCGAACGTTACGCTTCAGTAACAGGTACGCAACAAGCAGTACGTACTCACAACGTATCTGACGAATTAAACTACCAAGTTCAATTACGTCTTAAAGAATTAGCTCGCGAAATGAATGACGCTTTAATCTACGGACGTCGTTTCGATCAAGGTGCAGGTCAACCGCGTATGACTGGCGGACTATTAAACTTCGCTCAAATCAAAAACTCGGTTAAACAAAACTTAGCTGGCGGAGAAGTTACTGCGAAAGTAGTTAACGATGCGCTTGAAAAAGTTTACCAACGCGGCGGTAGCGTAAATACAATTCTTACAAATACGGCTGGTGCTCGTCAGTTCTCGAAATTACTTGGCGACAAAATCCAAATCCAACAACAAGATACTGTACGTGGCGGCTACGTTGCTACATTCGTTTCTGACATCGTTGGCGGAGACGTTGCAACTATCGTAGTTGACAAAAACATGCCAAAAGATAAAGTCGTTTTATTCGACCGTTCAATTCTTTCTATGCACGCATTACAAGGACGCGCTCTACACGATATGGACGCTACTACTCCTGGTGCTGACTACGTTTCTCGTCAAATCCGCGGTGAGTACGGCGTTAAAATCATGAACGCTAACGAAAAAATCGCTGTATTAGAAAACGTAAGCAAGACTGTATCTTAATTAAACGGGAGGGAATACGATGGCTACTTTTAAAGCATCGCCACATTATTCCGTCCACTATAAAGGCGGCAATCTTGAATTCGATCATGTCGGCTTATACGAAACATCTGACGAGGGAGAAATCGCAGTCCTTAAAGGGCTGTGCCCTCGTTATTTAATTTGTGTGGACGAAGGCGAAGAACAACCGAAGAAAGCAGAACCAAAAGCGGAGGCGAAACCGGCGGCCAAGCCGAAAGCAACACGCAAAACCTCCGCGAAATAAGAGATTGGCCTAACGGCTAACTAAACGGAGGTGCTTTACGTGTGGAACTTAACGGAAGCCAACGACTATATAAAATTCAACGCTATTGATAACGAAGATTTCCTCGACGCGGAAGACGATCGCAAGCAACTGTTACTAAACGTCAGTAAGCGCACAATCGACCGCAAGTTCAAAGATATCGAAATCCCCAACGAAGCCTATTACCTGTTTGGCGCTGCCCTCGGCGCAATCTTCAACGATACGAACAAAATGGCGCAGCAAGGCGTTGCTAGCTTCGGAGTAGCAGGCATTAACTTCACGTTCAAAGACGGTATTGGCTCGAAGAACGGCGCACCGGTAGATTTAGCGGGTTTTATTCCCGACGAAGTATACGAAATGCTGGGCGTCAGTAAAGCGCGTACCGTGAAATGGACGGTGTTGTAAATGGCGATAATTCCGATGAAAGACAAGGCAATAATTAAGCGTCCCGGTGCAAAAGACGACTGGGGCAACGTTATTAGCGAACCGATTGAGTTCACGCTTAAATGCCACGCTGACATAGTAACCAACGTTGTACAAAACCAACTCGGCGAGGAAGTTGTATCTGGCGCTTCCTTTATGTTCGATAAATTAGCGGACATTCGTTACGACGACGAAATCAGTTATACGAATGAACTAGGCGTGACAGTCGAACGAACTCCTATAAAAATCGATTATCCAAAGCTTACGAAGGTTTTACTAACGAGGGTGTACGTGTAATGGGTCGCGAATTTGAGATAAACATCGATGAAATGATTCGCGATTTAGAGGGTTTCAGACGAGAAGCACAAACGGCGCTGCACGGTACGATGGACGAAATCAAGGACGACTGGGTTCAGAAGTCTCGCGACGTAGCACCGTTAGATGACGGAAACCTACGACGCCAAATTGACGGAACAGTAGAAGGAACCGGCGCTAATTCGAAAGTTATCGTAACCGGCAATGCGACAAACAGTTCACGCGGATTTGGTCGATTTAATTACGGTTACTACCTTCACGAAGAAGCGCCAAGTTCTACGAATCTGTCAACGCAAGGCACAACGTTAAAGTTTCTTGACGAACCGGCGCAAGAACGTGAGGCGGAGTGGATGCGTTGGCTTGAAGAGGACATACGCAATGCAGCAAGGCGAAGGGGGTTTTAATACGTGGGCTTAATCGAAGAAATCAACGCGATATCAGACGTCATCAAAACGGACTTCCCTACGCTCAAAGTTAATAAGCAGTATGTACCCGAAAAGCCGACTAAAGGCGAAATGTGTGTACGTGTTCAGCGATTGAACTCTGGCGCAGATACGTCCGCAAGCTACGTACTGAATCGTGAATATCAATTAGTTTACTTCGGACTCAGCAACGTTGATTTGCTAACGAAAATTGACACGCTGACGGACCGATTCAACAACGAAATAAAAATACCGATTGAAGGGACTCGCTACTTAACCGTCGAGTCTCTTTCTTTTTCTCAACCGTTTAAGACAGCGGAAAATCTTGACGCAGTAATTGGCGTGCTAGTAGGAACAACGCGTAAAGGCGTGGTTATTCCGGATGCTCCTCTGGTTGAGAACGTTGAGATTAGAACTACCGCAGACTTTGCGCAGTGGGGCCGGTTAGATGGGTCTTTGACTCCGGATGACACGAGCGACGACATTACGATGTCAGAAATTGAAGGATTCAGAATGCGCGAATTAGAAGACGGCAAGTTCTTATAAAACAATAAGGAGTGATACGATGGCAGGTCAATGGGATCCAACCAATCTACCGATTAAGCCCGGACTTTATATCAACTTTAAAGAAGCGGCAGTCGCACAAATTACAGGCGGTTCATTCGGAATCGTCGGAATGCCTTTATTCAATTATACAGGCGGAACTGCTTCGGCAAAACAATTCTACACGGTTAAAAACGAAGCAGAGGCAGCGACTCTATTCGGTAGCGATAATATTCAACCGATTAAATTCGCGCTTCAAGCGGGCGCAGCAGAGGTACTTGTTTACGCAATGCCAGCAACACCTGCAACTCAGGATTATACAGACATGCGTACGGCTTTCGAAGCTCGACCATTCAACGTCTTCGTATATCCGAGCAAAGTCACAAATACGGAGCAAGACAACACTCTAACGTGGTGTAAATCGAATAAAGCGGAAGGAAAACACTTCATGACGGTATTCGGTGGCGACGCTACAACGGACCTAGATCCGGCAGTAGGTAACGCAAGTTCAGCACGATTAGCAGACGATTATTCAGTCAACGTTATCGTCGGTGTTGTTATTGAAGGCGTTAATTACACGTCAAGTTCGTTTGCTCCGTATGTAGCAGGACTTATCGCAGGTAAGCAAATCAACCAAGCGATTACTTATTCGATTTTACCTGTTGACGATGTAACTAAACGACTACGTAATAGCGAAATCAAGACAGCGCTACAAGCAGGGTCGTTAGTTATTTCGCATGACGGCGAAAAAGTAAAAATCGAGCAGGGACTAACAACAAGCGGTAAGAAAATTCGTTCTGTACGTGCGCGTCAGGCAATCGCTACTGATTTAGCGAAAGCGGCACGCGATAACTATGTCGGTCAAATTTCAAATAATGAAGCAGGTCGCAATGCGTTAATTGCGGCTATTTTGGCGTACCTTGAAACGCTCGAAAACGAGGACGTGCTGATTCTCCCTAACGTAGAAGAAAACCCAGCTGTGCAGCTTGATCCTACAAGAGAATCCGTTGGCGACTCCGTTTTCTTAGTTATCAATTACACAGAAGTGGATTCGATGGAGCGCATTCTCATCAACATCCAACTATAAGGGGGCGGGATAAATGGCATTAGATGCTACAAGAACACTGAGCGGTACGATGTGCAAAATTTATCATAACGGTAAATGGGTTACAAACGCTAAAGGCGTTGAGCTTCAAGGTGAAATTAACTATGAAGATATTCCACGCGCAGGCAACCGATCTTTAGGTAAAAAAGCAACAACTATCGAATGGACTGGAACTTTAACTAATTACAAAATCAATCATGACTTTATCAAAGCTATTTCACAAGTCCGTCACGAAAACAAAACGGCTTATGTTACGGAATTAATGGTCGAAATTAACGATCCAGAAAGCCCGGACAGTAAAGCTTGGATTCGTGTAAAAGGCGTTCAATTCAGCACAATTCCACTTCTTAACTTTGAAGTCGGATCAATCGTAGAAGAGGAATTACCGTTCTTCTTTACGGACTACCAATACGTTTAAACAATACGGCGGGCTTCGGCTCGCCTTTAACTTTGAAAGCAACCGAAAGGATGATTATATATGGCAAAGAAAAAATCGAACGCACTAGAGGCATTACTGAGCGCTAATCCTGACGTACAAGAACCGGTTTACATTAAACGATTAGATACAGACTTCGTACTTAAAGCGCTAGACCAAGACGAATTGACATCTGCGCAAGAAGAAGCGACTTTTGACGGAGTTACTAACGATACTGAAATGAACAATCTAATTATCGCAAAAAGCTGCGTTGAGCCTAACTTCGAAGATCCCGCGTTACTTGAACATTACGGAGCTCGTGACGCTGGTGATTGCGTTAAAAAGGCTCTAAAAGTCGGAGAAATCGTACTACTTTCGCAAAAGGTTTTAGAGGTCAGCGGATTTGATACGACTCTTAGTCAAGCAAAAAAATAATTCGGGACAGCGACCAAGCGTGGACGATTCACGTTATCTCTCAACATTATAAGATTCCGATGCATGAGGTGTATACGTGGACTGACGGACAAAGACTTATGAGTTACGCATCGATCGCTGTCCTTAATGAAGATGAAGAAAAAGCGAGAAAAGAATCGGAGAGGAGGTCGAAATAATTGGCGTATGATTTAACCGCCGTCTTAACACTAAGAGATAATTTTAGTCGTCAAATGAATGGCGCACTCCGAAGCATGCGAGAGATGGACCGTAATACACGTACTACTAGTTCAAGTATATCCAATTTACGAAATGTTGGCCGAAACGCGTTCGGCGGCCTTACTTCTGCTATTGGATCAACCGCAGCACAACTCGGAGTCGTAGCCGGAGCTGCAGGCGCTGTAGGACTTGCATTTAGCGGAATTCAAAAAGCGATGGACTTCGAATCGCAAATGTCAACGATCAAAGCGTTAACGGGAGCATCCGCCGCGGAAATGAAAAAGATGACGGATTTAGCGATGGAAATGGGGGCCAAGACAAAGTACAGCGCACTCGAAGCCGGGCAAGGTATCGAAGAACTCCTAAAAGCCGGTCTTACGCCTGCACAAGTAAAAGCGGGAGGACTTGAATCTGCGTTAAACCTCGCAACGGCAGGCGGGTTAGATTTAGCAAAAGCCTCCGAAATCATGTCGACAGCGTTGAATGCATTTAAGGATGATGCGATGTCAGCGTCCGATGCAGCAAATATCTTAGCAGGTACGGCGAATGCTTCAGCTACGTCAGTGGAGGAATTACAGTACGGGATAGCGCAAGTGGGTGCAGTTGCTTCTGGTATTGGTATGAGTTTTAAAGACGTTAATATTGCAATGGGATTATTCGCAAACAATGGTCTGAAAGGATCCGATGCAGGTACATCCCTAAAAACGATGTTGAGTAACTTAGAGCCCAAGACAAAGAAGGCAAATGAAGCGATGATGGATTTAGGGATCGTTACTCGGGACGGGGCTAATGCATTTTACGATTCACAAGGGAACATTAAGTCAATGGCATCCATAGCTGGAACCTTAAAAGAATCAATGAAAGGATTAACGGCTCAACAACGTCAAGTATATTTGTATTCGATGTTCGGTAGTGACGCAATACGTGCCGGTAATATCTTGTTCAAAGAAGGTGCGGAAGGCGTTAAGAAATTCACTAGTGAGATGTCTAAAGTAACTGCGTTAGATGTTGCGAAAGAGAAAATGAACAACGCAGCTGGAGCCGTCGAGCAGTTTAAAGGCGCACTTGAAACATTCCAAATCGCAGTACTTACTCCATTAATGCCTCTGATTAAAGAAGCCGCATTAAATATGGCTAACTTTATCGGAAACCTTAAACCGGAACAAATACAGGCGTTCTCAGATACGGTTAAAGGCGCATTTCAAACTGCCTATAACGTTGCATCTACGTTTGCTAAATTCGTAATTGAAAACTGGCCGGTAATTAGAGAAACCATTATCGGTGTCACAACTGCAGTAATCGCATTTAGAGCCGGAATGGCAGCCCTAACGATTATTCAGACGGTTAATACGTTAATGGCAGCATACCGAGCTGGAACGCTTCTCGCAACAGCGGCACAACTAGGTTTTAACGTAGCGTTACTCGCTAACCCTATCGGACTAGTAATCGCAGCAATCGCGGCGCTAGTAGCAATTGGCGTAGTACTATATCGAAACTGGGATACGGTAAAAGCCAAAGCGCAGCAATTATGGTCTAAATTCGGAAGTCTTATTACGAAAATACTAGCATTCTCCGGACCTATTGGAGCGCTTATCGCAGCCGGTATTAAGCTTTGTGGAAACTGGGATAAAATCAAGTCGAAAGCATCTTCCGTATTCGGCGCGGTTGGAAGATTCATAGACGGAGTTAAAAATAAATTCAACGGATTCGTTAGCGCAGTAAAGAACTTTAAGATGCCAAGTTTTAAAATGCCGAGCATTGGCGGTGCAAAATCCGGAGGCGGAAAGAAAGATAAATCGTCCTACCACGGTGAATCTTACGTACCACGTAACGGCATGATGTATCGACTTCACCAGGGCGAGCGAGTTCTAACAAAGAAGGAAAACCGCCAATTTTCGAAGGGTGCTGGAAACAACGTAATAATCAACATGGGTGGAATGACTGTCCGTGAGGAAGCCGACATCGACAAGTTCGCATCGGCACTAGCACGAAAAATCTATTTAGCAGGGGAGGCAGGCGCATAATATGGCGATCGAATTTTGGTTAACAAACGAACGAAATACGGAGCGTGTACGTCTGCCGGTAAATCCTGCAACGATTACAGTTTCGTCTCCTTTCGAATACAACGACGTAACTATTGCGAATTTTGGCGAAGCAACTATCTTCGGTGACCGTGGGCTAAAAGAGTTTTCGTTTGAAACGTTTTTTCCTGCGAGATACAATCCGGTTTACTGTTCGTACAAAGGGTTCAAAGCGCCGTATACTTACGTTCAAATCATCGAGAAGTGGCGCGACTCAAAACTACCGATTCGCCTTATCGTAACCGGCACGAAGATTAATTATCTCGTAACTATTCGCGACTTCTCATACGAAGTTGAACGGGCGGGCAATCCTGGCGATATTTACTTTTCGATTTCATTTAAGCAATTCCGTTGGATTTCCGTTCGTTACGAAGCGACGAAAACTACGCGACCTCCAAGTAATAAGAAGACACAACGTATCTATACGACAGTTCAGAACGATATTCTACTCCACATCGCAAGGCGCTTTTACGGTAACGACAATAAATGGATCGACATCTATAACGCCAATAAAACTAAAGTTAAGAAGCACGCTTATCTCGTAATTAAACCGGGCACGAAGTTGGTGATCCCGTAATGGCATCGACTAAGTATAACGTACAAAGTGGGTACGATACTGACCGTATTAATTTATCCATTTTTTATTACGAAGGCAATCAAATGACGGTTGTAAACGACATGAATATGGGCGTATCTATTTCGGGCGATTTAACGCAGGCCAGCCGAAAATGTGAGATATCGCTTATTAATACGGTCGACGGACAAAAGCGCAAAGTTTACTTTAAGTTAGGGCGAAAGATCCGTATTATGGCGGGAAAAGAGGAGCTATTTCAGGGGATCATCTTCGGTTATGATATCGACGATAGAGGGCAAGAAACAATCACCGCATACGACGCGAATCATTACTTAACGAAAGTTTCCGATAGTTTTAGATTCGATAATAAGAAGGCGTCCGACATTGTTAAATACCTCTGTAAACGATTCGGTATCAAAATGGGGAAGATTTCGGATACTGGCTACGTTATTCCTAAGTTGATTCTACGTGATAAAACGTTATGGAATGTTATTATCATCGCGTTAACTGAAACTTGGCAGAAAAACAAACGTCAATTTTCGCTTCAGTCAAAAGGCGGTGTACTCAACTTAGTCGAGCGGAAAGAACAGCTTACGCGAATGTACATCGAAGATGGAAGAAATCTGATCGGTGCTACTTACAGCACTAACATGGACGACGTTAAAACGCAAGTCAGCCTAACGGGCGGAGACGAAGAAAAACCGATTCACGCATTCGCTGTTGACACAAACGCTAAAAATGTCTACGGAACGATGCAGCACTACGAACATGTTAGCGAAGTAACTGATACGAAAAAACTACAGGCACTCGCTAAAAGTATGTTACCGCGGATAAATAAGCCGGAACAGGAATTCGACGTGGAATCACTCGGAATTATGAACGTCATAAGCGGATCTTCTATTCTAGTTCGCGAATCTATGACACAGATTTCCGGGGCTTTTTACGTTGTCTCAGATACGCATAACTTTCAGCCGGACGGATTTCATACGATGTCTCTTAAACTATCGCGCACATTCGATATTCCGGAAGAAGATTACGATCCGCCGGAAGAGAAGAAAGCAACGACGACGAGCGGTAGTAGTTCTAGCGGAACAACAACTACGACTACTGTGACGCTTAAAGGCGGTAAAGCAAACGTTCCTCAACTTGTTCGTAAATGGGAACCGACAGTTCGTAAATACGCTAAACAGTACGGCATCGAGGGTTATACCGAATTGCTACTCGCATTCATGATGCAAGAGTCAGGCGGCCGTTATCCGGATCTGATGCAGTCGAGCGAGTCGTTGGGGTTAGGGCGAAATGTATTACGTTATGAAGCGTCGATTAAGCAAGGCGTTAAGTACTTCGCGAATACGTTAAAGAAATCTAAAGGCGAAGCGAAACTCGCTTTACAGGCGTACAACTTCGGCGAAGGTTTTATTCCTTACGCATTAGCACGCGGCGGATACTCAATGGCAAATGCGAAAGCATTCTCGTCTATGATGGCGAAGAAACACGGCTGGAAACGTTATGGTGACGTTAACTATGTTCCGCACGTACTTCGTTATTATACAGGCTCTCTGACGCCGGTAAAAACTACGACTACTACAACGACAACTACGAAGGTTACAAACAGTACCGGATTTATTCGACCGTGTGAGGGCGTCGTGACCAGCGAGATGAAGCAACGTTGGGGACGTGCGCATGAAGGACTTGATATCGCGAAAGCCGGCACCGTACCAATTAAAGCGGCAGCAAGCGGAACCGTTTCGAAATCTTATGTATCGGCATCTTATGGCGAAGTTATCTTTATCGTTCATAACATCAACGGTCAAACATTCGAAACAGTTTACGGTCATATGCGTAAAGGATCACGTCGATTTAAGGAAGGCGACAAGGTAAATCAAGGAACGCAAATCGGAATCATGGGCAGTACCGGACGATCAACCGGCCAACACTTACACTTCGAGATACACAAAGGGCGCTGGAAGAATCCGGTCAATCCGCGTAACTATATCAAATTCTAAGGAGGCGACAGTATGACAAAACCGCAAGGGAACGGAGCTTCGCAATTAGTTCAATTGATGCGGCTACATGGACATAACAAGGATATTACTTTCGAGTTAGGCACAGTCACATCTGCGCCTCCGGAAGTTTCAATTCGCTTAGATAGTGTCGAATTTGACCTCGATAAGAGCGATTTAATTTTCGCTAGTAGAGCAACTGAATCGTTACAGCCGAACGACCGTGTTATTGTCGCGTGTGACGAAGAGCATAAAGTTTTCTACGTAATAGATAAGGCGGTGATTTATTAATGCCTTTAGTACCGGATTTTAGCGAAGAAGAGTTAGCGGAACTACTTGCCGAAGCAGAAGCGCAAGAGGCTATCCAACCTTCGAAGACATACAAAATCGACTTTGAAAACGGCCGTATTGGCGGATTCATTGACGAGACAGAAGCATTAAAGCAAGCCGTTCAGAAGGCGTTAATTACAGCCCGAGAACGGTTTTCTATTTATACGGACGCTTACGGTTGCGAGATCAACGACTTAATCGGAACAAACGTTACTAGAGCGCTTATTGAAACGGAAATTCCTAGACTAATCGAAGAGGCGTTGATATACGACGACCGCATAGATAGTATATCCGATTTAGAAACTTCGTTTTCGGGAGATACCGTTACAATCTCGTTTACTGTCGTCTCTGTTGGCGGCGAAGAACTCATATTCGAAGCATTGGAGGTGTAAAGATGACGATTTTTGACGGTGAAACTTACGAAACCATTCTCGACAGGATGTTATCGAGGTTATCTTCCGATTTAGATAAACGTGAGGGCTCAGTTATCTTCGATTTACTCGCGCCCGTAGCGATTGAGTTTGCGCAAACTTATATCGAAATGGATAACGTTCTCGACCTCGGATTTGCTGAATCGACTTACGGCGAATACCTCGACCGCAAAGTACTCGAGCAGGGACTCGTACGTAAAGAAGCGATCAAGGCAACTGGTAAGATTACGTTCGTCGGACCGGAAGGGTTAGATATTCCGTTAGGTACGCGCGTAACGACCGAAGACGATATTTCGTTTCTTACAACGGAGTCAGTTACGGTCAATAACGGATCAGCAACAGCAGCGGCTGAAGCAGAGGTCGGAGGTTCAGACGGAAACGTTGGCGCTGACACAATTACAAACACGGACGTTTCCGAAGTTGAAGGTATTATTAGCGCTACAAATAAAGACGACTTCAGCGGCGGAGTAGACGAAGAATCAGACGAAACCTTATACGCTCGTTATCTCGAATTCGTGCAGCGTCCTATTACGTCGGGCAATAAATATCAATACGAGTTATGGGCGAAGGAGATTCAAGGTATTGCGGTAGCGACGTGCTATCCGTTGTGGAACGGGCCCGGCACCGTGAAATTAGTCGTAGTGAACGATGAGAACCGAAGCCCAGCGCAATCTGTTATCGACGAGGTAGCGGCTCACATTGAAGAGGTAAGACCGGTAGGGGCTGACGTAACAGTAGTCGGAGTTACCGAAATCACAATCGACGTAGCTGCAACGATTACGCCGAATGATTCCAGCGACACTTCAACGATTAGAGACTCGGTTATGGAGCACGTTGAAACGTATCTTAAAACGTTCACGACTGGCAATCAAATCGTTCGTTATTCGCAGATTGGTAACGCCATTCTCGACTCAGACAACGTTATCGACTTCACGGGCTTAACGGTAAATGGCGGAACGGCCAACATCGCTATTGAAGCCGATCAAGTTCCGGTTATTGGTTCCGTAAATATAACGATTAACTAAAGGAGGAAAACGCATGACAGCAATGAGCAACTATTTAGAAAACGTACTAATTAACGCAACTTTACGCGGTCAAACATACACAGCACCTACGACGGTCTATTTGGCGCTATATACAAGTAATCCGACTGATTCGGCTACGGGAACGGAAGTTGTAGACGGAGGTTATGTTCGTCAGATTATCTCGTTCGGCATTCCGTCCAACGGCGCATCCTCTAACGGATCAGACGTAATCTTCCCTATCGCAACGGCGAGTTGGGGTACGGTTACGCACATCGCCATCTTTGACGCACAGACTGCCGGAAACTTACTTTACTACGGAGCATTGACCGCATCGAAAACCATCGCATCGGGCGACCAATTAAGGGTGGCGGCCGGAGATATCACCGTCACACTAGCGTAAAGGCGGTGGATTAAATGGCGGAAATCTTACTCGGCCTTAATCAGCTTACTACATCGACCACAGTCACTGGAAACATGCGCTTGATTCAGCCGTTACAAGCTTTGATTAGCGGGTCCGCGGAAGAAACAGCTAAGGATTTATTGGTCGGAAAATATATTAGCGCGAGTGTAGATGCGAAAGACGCAGCGATGACCGGCTCCATGCAAAGATTCAAAACGATTAGCGCCGACTTAGTTTGCGAATCAACGCTCGACGCTTATTGGACGGAGCGTAATATTCGCCAGGACATGGGCGACTACATGCCGACTTACTACAAGGACATTCGTGAAGCAGTGGCGATTATCCAAACGGAAGCGAACGAAATTACTCGGATGCGGGCGCAACTAAACAAAGTATTCGATAACTTCTTTATCGTAAGCTCCGAGCCGATGCTTGATCGTTGGGAGGCGCTTCTTAATCTTACGGCTGGGAATCGTGACTTAAACGCTCGTCGTCAACGTATTATGGCGAAACTACAAGGCGCGGGTACCTCGACGATCGGCGCAATCAAGGCGTTAGTTGATTCGTTCTATACGTGTAAGGTTAGCGAGAAGAATCGCGAAAACACAATCGATATCCTTATTACAGGCTATCGCGGCATTCCGAAGAACTTTCCGGACATTGTGGACGCAGTTAACGAAATAATTCCGGCTCACTTAGCGGTTCGATTCGCATTCTCGTACGTTCAATGGTCCGACGTCGAAGCCTCGTTTATGGAATTCTACGATGTAGACAACGTAGAGTGGGAGACATTAGAAGTTTCGTACCCGCAGCCGCCAACGACTCGCTTAACTTGGACGCAGTTAGAAACGATGCAGCAAGCGCAGACCGACATCATTCAATTCAGCGTAGATGATACGCGACTAAAATTCGACTAAGGAGGCGATGTTGAGTGGCGTCTAAACAAACGGCCAATCTCGGCCT
>Ga0105251_10001862_pt1 | contig 17333 bp, 16 predicted proteins | sample KBSS64metaG_FD_80424 | JGI IMG/M metagenome (GOLD analysis project Ga0105251, IMG submission 80424) | Switchgrass rhizosphere microbial communities from Kellogg Biological Station, Michigan, USA - KBS S6-4 metaG | ecosystem: Host-associated > Plants > Roots > Rhizosphere > Soil | place...
GCCGACGCCGAGGCCCTAAACCCCCACCGAGGGTTTCGCCTCATCCTTCGCCACCACCTGCGCAGTCCGCGTCTCCGGCATCGCAAGCCAGACCATCAACACCGCAAGCGCGCCCGCCCCGGCGAGTCCGAAGAAGCTCATCGCAGTACCGAAGCGATCGGCAGCAAACCCCGCCGCAGCCGTCGAAAGCGTTGCCCCGACGCCCGCCGCAAGGCCGAAGAAGCCGATCGTCAAGTTGTAGTGCCCGCGCCCGCCCGCGACATCCGCCGCAATGAGCGGCAGCATCACGCCGAACACAGCCGCGCTGATGCCGTCGAGCATCTGCACCGGCACGAGCAGATACGGGCTGCTCACGCCCGCGAACAGAATCGCCCGTACCGGCAACGCGCAGAACCCGAGAATCAGCACCGGCCGGCGGCCCCATATCTGCGCCTGTCGTCCGACCCAGGGCGATAACGCCGCAACGATGAACTGCGGCACGATGATGCACGCCGCGATCACGAGTTGAACGTTGTCGCCCATGTGCGCGGTCACTTCGCCGGCGGCGAGATTCAGCATCGCCGCGTTCGACAGATGAAAAAGCACCACGCACGCCGCAAAAATCAACAGGCGCTTGTCCTTCAGCAACTCGCGCAAGGATTCGCGCTCTTCGCCCTCGGGCGTGAGCCTGGGTTTGCCGGCCGGTGCGCGCGGCACGTCAGGCGGCGCATCGTAATGAATCATGCGCAGCGCGATGATCGCCGGAAAGGCGAGCGCGGCGGTGAGGAAGAACACCGAGCGCAGCGACAGATACTCGCCGAACGCGCCCATCAACGCGGCGGTGAGCGCGCTGCCGATCGACGCCCAGCGCGCATTGCGGCCAAGCCGGTCGCCGAGATCGGCCCGCGAGACGAGGGCGAGCGAGATCGCCGCCATCGCCGGAACGAGCATGCAGCTCGCGAAGCCGTGCAGCACTTCGGCGGCGAAGACGGGGACGAAGGTCGGGCTCGCAGCGAGCAAAAGGGCGCTCACGATGATCGCGATGATCGCGGAGAGCGCGGCGAATTTCTTGTTGCGCATCGCATCGACGAGCGCGCCTGCCGGCAACTGGCTCGCCATCGCGCTGATCGTGCCGACGGAGAGCATCAGGCCGATCTCGCCCTGCGTCCATTTGTTGGCCGCGAGGTACGAAGCAATGAAAGGGCCGAAGCCGGTCTGCACGTTGGCGACGAAGAAGTTCAGCCAGTCGAGCGCGCGCAGACTGCGTGCAATTACCATGTTGTAAATCGGTTCTCGATGTCGTTATCCGTTATCTGGCCGGGCGCGCGCCCGAAGCCTGCGCCGGCGCCGACGCCGCGCTCGCAGCCGTTGCCGGCGCAGGCGCGGGCACGACGGGCGACACGATCTTGATCGGCTGCTCGGGCGCGTAGGTCGGCGCGGCCTTCAGTTGCGCGTCGTTGAAATCCATCTGCAGTTGCCATTGCTTGTTGCGCGAGAGCACATGCAGGTCGCCCCAGTTGGCCGCGACATGCCGCTTGTCGCCCGCGAGCGAGCTGGACAGATCGAGCACGAGTGCCTGGGGCTGCGCCTGAGCATCGACGAGCACGTCCACCACACGCCCGATGCGCGCGCCATTTTTCTGCGACACCGTCGAATCGACGAGCTGCGTGAAATTCGCCGGCGCCTCCGCGATGGGCTGCGGCTTCGGCACCGGATCGGCCGGTTTGCCCTTCGCCGGCGGCGGGGGCGGCACGAGGGTGATCGGCGCGGTCTTCGAGTTCGGCGTGAAGCGAAATGCCGTCCACGGAAAATTCACCTTGCGGTCGCCGACACCGAGGAAGCCTGCCAGATTCACCATCAGGAGCTTCGGCTTCGCGGATCCGTCGATATACATGTCCACCGCGCGGCCGACGACCTTGCCTTCGGGGCGCTGCACCTCGGCATCGAGCAGGCCGTGCAGCTGATCGTGCTGCATGATGCGCGTCGAAATGATCTGCGGCGGAGGCGGCGGCTCAGGCGGTTCCGGCGGCGGCGCAACGGCCGGCTCGGGTGGCTTCGGCTTGACGACGCGGCGCTTCGGCTTCGGGGCCGGCGCTGGCTTCACCGTGGACGCCGGCTCCGGCGCCTGCACGGCGGGCAAAGGCTCTTCGGGCTCGCCGGAGCCGGCTTCCTCGGGCGCCGGAATATACGAATGCTCGACGATCGGCGCGGGCACTTGCTTGGGCATCAGCCCGCATGCGGAGAGCGCGAGCGCGGCGGCGACCGGAAGGCTTGCAGTGAGACGCAGCGCGCGCAACATGCGCGCAATGGCGACGATGAGCGCAGCCACGCCGGATATCAGCCGCGCGGCGGCACCGAAGGCGCTGTCTGCCCGACACGCTCGCGCGGGCGCGTGGTAGCTGATCGGCGACGCATCACCCCGATGCGAGATACCGCCTGTCATCGCAAAAGCTCCATGGTTCCGGGTCACCTGCTTGTCTGGTTCGTTGTTGGATCGGTGGTGGTCAGATCGATTCGACGTGCGCGAGGCGTCGCTCGTTCAGCGGACTGAATAATGCATGCAATGAACATCATGCCGGTCGAATGTCTTCATGCGTCGGGCGCTCGACTGCGCTCATCCGCTGCCCTTGCAAGTCGTGCCGCAGTGTCGGGCGCGCCCATCTTTTCGGCGGCGTCCCGGGCCGAGAAGCCACCCGCATCACGCGCATCCGGGTCAGCGCCGCGCGCAATCAGCAGTTCGACGATCTCCACGCGGTTGAACATCGCCGCGATCATCAGCGCCGTGCGTCCGTCGGGCGATGCGCCTTCGACATCCGCGCCGTATTCGAGCAGCGTTTCGATCACCTCCCTGAAGCCCTTGAACGCGGCGCCCGCGATCGGCGTCTGGCCGTTATCGTTGCGCAGGTTCGCGTCGGCATGGTGCTCGAGCAGCACGCGCACCGCGTTCGCATGGCCGTGGTAGCTCGCTAGCATCACGAGGCTGTCGCCCTTGTCGTTGCGCAGATTGGGCGGCAAGCCCTTGTTCAGCAGCGCGTCGAGCATAAGCGCATCGCCACGGCGGGCGACATCGAACACTTCGCTCGCGAACGCGATCATGTCGTCGTCGGGGCCGTCGTTCGATTGCTGCGTCGGGTTCCGGTTCTGGTCGTGCTGCATGGATCACTCCATTTCGATCGCGTCGGTGCGCGGGACTGAGTTCGTCGGGATGCGTTCGGCGCGTGTCGCATCGCGTCTGCATTTCGAATGCACGTCGAATGCATTCAATCTGGCATTAGGAATGCAACACACATGCATGCAAAATGCGAATGCGGACGCGGGATCAACCGGGAGCATACACAGGTTTGCTTGCAGGCCGCGCTTTCCGCGCGGGCGCGTGGCCCGAAGCGGCAGCACGAATCGCGCCATGTCGGTGCGCCTTTGTGCCTCGGGAGCGCGCTGCTTGACGCTTATTCGCGCGTCCCGTTAGGCTCGATATGACTTTCACTCTACGCACGCGAAGTGCCATCGCATATGAATCAGGCATCATCCGGCCCGGGCGACACTGCACATTCCGACACCGCCGTGCGTCGCCGCGCGCCCGCTGCCGAACGCAATCGCGATGCGATTCTATCGGTGCTCGAGCGCGTGCTGCCGCGAAGCGGCGTCGTGCTGGAGATCGCGAGCGGCACCGGGCAGCACGCCGCGCATTGCGCGGCGGCGCTGCCGGGCATTGTCTGGCAGCCGAGCGATCCCGATGCGGACGCGCGCGATTCCATCGCCGCCTGGCGTGCCCACGCAGGGCTCGCGAACCTGAACGCGCCGCTTGCGCTCGACGTGCTGAATGACGATTGGGGCATCGGGCACGTGGCGGCGATCGTATGCATCAACATGATCCACATTGCGCCGTGGGAGGCCGCCGAGTCGCTCTTTCGCTGCGCCGGCGCGAGACTGTCGGCGGGGGGCGTCCTGTACCTGTACGGGCCGTATCGGCGTAACGGTGCGCATACCGCGCCGAGCAATGAAGCGTTCGATCAGCAACTGCGCGCGCGAGACCCGCGTTGGGGCGTGCGCGACCTGGAAGCGGTCGCAGCACTCGGAGAAGAGGCCGGCTTGACGCTCGTGGAGACCGTCGCGATGCCGGCCAATAACTTCAGTGTCGTGTTCGAGAAGCGGGCTTAGAGCGGACCGCGCTCACGCTTCGCCCGCTCGCGCCACGAACACGCCGCGCCACGGCACGGTCGCCATCAGGGACGCCGTGACAATCATCCCGCCGCCGATCCAGCCCGCCATCGACACATGCTCGCCGAGCCATGCGCTCGCGAAAATCGCGCCGAACGCGGGCTCGCTGCCCATCAACAGGGAAACGCGCGTCGGGCTGCTGCGGCCGATCGCGTAGTTCTGCGCGAAGAACGCGAAGAGCGTGCACGCGAACACGAGATACAGCACCGAGCCCCAGAACATGCCGTGACCGGTAAGCGCGGGCAAGGGCTGCCATTGCGACGGCGCGAACATCAGGGCGATCATCGCGCTGCCCGCTGCGACGACGCCCGCCTGCACCGCCGTCACGGTGAGCGCGGGCAGCGGCGCCGCGCGCATGACGCGCTTGGTCACGCAGACCGACAGCGCACGCAACGCGGCGGCGGCGAGAATGAGCCCATCGCCGATATTGAAATCGAAGGACAGCGCGCCGTCGCCCGCGAGCAGCCACGCGCCTGCGAACGACACGCCGACCGCGAGCCACTCCGCCGCGCCGGGACGGCGTCTTAGCAGCGCCCATTCGACGAGCGGCGTCAAGACGACGCACAAGCCGATGAGAAACGCGGCGTTCGCGGCGCGCGTATGCAAGACACCGAATGTTTCGGCCAAAAAAATCGAGAGCAGCAGCAGGCCGAGGACGAGCACGCCGTGCAGCGTCGCCGCGCTCGCATGCCTTAGATGACGCAGACTCACGGCGAGCAGGCAGAACGTGATGCCGAAGCGCAACGCAAGCAGCGCGAGCACCGGAGAGAACGCGAGCGCGGTTTTGACGATGCCGTAACTGCTGCCCCACACCATCGCGACGACGAAGAGCAGCAGATCGGAGAGCGGAAGCAGGCGTCGGGCGGGCGATTCGATGGACATATGGCGGCTCCGGTGAGGGGAGCCGTCATTGTCGAATGATGCAGTCGAAGCGATAATCCGGTTCCGACGCACAGCTTTCTTGTCGTAACTGCACAAATGAACCCCGCCGATCTTTTCGACCTGATGCCCGATATGGCCGTATGCGCGCGCGTCGTCGATGCGGGCAACTTCTCGGTCGCCGCACGGCAACTGGGCAGCACGCCATCGACGGTGAGCCGCCAGATCAAGCGGCTCGAGGAGGCGCTCGCCACGCGCCTCCTGGAGCGTTCGACCCGCAAGATTCGCGTGACCGAGTCCGGATATCAGGTGTATCGCCATTGCCGCGACATGGCAGCGGCCGCATCGGGCGCGGTCGACGCGGCGGGACAGTCGTCGGGCAAGCCGCAGGGGCGCGTCGCGCTGTCCGCGCCCACGGCGTATGCAAAATCCGTAATTCATCCGCTCGTGCCGGCGTTTCTCGCGGCGTATCCGGACGTCGATCTGCAACTCGTCTTCGCCGATCACGACATCGATCCGCTCGACAGCGATGTCGATCTCGTCATCCGCGCGACGAGTCAGCCGCCGCAAGGGCTCGCCGCGCGGCCGCTCGGGCGGGTGCGCTGGCTGCTGTGCGCATCGGCGGCGTATTTGCGTGAGCGCGGCGTGCCGTGCCAGCCGCGCGAGCTTGCGCATCACGACTGTATCCATCTGGGCGAAACCGCCGACGACAACCGCTGGCGCTTCACACGAAGCGGCGAAACGGTGACGGTCGCGGTGCGCGGGCGCTATATCGCCAATCACGCGGGCGCGCGGCTCGAAGCGGCCGAAGGCGGCCTCGGCATTGCGGCGCTGCCGGAATTCGCCGCCCGCGATGCGCTCGCGTCGGGCGCGGTGCAGGCCGTGCTCGCGGATTGGGAGATGCAGGCGCGCGCCTATCAGGGTCCGGTGTGGCTGCTTTATCCGCCCAACCGCTTTCTGCCGCCGAAGGTGCGCGCGCTCATCGATTATCTGCAGGCGCAACTCGCTGAGCGAACGTGAAGTGCGGCACCGTCCCGGCCATTCGGCACGCGCCGAAATGACCGTCGCCGTGTAGACTGCGAATGGTCGTTCAATGCGCCGCGTGTGGATGCGGCGCTCAATCCGATCTCCTTTCATCGGAGGCGTCGTACATGCACGCAGCGTTGCCGCAGGGCGAGCAGGAAGCCGGTTCCATCGATACACCGACGAAGCCGCCGCGCGATCTGCGCCGGGTCGACATTCATCCCGATCACTGGTATCCGCTCGCGTGGTCGAGCGAGGTGAAGACCGGCCATGCGCACGGCGTACGCTTCGCCGGCGATCCGATCGTGCTCGTGCGCACCGCGTCGGGCAAGGTGTTCGCGCTCGAGGACCGCTGCGCGCATCGTCAGGTGCCGTTGTCGGCGGGTGTCGTCGATGGCGAATCGATCCGCTGCTGCTATCACGGCTGGACCTACGACTGCACCGGCCGCTGTACCGATATTCCCTATCTCGGACGCGAGCGCCTGCCCAACGGCGTGCGCGCGTATCCGTGCCGCGAGGCGGGCGGGCTCGTCTTCGTGTTCACCGGCGATCCGGCGCGCGCCGACGTCGCCAAGTTTCCCGACCTGAGCTCCGCCACGGATCGCGCCTACAAGACGCGCCGCTTCGGCCGCGAGGTGAAGTGCCACTATTCCTTCATGCACGAAAACCTGATGGACATGAACCATCAGTTCCTGCATCGGCGGCAGATGGGCAGCATGCGCGCGCGTTCGCTCGGCAGACGGCGCGGCGAGGACTGGATCGAAGTCGACTACATCTTCGCGCGCGAGGCGGGCAAGCAGCCGATCGGCGAGGCGCTCGTTTTCGGGCAGAAGCGCGGCACGAAGCCCGACGACGGCGAAAAGGACGTAATGACGATCCGCACCGAATACCCGTACCAGACGCTCAAGATCCGCACCAAGGACGACACGATGGTGATGGATCTGTGGATCGCCTACGTGCCGCTCGATGCGGAGCAGCGCACGAACCGCACATTCGGTCTCTTGTCGATCCGCCGCCCGAAGATTCCGCTCCTGCTCGATGCCGCGTGGCCGCTGCTCGTCTGGTTTACCGAGCGCATCTTCAAGGAGGATCGGTGGATCGTCGAGCGCGAGCAGGAGGCGCATGACCGGCAGGGCGCGGACCACAATCACGAGGTATTTCCGGTCATCATCGAACTGCGCGCGTTGCTGACGGAGCGCGGCGTGCCGCACGGCGCGGGCAGAAGCACGGGCGACACGCGCCGCGTGCACTTCATTCAGCCGATCCACGAGCAGCCCGCGTCGTGAGAAGTGCGGCGATGCGCCGATTGCACGCTTCGCGCGGTGGCGCTATACAGAAAGCAGAGACCACACACGGAGGACCATCATCATGAACAGCGACCCGAACAGGCCGCGCGACGACGACGCATCGGGTATCGGAGAGGCGCATCCCGAGGTCGAGCATTTCGATGCGGCCATTTCACACGTCGACGAATCCTATGCCGCGGGCAAGATGGCGGCCGGCGCGGCGAAGGGCATTCTGTACAGCATCATCGAGACGCTCGGCACGCTCGTCGGCGATCCGGACCTGCCCTCGCACGCGCGTTCGGGCTATGAAGGTTTGCTCGAGACGGCGCGCGAACTGCGCTCGAAGATCGAGCATTAGCCGTTCGATCGGGCGGCGCAAGCTTGCAGCGCGTTCGCCCGATATTCAGCTTCGCGTTTGCGCATCGTCGGGTAGCTTTCAACATTTGCGATGCGCTGGCGCGTCCCGCCGCCTGAAAAACGCGTGCGCGCCATTTAGGCTGCACTCGGGCATCTGACCTTTCATTCTTCGACTTGCACCGCTGATCCTTGCAGCGCAGCAATCGCGCCACTCTCGCGCCAAAAGGCCGCGTCTGCCGATGGAACGAACGATCGCATTAAAGCAGTCCGGCGCGCCATCAATCAGCCTCGTTTGCATCCTCAGTTCGCCACGGTGTCGTCAGCTCAGCGTCAGTTTCATGCCCGGTTGCCCAATATCTGCGCGTCAGAAAATACTGGTTAACCAGACAGTGAAAAAAAACGACACCCACGAGCGTCTTTCTTTCCCATTCGGTCTGTAAGCCATACACTTGCCCACGATAAAAGTTACGAGTTGAAACATAACGAAGCCACCATTCGGGGGCACCGGTTCCACGACTCGCACGCAAGTAATTGCCCACCGCTTGAGGAGAGAAAATGAAGGGTTTCACACTGACCAAGGCCGCAGTCGTCGCAGCCACGGCGTTCGCCGCCGCGGCACCGGCGTTCGCGCAAAGCAGCGTCACGCTGTACGGTATCGTCGACGATTCGATCGTCTACCAGAGCAGCCAGACGAACCTGGCCAAGACGAACCCGGGCCGCTCGAACGTCAAGATGGCGTCGGGCATTTGGGCCGGCAGCCGCTTCGGCCTGAAGGGCGCGGAAGATCTGGGCGGCGGCAACAAGGCCATCTTCCAGTTGGAATCCGGCTTCGACATCAACAGCGGGCAACAGCAGTTCACCAACGCGATGTTCGGCCGCCAGGCATGGGTCGGTCTGACGAACCCGGGCTACGGTACCGTTACTCTGGGCCGCCAGTACACCTCGTACTACACGCTGCTCTCGCCGTATAGCCCGACCAACTGGCTGACCGGCTACTTCGGCGCGCACCCGGGCGATCTGGACGGTCTGGACACGATCTACCGTGCGAACAACTCGGTGGTCTACACGTCGCCGAAGTTCTACGGCGTGACGGTGAGCGGCTCGTACTCCTTCGCGGGCGTGCCCGACAGCGTGTACCAAGGCTCGACCTGGTCGGCGGCGATCCAGTACCAGCAAGGCCCGATCGGTGGTGCGGTGGCGTTCTCGCGCATCAACAACGCGGCCAACGGCGGCGGCATCTACAACAGCAGCTCGACGACGATCAACAGCACCGCGGCGACCGATGGCTCGGGCCAGCCGGGCGTGTCGGCGGTGACGGCGGGCTACCAGCGCGCGCAAGCTCAGCAGCGCTTCGCGGTTGCGGGCGGCTATCAGTTCAACAGCGCGTGGGACATCTCGGTCACGTACACGAACGTTCAGTACATTCCGGGCGTGAACTCGCTGTTCACGGACGAAGCCGTGTTCAACACGGCCGGCACGGTGCTGCACTGGAAGGCGACGTCGGCATGGGACTTCGCGGCGGGCTACAGCTATACGTGGGCGAGCAAGGCGAACGGCATCAACGACGCAGCGTCGTACCACCAGTTCAACCTGTCCCAGTACTACTCGCTGTCCAAGCGCACGGGCCTGTACGCACTGGAAGCATTCCAGCGCGCGAACGGCAACACGCTGGCAGTGCCTTCGGGCACGACGGCGAACCGTCAGACGGCAGCGAACGCGACGATCGGCGATGGCTTCCAGAGCGCACCGTCGGCATCGCGCAGCATGTTCGCGGCAGGCGTGGGTATCATCCACCGCTTCTAAGCGACGCTTCGCGGCGTGATGCATTAGGCATTACGCATGTTGTATGCAAAACCCGGACGCCTCGTGCGTCCGGGTTTTTTTTGCGCGCAGTGCAATCGTTGCCTCAGATGAACATTCCCCCCGACACCTCCACGCGCTGCGCTGTCATCCACCGATTGCCGTCCGAGAGCATCGCCACGATCGCACCGCCGATATCGTCCGGCAAACCGGCGCGCCCGAGCGCCGTGTTATCCGCGATGAACCGATTGGTGTCGTGATCGTCACGCACGACGCCGCCGCCGAAGTCCGTTTCGATCGCCCCCGGCGCGATGGTGTTCACCGTAATGCCGTGCGGCCCGAGCTCTTTCGCGAGATAGCGCGTGAGCACCTCGATTCCGCCTTTCATCGCGGCATACGCCGCAAATCCCGGTAACGCGAAACGCGTGAGCCCGCTCGACACGTTCAGGATCGCGCCTTCCTCGTGGAGATAAGGCAGGAGAGTCTGCGTCAGAAAGAACGGTCCCTTCAACTGGATGTTGACGAGCTCGTCGAACTGCGCGGGCGTGGTTTGCGCGAAGAGCGCATGAACGCCGATGCCCGCGTTGTTCACGAGAAAATCGAAATTCTCGCGCTCGAAGGTGTCTTCGAGCGTCTTGCAGAGCGCGTCCCCGAAGGCCTCGAAGGTCTCGCACCGGGCGACGTCGAGCGCCAGCACGGCTGCCTTGCCGCCGCCTTTCGCGATTTCATCGACGAGCGATTGCGCGGCTTGCGCATTGCGGTTGTAGGTGCCGATCACGCCGCAGCCCTGCTGCGCGAGCTTGAGTGCGGCGCTGCGTCCGAGTCCGCGGCTCGCGCCAGTGATGACCGCGATCTTGCCGCTCATGGTTGCATTCACGGTGACTGCTCCTCTGTTTGCGTGCCCGATGGTTCAATGTAGGACGGCGCGGCGCGTGCAGGAAAGGCGCGTCGATGCTGCAACGCACAGGCCGCGGGCGCGGCCTTTGCTGCATTGTTTCGATCGATGCCCGGACCGGAGAATCGCACCATGGTCGATCATGAAAGCAAGGAAGGCAAAGCAGAGCGGCGCGCAAGTCTCGAACGCCCGTTCAGGCTCTTCGCGGTGGAGCAGCGCGTGCTCGCGCAGAACGTCGACGGCAAGGTCATCGACATCGGCGCGATGGATTCGAAGAACGGACAGTTCTGCGCCTGCATGGATTCGGGCGATCTCGTCACGGAGCCGAAGCGCAGCGCCGAGCTTGCGTTGAAGGCGCTCGCCGGCAAGCTGTCATTCGATTATCTCGACGGCCTTTTCACGAGCGAGCGCGAGGCCGAGGTGATGGGCCGTCTGCAGGATTATCCGAGCGTCGAGTTCGAGCTCGACGAGACCTGAAGCTCACACGCCGGGCGGCGGCCCGACAGGGGTGCCTCCCGGCATCGCCGTCCTTGCGGTGTTCTTCGCGAGACCCGTGGCGCGCGGCGCACCGCCGTCGGGTCGCGGGGTTCTCGCGGGCGGATCGCCGCGCGGCGGAAACATCGCGGCGACGAGCCGATCGACGAAAAAGAAGAATTTGTCCGACGCGTAGCCCGCGACGAACGCGATCGCGAGCGGCGACACTTCCTTGCCGCCTTCCAGCAGTTTGCTGAAAAGCCCGATCGAGATGCCGACGATGATCGCACTCGTCACGTGTGCGCGGTTGGCGACCTTCGAATGTTCCGGGTGGAACGTGTTGGCCGCCGAATCGGCGGAGAGCTGCCGCAGGATCGCGGCGCACGCGCCGAGCCACGCGTAGAGCACCGGCAACAGGAAGCCCGTCACCGCGCCGACGATCGACAGAATGATGTCGTTCGCATACAGCGCCATCGCGCGAATGTCCTGATACACCGCGATTTTCTGGAAGCCTTGCGCGACGGCTTCGACATCGGTCGGCAGGTGAGTGTCGCCGGGCTCGGCGCTAGGCTTCGCCAGCAGCGGCAGTGTGATTTCCAGCACTTTGCGCGCGACGTCGGGATTGCATTGCCAGTCGCCGCTCGTGGCCTTGCCGCCGTAATACTTCGGCGAATGCGACGTGCGATACGCGCCCTGGAAATTGAGCACGTTTTCCTCGGCGTCGCAGGGCGCTTTATAGGGACTGCGTATCGCGCCGAGCCCGAGACTCGTCGTGAACGCGCTGATGCGTGACACGTCCGCGAAGAGCTGGCGATTGTTGGTCGCGAAGCGCTGCAGTTCCTCCTTGATCTGCAAGGCGGGCTGCGAGTTCTGCAGCGCTACCACGGCGGCCGAGTCTTTCTTGTCGGCATCGGCAATGGCGACCGCGTGCGCCTGCAACTGGTTATGCAGCGTCAGCGCGGCTGCATCGTTCGCCTTGACGACGGTCGCGATATCCGTCGACACCTGATTTGCCACGAAGAGCAGACACGACAGCGACACGACGAGCAGCGTCAGCGCGATCGCCGAATGCGTGTAGATGCGAATCGCGCGGCGTGCGCCTCGCCGCGCTTCGTCGCCCGCCGTTTCGGCGACGACGGGCGTCACCGCGTGCGCGATGCGGCTCATCGCGGCGTAGAACGCGCTCTCGATTTCGGGATTCCACGTGTGGTCCTGCTGCGCGGTGCGCGCCTTCGACATCGCTTCGATATCGTGCTCGTCGAGCGGTTTGCCATTCTTCGCGCCATATGAAACGAGGTCGCGGCAGTGATCGAGATCGACGACGATGCGTCGCCCCGGATACTGCACCGATGCCGCGATGCGGCTCATCGCGCCGTAGAACGCGCTGCCGATCGCACGGCTCCAGATGCCTTGATCGAAGGCGGCCCGGGCGCCGCGCACCGCATCGACGTCGGTCTTCTCGAGGATGGTCCCGGTTTCGGCCGCATGCGAGATCAGCGCCTCGCACTTGGCGATGTCCGCCGCCGCGCGCGGGCCGGGCTCGCCGTCGCTGAAGTCGTCGTCGTTCGTCTGCGCGTCGATGTCGGCCGGCGCGCCATGCCCGGTGAAGTCCGTCGTCGTAGTCGTGCTCATGCCGGTCTCCTCGTGTCCGGGCGGAGCATAGGCTGCGGGCGGACGTCGGCCCGAGCCACGCGCCTCGGGCAGATGGTTTCACATGCAACTACTTACGCGCGGCCGTCGAAAGCACTGCGTCGAAATCTGCGATTCGTTCGCATCGCAAACGTTTGATAGACGAATTCTAGGCATCGTTTTTTAACGACGTGTGCGGGCATGCGCACACAAGTCGTCAGGCGATGCGGATTCCTGAATTAATCTCCGACGGGCAGCGTTTTCAGCTGCGCGACGAGCGCCGGATACATGTCGAGAAAACCGGGCGCGCTCAAGCGTTGAAGCAGGCTCGGGTCGATTGTTTCATTCAACGCCGTTCCCGCTACGCGTGGCTCCTTTTTGCACACGGCCTGCAAAAACGGGTGATGCGCGGTGAACTCGGTGTACGAATCGATCGGCTGCGACTGGAACGCCTGCGGCGGTATCGCGATCGGACCGCCGATCGAAAGGCCGTGGTCCGCTGCCTTTCTGCGAAGCCACTCGGCGGGAATGAGCGGCAGCAGATCCTCGGGCGTGCGCGGCGGCGTGACGTAGCCGCCGCCCACGTTCGCATGCGCGCCCGCGAACCAGCGTTGCTCGAGGGGCAGATTGCCGCCGCGCGTGTCGGCGCCGGGCGTCCACAAGGTCGGCTTGTAGAGCGAGCGAAACTCGTTCGCGGCGATCGCGTGATAAGCCGCCCTGGTTCTGTTCGAGAGCGTCGTGTCGTGGAACTTGTAGTAGCTCGAAAAGCCCGGCACCGGCACGCCGTCGAGCGGAATGCCGAGTTCACCGACGGTATCCCATACGCCGATGAATTCGACATCGACTTCCCGCGTGAACTGCTTGCGGAACTCGACCACCGATTGATCGGCAGGCCCGACGTCCTTGTCGCGATAAACGCCATACGCCTGATCGATCGACTGCGGGCTCCAGTCGTTCGCGAGTCCGCATTTGCGGATCAGCCCGGCGAGGCTGCGCGCGGAATAGGCGCCACGGCTGAAGCCGAAGATGTAGATCTTCGCATCGGACTTGTAGCGCTGACATAGCCACGCGTAGCCGCTTTTGATGTTGTCGCTCAGACCGTCGCCGAACGCGCCGCCGAGAAACTTGTTCGCGAGCGAGAAAAGCCCGTTGCCTTGCGTGCCGACACCGGGGACATAGAAGGTTTCCTGCTGGTCGGTCTCGGGCGCGAGCTTATAGAGCAGATACGCATTGGTGCGGTCGTTGGGCTCGTTCCACGTGCCGTCGAAGAAGATGGCGAGATTCATGAGCGCGCGGGTCTCCGTGTGTGCCGTTCGTCGCGGCGCCGGTATGACAAAAGACGCCGTCAAGTAAGGAATAGGTAATTCGCGCGCGGTGCGCAAGCACGCGAACGGTGCAAACGGCGCTCATGCGAAGGCATGCTGGATTTTGGCGGAAAGACGAGGGATGCCAGGAGCAATGAAGCACGCACGCGCCGCGCAGCGTTGCGGCCGATGTGCGATCCTAGTCTCGCGGCGGCACTCGGGGCCTGCCGCGTTCAATCGCGGGGTGAATCATGAAAAGAACGCCTTTCGCCACGGTCATCGTCCTTGCGGCAGCGACGCTCGCCGCACCCGCTTTCGCACGCGACGACGGGCCGCGCTTCGCGCAGGACCGGCTCGATGCGCTCGTCGCGCAGCACAGGGAAGCGAGCCGTCACATCGCTCAAGAGACATCGCAGGACAAGCAGGCTCAGTCGAAAGCGCAGCGGCACGGCGCTTCGTAAGACGACTTCGCTTGCGGCCTGACAAGGCACCTCGGGTCGCAAAAGCCTTCGATAAACCGGCGTGCAACGCGCCGGAAGCGATCGTGCGCGCCAGGCTCCCAACGGTATGAATTTTGCGGCTTCGGCCCGGGTGTTCCGCGGCCGTGGACCGTCGATCCTCCTTATCTCCTTCATATAGAGCCATGACAAGGAAAGCCTTATCGGTTGCCATTCTCTCCGTCTCCTTTCTCGCAGCAGGCTGCGCGGGCATCGGCCCGGGCCGCCTCAAGGCCGATCAGGTCGATTACGCCCGCGCGCTCGGCGATGCGAAAAAGCGTGAAATACTTGCCGCGATTGTCGGATTGCGCTTCGCGGACGCGCCGTCGTTTCTCACCGTGAGCAGCATCATCGCCGCGTATACGTTCGATACCACGGGCGGCGTCGTGCTCAATGCCGGCTCGGGCGCGCAGCCGAACTACGCGCAGGCGACAGGCAGCGTCTCCTACTCGAATCATCCGACGTTCACGTTCACACCGACGACCGGCGATGCCTATGCAAGCGCCTATATTCGTCCGCTTTCCCCTACGCTCGTATTGCCGCTCGCCGAAAGCGGCATTCCGATCGATCTGCTGTTGCGCATCACCGCGCAGTCGATCAGCGGCTTGCAGAATGGCAACGCACTGGGCGGGCCGAACGCATCGGGCTCGCCCGAGTTCTTCCTGCTCCTGCAGGCGTTGCGCAGGCTACAGCTGGCGGGCGAACTCAACATCGAAACGCGTAACACGGATGACAAGAACGGCAAGAGCGACAAGAGCGCGAAGGGCAACAGCCCCGACAAGGGCGGCGTCTTCATCACGCTAGGCGCGACGCGCAGCGGGTCGAACAAGGAAGTCGTCGAGGATCTCACGCTCGTGAGAAGGCTCCTGCACCTTTCGCCGAAGATGAAGACTTACGAAATCGTCTATGGACAGTCGTCGGATCGGAACCGCGTTCCGATGGTCACGCGCTCGGTGCTCGGCATCCTCACCGATCTGGGCGCGCAGATCGCAGTGCCCGACGAGCAGGTCGGCAGCGGCGCGACCAAGCCGGGCATCGGGCTGATCGGCGGGGAGACGCGGCCGACCATCATCGTGAAGGTGGGCGAGAAGGTGCCGCGGGACGCATATGTGAGCGCGCTCTATGACAAGTCCCACTACTGGATCGATCGCGGCGACTTCGATTCGAAATACGCGTTCACGGTCGTGCAGAACCTGATGGCGCTCGCGGAGGTCACGGACACGGCGAAGTCGCCGGTCGTTACGATTCCGGCGAACTGAGCCTGGCGGGGGATGGCCTGCTAACGCCGCTCGTATCGAATGTGTCGAATGCAACATGCCATCATGGATAAAGCATTTCGCATGCAAAACGCAACGGGGCGACATCTCGCGGATGTCGCCCCGTTGCGCCAAAGCCGATGCGAATTGGCTGTCGAAGCTGCGCGCTTACTGGCCGAAGTAGGCGCCGAGTGCACGCGATTGGGCGCCGGTCGTGCGACCCGACTGCGACGAGCCGTTAGCGACCGAGCCGTAGTCGCTCGATTGCGTCGGTGCTTGCGCGAGTTGCGTTGCGCTCACGCGAGCTTGCGCTGCCTGGATGTTCGACGGATACGACGGGTCGCTGATGTTCGGGTTGTAGCCGGCTTTTTCGAGCTGGACGAGCTCGGCACGCACCTGAGCGCGGGTGACGGGCGCATCCGACTGCTGCGCAAAGGAAAGGGCGGGAATGGCGAGCGCTGCGGCGACTGCGACGGTGGAAATGAACGTCTTCATGTTGACTACCTCCGATTCGGATATCTGATCATACTGCCGGTTTGGTCTTAAGCAGCTTGTGAACGGAGTGTAAAGACGCGCGTTCCGAAGATCATTCTCGTTTCCGTTGAATGATCTTTGTCGATATAGGAATAATCGGACGGACGCGTTTTTGCGTGGCGTCGAAATCGTTTTCGATACGGCTCCGATAGAGCCTCACTGCCGTTCTGCCGACGTTGCGCTGCATTATTGGATCTCCCCCGTGAGACCCTTTCTTTACTGATTTTGCAAAGATGCTTCCTTGACGCTGTGAATGATCATCCGCGGCTATGCCCCTACACTTCGGTCGTTCGCTCGGCATGTCATGAATTCGAAGCGCGCCGGGCTTCATCGGAATATCAGGGAGAGTCGAATGAAATCGTGGGTCAATGCAGTTATCGCAGCCGCCGTCTTGTCCACACCGCTTGCGTCGTTCGCGCAATCGAGCGCACCCGTGAGTCGCGCCGAAGTCCGCGGGGAACTCGTCCAACTGGAGAAGGCCGGTTATTCGCCCATCGCGGAAGACGCGTCTTACCCGGCGAAATTGCAGGCAGCCGAAACGCGCGTTGCCGATGTGCGCCTCGCCCAAGTGCAGGCTGAAGGATATGGGTCATCGACGGGTGCGGCGTCGCAATCGGGCCGTGGCAGCAAGCGGGTCGATCCGCAGGGTGTCTTCTTCGGGCAGTGAACCAGTTCAAGATGTCCGCCGATCCGTGCTCGTAATGTGCCGCGTGCTGGTCGATTGCATCCAAAACTCGAAATGCGCTTCTCGGCGTGACTTACGCAAGGCGTGAAGCGACCTCCGCTGCCGGATAACCGGTGGTTTTGCCCAGTCCGTCTGTACGGCTGGGCTTTTTTGCGTGCCGACGCTGGGCGCTCAGACGTGTGATCGCCTCGGGTTAACGCGATGCTATTCAAGTCGAAATAGCTGCAAGCAAAATTAATCAACCGGACGGTCGGTTAATAGTTATACTCGGCTCCATCGTATCTCAGAAAAGACGGTGGAGCTCCGCATGTACACCCAATCCCTCGACCTCCCGAGTCCCACGCACACAAGCGAAGCGGCCCCTGGCGCCGCCGCACTTGAACAGGCCCGCTTCGACGCGGTGATGCAAGCCGACGGCAAGATCGAGCCGCAGGACTGGATGCCCGAGGCCTATCGCAAGACGCTGGTGCGGCAGATTTCGCAGCATGCGCATTCGGAGATCATCGGCATGCAGCCC
>Ga0105251_10001867_pt1 | contig 17308 bp, 27 predicted proteins | sample KBSS64metaG_FD_80424 | JGI IMG/M metagenome (GOLD analysis project Ga0105251, IMG submission 80424) | Switchgrass rhizosphere microbial communities from Kellogg Biological Station, Michigan, USA - KBS S6-4 metaG | ecosystem: Host-associated > Plants > Roots > Rhizosphere > Soil | place...
CACTACCGAGGTGAATGTGCAGACGCTGGGCATTGCAAATGCCACGCAGCGCATTGGCGAGCTGGTGAACATGCGCGACAACCATTCGGCGAGCCGTGGTCCGGAGTTCATCGAGCAGTGCAACACCGAAATCACCAGGGCAGAACGCAGCATCGAGGGCAGCAAAGCCATCATTGAGCAGGCAGAGACCAGTCTTCAGAAACTTGGCTCCATTCCTGCGCAACTCGATGTTTCGAGTGCTCTTGACGATGCCGCTAGCCCTGAAGTGAAGCCAACGATTCAACCCGGGCTATCGACCCCGGAAGAAGATCACGGACCAGAAATGGATTAACCAGGCGCTGGAACCTTCCCCCGTTAAGGGGGGAGGTTTTAGGAGGTATGAATCATGAAAACCGAAGATTTAGCTGTTCGACAGCAGTTGATCGAGGCGGGTTACGACGCTGGAGCAGTTGAGAGTCGGGGGGAACTGCACGTAATGTTGGCGCAGATCCTGGCAGAAGACCCGGCCGGCAATGGCGACTTTGTTGATGGACTCCGATCGATCTTGAGTGTGGCTGAAAGCCTTGGTAGAGAGGCGGCACTTGAGCAGGCTAGAGCAGATCACCAGGGCGTGAAAGCATGCCCTGAGTGTCACCTGAAACCCGACCTGGACTATTTGGCCGGGACTACCGACGAGACTTTTGTGTCCTGCATGAACCATGACAGCCACGTTGTCGCCATGGGTGGCATTACCCTTAGCGAAGCTATCGCTAATTGGAACCGCGACGACTGGATCTCTTGCCGTACAGAGCGCGTTCTATTCCCGCTTTGAGCCCTGCACAAACTTCAAATATCTGCGTTTTACCTCCTCTCAAACCCCGATTAAACCCCTTTTTACTTACATGAATTGCAATTTCATGCAGGTGCGCTTAGTCTTGAGTCGTTATTACCACAACGATTCGAGGGGCGTGATGGCCGTGGATCTCTCAGGAATGCGCAAGCTTTACAAAGACGGTGCCTTGCAGGCGGCGATTGCCGCGCCTGCACCGATGGAGCGCGGAGCGTGGGTGCTTACGGTTGTTCGTACTGACGGATCATGTGAATACATGACCATCGCCAGGTCAACGCGGCACAAGATCTATAAGAGTCTTGACGCTGTTCAGGCTGACGCGGCAAAGGTGGGGTTTGAGGAAGTGAAAGTGAGAACACAAGTGGCTTAGCGGAATCGCAGAAACCAAAAAGCCCGGCTGGTAACCGGGCTTTTTGGAAAATCTAGAACAGGTCTTTCTCTTTCGACGGTGAAAACCTGTTCACACGACAACAATCGGTGAGCCAATTATGGCTGGCACTGCGACTTCCTGCAAGTCGCAAAATGTCAACGTAATAGCTCACCGCCGAAAGGCGTTGAAAATGGAATTAGATTTCTACACGGGTGTGCCTGTACTGCACAGCATCCCGGACAACAAGGCATGCAGTTTTCAAAAGGTCGCTCCTCGCTTTCAGTGCAGCTCTAGCTGCGGTGCTGGTGAGGCATGGTGACGAAACTAAGGGCTGTAAAGCTCCCGCCCTCAAATCCTCACTCCGCGCTCTATCGGGCTGCCAGGCAAATGCCGGCACGCCGTTCTGCACCTCGTTCCCTGACAGAAAAGCAGCTCAAAAACCCCCTTATCCGCTCGGCACATGAGCGCTTGAGCAATCTTGTAAGCCTGCGGGGCAAGTACCTGCGGCGCCTTGATACCGTCAACGGTGATCGTCGTACACGGCTAGAGAAGTTCGTCGCCATCGAGCGCGTTGCGGAGCAACTGTTGCTTCGTCTGGACCTGGCCACCGGTGTACTGGGCTACATCGATGCGGCCAACGGCCGGTTCGTCCTGAATACCCAGCGCGGCATTGCAGAGGACTCAGGTGTTTCTGAAGCCGTACTGAGCCGCTTATTCGCGACTATGGACAGCGCCGGCTACGTCTACCGCCGGATCGAGCGTGTTCGCCTCGATGAAGTCGACGACAACGGTTTGCACCTGGTCCGCACCCGTGTTCTGGTCCGCTTCACTAAACTGTTTTGGGCAGATCTAGGCCTTCGATACGTTTATGAGCGCGTGCAGAACGCGGCGAAGAAGCGCCGTGACGTAGAGCTGCGTGAGATTGGTCAGCGCAGACTGGCGGACATGGAGCGTCACTCGCTTGAATTGCAACGGCGTGAGCTCTCACGTCAGCGTTGGCAGGCCAAGGAGAGGCGCAATGCGCCGGGTGCGAACGTAGAGCCGAAGGCAGCTCGGAACGCAGATCCGGCAGTGCCGGCACCAAAGAGTGCAACGGCAAATGACGTAATGGCGGCCCTCAGTAAGCTACTCGCCAATAAACCGGCCGGGAACGGCTAACCCCCCTCTTTTTTTGCATCCGCTCACGCGGAGGCATTGCCGCGCCCGCAATTTGGGGAAGGCTCAGATGATGGCGTTTTATCCGATTCAGCGTACCCAGGCCCGCCCAGGAGCAGGCGTTTTTGCCCTCATAGACGGGCAGCCCCTAGCAAGGCGGCAGAGCTTTGAAATAAATGGAATTTTATACCCCCTTCAGCTACCCCCTTCGGGTAAAAAAAGGGACTTTCGAGGTGTGAACCCCTCGGAGAGCAAATATGCTCCCGCGCAAGTCGTGCCTACGGCACGGCGCGGGCATAGGGGGCTACTCGCCCCCAACCCCAGGCATGGGCCTGCGGCCCCTGCACCCGCATATCAAAAGACGCGTCTATACGACCGTGTGAAAGCCTGTCTAAGCGGCGCAGGGCGATGAAGCTGCCCTGCCCTGGCCTTCGGCCACCCTCCGGGCGCTAAGACCCGGATAAATCGCCCCCGGACGGCAAGCCGCCCGAGGACTCAACCGGGCGCGTGTGCGCGCTGGCTCATTCACGATTTAGGAAACAGAAAGTCCGCTAAGTGCCTTCGGTGAAGGCATCGATTTTGAGATTTTCATGGTGTCAGGAGCACCCGTGGGGACCGGTACTAACCTGGTGATCGAATGCACCAGGTTAATTTGCGTTGATTCACCCTTGGTTAAAGTCGTAGGGCTCTGCCCTACCACCCGCAAACGGTCGCGTTGACCTCGGGAGCGCGGGGTGGTGAAGCAACCCCACACTCCCAAGGCAAGACTTGATGGGATCGGGGCTGTTCAAGGGTGCGCTCCGCACGGGACTCCGTTCGCCGCGACGGTGAAGCTGTCACGACGAGCCGGGGTCGCGTCCCTTGACCTGAGGAAGATCAGCGGTGTGTGGTCGAAAGCGGCTACAGCAAGGCTACACCCCAGTTATGCCGACACCGGCGGACCGTTTGCTATGTGGATCTAACCAAGGAACGCCGGCATATCTGATACACTCGAATCAAGTAATCTCACTAGCTCCGACCCGATAAAGGGGGTTGCCATGGCTAAATCGCTATTTGAAGAAATTGGTTTCGATAAGGTTTCCGAGATCATGGCTGCCGCCACTGCGAAAGCTGCGAAGAGAGCTGACCAGCTCGGTTTGCCCCATGCCGAAGAAGTCAACGGTAAATGGGTGTTTCGCTATCCCGATGGTTCCTCGAAGCCTTTCATTACAAAGATCGATGTCCAGGTAGCCGAGGCGCAGGCCCTCAAATCGTCATCCAATGGCAAGGTTGTGAAACGACACGCATGACCCAGGAGAATACCTTGATCGGACCTCGCGCAATCGTCTTCGCAGGCCCGAATGGCTCAGGGAAGAGCACTTTGATTGGTGGTTTCCAAGCCGCTCAAAAACTTCCCGATGTGTATATCAACGCAGATGACATTGCTCGAACCGAGTTCGGTGATGTCTCTGACCTCAGGGAAAGAAATCTCCTCGCTGCTCGTACAGCTGAGACTCGGCGCCGGAACGCTCTTGCTGATGGCGCATCCTTCGCCTTTGAGACAGTCATGTCCACCCCTGGACGAGTCGCATTGCTTGATGAGGCCCGGGCGCTTGGATACCAGGTAGAGTTGGCTTTCGTGGCAACTCGGGACCCACATATCAACATCGCACGCGTGGCGGCACGCGTAGCGCAAAACGGCCACGATGTAGATCCGCTGAAAATCATCGAGCGGTACCAGCGGACTATGGCGCTACTGCCGTCTGCCCTGGACCTGAGCGATTACGCGTACGTATTCGACAACAGCGATCATAACAACGGGGCTGAGCCGGTACCGCCCAAGCTGCTGGGCTTTAAGAAGGATGGACTGATCGGCCGTGCAGAGCTGGCGGAAGTCAGTTGGTTCGATGAAAAGGTTCTCCCTGTCTGCAACAATCGGTCGCTGGAAAGAACGCTTGTTGAGGGTGTTTTGCTGCCCCGCATTGGCAATTTTCAGTCCTATACAGGCACCGTTGAGCTTAGTTCTCCGAATTTCGTTTGGCTTCGGCATGACGACGCAAGCCTGACTATCCACGACCGCGCTTTGATTGCACCTCAGGCCTTTATGAAGGGTGATCGTATTGCGATTTCCTACCAATACGGCGCGGATGGAAAGGCCGTCCAGGTACGTGAACAATCCCGCGTTATTACTCCGGCCGCCGACGTGGCGGGAACTGGATCGGTCCGTGAGCGTTTCAAAAATTTGATGTCGAATACTCGGGCAGCGCTAGACCTTGAGACGAAACCGAGGGAGCAGGACGGGACTGCGCCGGCACCAAAAGCAGCCCCCGATCTTTCCCGTAAGGAGCCGCTGACGGATCAGGATGAAACCCGCGCAGCCCAATCCGAGCATGAAAAATACGACGAGCCGGGGATGGATCACTGACCTTTCCTCCCCCAGCTGCTGCAGGACAAAAATCACAGGCATAAAAAAACCCCAGTGCTGGTAGGACACTGGGGGTTTCGCCTTGAATGCTACCAACACCCAAGGGGAACGCCCTTCCTTAGATCCGCAGACGTTAAAAGCTGTAAGTGAAAATCCGGGGTACGTTCTGCCACGGACTTTATCCAAGTGAATCGGCTTATACAAGCATCTGTAGACGTCGATGTCAGTCAGCCCCCTCCCCTATCCTCTGGCCAAAACGTGATGACCTGGCTGCTTGCGAGACGCGTTTACGCTCCCTTACGCTTTACATACGCTCCAGCGAAAACGCGTCCGTCAGCTTCCTTCCTAGACCAAACTTCTACGCTCGACTTTGGTTGCCACTTTGTACTCGCAAGACCTAGCTCAGTGGTGATGCTTTCCACTAAGTCTGAATTCCCTCCCATTACGAACCTATGGCAATCCTGGGCAACGGTCATGTTGTAGCGACGCAGTGCATTGGCCTCGATATCACCTCGACCTATTCGCCCCAATGATCCCTCTGCAACAAGCGCACACGTTGAAGTTAGAGGGAACAGGATTTGCGCATGCGGTGAGCCGTAGCCAATTGGCAGAGCACGGGTCGCGTTCGAAGTCGACAACAGCACGATCGGTGAGTCTGAGGTCAGAAAACTTTGATCATTTCCGGATGCATGCAGGACCATCCAGTCGCGTTCAAACAATTGTTCGGCCACGATGTGCCAAGTTTCCAGTGAGCGGAGGAATGCAAATTGCGGGTCCACATTGACATTCAGGTCCTGGGATTCATCCCGAGCCATTTTTGAGATGTCCCTGGCTTGTTCCCGCAGCAACACCTCATCAGCGCAGGCGCCGTTCATTTTTCTGAGAATTTTAAGGGCTCGACGTTCATCCGCCAGTATCAGGCGCGACCGCGTCTTTACGAATCCGGCGTAGACGCGTCCCGCCTCTGCTATTGCTGCTGGTGTTCGTACTGCTGCAAGACCAAGAAAGAGTGCAAAGGTCTCGCGTTGAGCGAGGCTAATGCGATCACCGTTGGCCAATGACTTTAAGATCGGAGCGGCTTCACCCTCGATAAGATCGAAAAGCTTCTCCAAGTCAAACCGCTTGCGGTCTTCCTTGTCTTGAAAAGTATACAGGTGTCCGACTTTCGCTACGTTTTTTGGTAGTTGCCGCTCTCGGATTTCGCCTTTCACCCGATCAAAGACCGAAAGCGCATCATCTGAGGCAAATCCCTCTAGATAAAATCTTGGGACATAGTGCTGCTGTTTTGGACCTTCCAAATGCGGTTTTGATATCAGCTTTTCGAATTTGTCCATGAAACGATGCTCCTCCTGCCAGGCGATGAAATCGCACTCCATTTGATCACCGGGTTGCACGCCGATGGACTCTGCCGCAATGGCTGCGGTCAATATAGGTAAAAAAGGAGTGGGATTCCTTCGGAGGTTAACCCCAAGCGCCTTGCCCGCTCTGGAGACGATCATGAACAAATCACATTTTTTCCCGTTAAAACATGATCGTCATCATCCCCCATTAGTGAGCGAAAGCCCGCAGGACGCCATTCGGGCAGACTGGCTCTATAACGCCGCTGAAGAACTGCTACGCGGCAATAGCGTGTCATTTCAGCGACGAATGCGTCCACAGCAAGGCGTAACTGCAGAGGAATTCGCTCTGGCAGTGGATGAATACGTGAACAACCGTCTTGCCGATAGCGAGGTGCATACCTCGGCGCTGGGCTGGCTGATCATCACCGCCGAGCGTGGACACGCTGATAAGACTGCTACAGCCGAACTGCTGGGCAATAGCGACCACCCGCTGGGCAAGCTTGGCGAGATTGCCGAGGCGCTGCTTGAACCTCTTGCGGATGACGCTCTGATAGCCAAGGCTGAGGATGATCTATGATCCGGCAAAATAAAATGGGATTTAAACTCGGCCGACTACCTTCCACATTGTTTCTTGCCTGTGATTTACCCAATGTGCGGCGTTGTTGCTTTGTGCTTGCATGCAAAGAATGGCAGGACTGCCTAAGTTTTAACGCAATTTTTATTATTTGCTACAGCATTCCAATCCACGGGCTTTGGCCGCTGAAGTTTTTCGTCAAAAAAAGCATCCGGCAAGGGAGCGAACGACGCAACTAGGCCTGGTCCATTGAAAATCCGGCCACAATCCTCAATTTTTTTATGTTCCGACCTCTCATATTCATACATACTTGTAGTAGAAACTTCTGCCTTTGCAGCATTTGACCATAATGTAGTTTTCGGATCTATTTCAAAAGAAAAATCCCATACCTTTTCGAATTTTGCACCTGTTATATCGTTATTGTAAGTGGCTTTCGTAACGAATGTATACCTCATTAACCATGGCATGTTTTCTTCATTAAAAGACTTGAGTATTTCCTTTATGTCCGAATCAACGTGGGTAAAATTTATTCGCGTGACATTGTCTATTGTCTTTAGGGGCCAAGAAGTCCACATTATGACGTTGTTACCCATTCCAAGGGTTAAATATTCGGTCGAGTCTAGATCCAAGTTGCTAATTGGAGCTCCTGTAACTTTTAGTGTCCAAACGGCTGATTTGGATTCTTGCGGTTCTTTTATCCACTCAAGCTTTGCTACTGGTGTGTAGGGGGATTTATCGTACAGCCATGCGATTAATCCAGCCATTGAAACCACAAAAGCAAGAATGATTATAAGCCTAATGATTTGATAGGCTTGCTGTTTGGTTAGATTGGGAAATATTTTTTGACGGATAATCTCTCTGCATAATAGATAGAAAATCGCGAAGCCCACCGCGCCAATTCCGGCGACTGCGACCGCGCTTCCGAGAAAATCCATCATCAGAACAGTGTCCTATAGAAGAATGTTCTGAATTAGGTTAGCAGTTTGCAGGCGATTGGCTTGGAATCGCAGCAGTAGAACGACGTGCCATCAATACTTCACCTTGTATGTAGGTGAATCCTCTGGCCGCTGACCACGTCGGTCATACATCCGCGTCGTGCTGATATTGGCGTGCCCCAACCACTCCTGCACCTTAGCGATATCCGCGTCATGCTCCAGGGCATTGGTTGCGGCCGTCGCTCTGAGCCCGTGCACGCCCAGCCCGTCGACCTTGATGCCCGCTGCCTTGGCCCACTGCGAAACGACGGTGTAGATCCCGTTCGCGGAAATGCCAGCGCCGGTGGTGCGCCCGCGGATCGAGCGAAAGAGCGGGTCCTTCCCAGGCTCGCGCTTGTTGTCCCTCTCCAGGTACGCATGAATGCGTTCGGCCGCCACGGGGTGCAATGGCAAATAGCGAGTCTTGCCGCCCTTGCCTCTCACCTGCAGATGTTTGACGCCACGCCGCTCCTGCAGGTCGCCGGTCCTCAGTTGCGCAGCCTCTTCGCGACGCAGGCCGTGGTACAACAGCACCGCCAAGATGGCGCGGTCACGAATGCCCTTGAGTGTCCAGCCATCCGGCGCCGTCAGCAATAGTTTGGCCTGATCATCGCCGAGTGCCGGCGTCTTGCCCTCGTTAGATGCAACCCGGGGCCTTTTGACGCCGTTCACTGGGTTGCCGCCGGCGACCGCGTTGTTCTCCAGCAGGTGGTCAAACAGGCTGGCCAACGCGGCCAGTTTCCGGCGGATGGTGGCCCCAGCCAAGCCCCGATTTTCTAGCTGGGCACGCCAGGCCAGCACGTGCGCGCGGGTCACCGCGCGGAATTCATCGGCGCCGGCGATCCCGACAAAGCTGCAGAAGTCTTCCAAGTCGTTTTGATAGGCGCGCCGGGTGCGCGGGTTGTCAATATTGGCGAACCATTCGACCGCCGCCGGCACGCTGGCCAATTGCTGGAACTCGGAAGCGGTCAGGCGACGCTCACCGGGGATCAGCAGTTCACCACCAGCGCCGGCTGGCCGTTCGCTAGGGGCTCTCATGGCACGCAGTTGACGTATTGTTCAGGCACGAAATAAACACCTCTGTACTCTGCAAGTCCCAGCATCCACTTGCCGCCGTTCACCTTTCCTATACCGGGTGTAGAGCCTAACACGCGATAAGCTGTGCTCAAGTCGTGATCCAGGTAGACCATTTGGTCCCTTTCAACGTGCTGAGCCTGATAGCGGCGCACGTGAATCTTGTTCCCCGCCTTGTCATCCATCTCGATCAGCACCGGATCGCCGCAGGCTGGACACGTCCAGGTGTGAGTGTCCAGTCCGTTGTCGCGGTCCAGCTCATCCGATTCACAGTCGAAGTTCATACAGCTGTAGCGTTGGTCGAACCCGGTAGCGATCCGTGGGGTGCGTTGAGGCTTTTTCGGGGCCATGCGGTCATCCTTTTCATAAGTGGTGATAACGTATTTTATCACCACTTTTCAACGAAGAGCCGGAATTACGCCATCCAGTCGATTAATGACCAATTTTCAGCAGGATGTCGCTTACAGACTAAACCACAGCATTTCAGACATACCACGCGGGTGGTGGGGTTTTTGCACTGTTCACGAAACGGTGGGTGACGATTCGGACACTGCCAAACGCAGGTTGCTCTGCGCGGACATGTTGGGCGCGGGTGACGCGAAGGGATCGGTTTCGGACACCTGGAGAGCGCACCAGGGCAAACGAGAAAACTTACATCCGGTCCTCAAGTCCTATCGAGCCTAGGCCGACTCAATAAGGACAGATGCAGAAATGTATGGAATGAGGAAAAGCTAAATGCGAAGTAATGAACTTTTATTTGTCTGGTTGTTGGTCTTGGGCGCTGTGATTGCAGGCGCGCTTTACTGCCTCAATCTGCTGGCCGACTTCACCGGTCTCCCTTTTTGGGATGTCGTGAGTAACGCAAGGGTTCTTTTGCTGGGGCCTATAGTTCTGATTTTCGTCATTGCGCTTGAGCGTTTTGATGTACAGCTTCCGCTCCGCGTAGAGAATACCTGGCCGATCATTGTCGGTTTTTTCTGGATTGGCATTCACAGGCTGTTAGTTATGAAAGCGGAAGCCGGAACCCCTGCGCACCTTTTTCCCGATGATTTCGACTATCCAGACTCGATGGTCCATCTACCGTGGTACGCAGAAACCTGGTTTTTTTGGATAACGTTCTTGGTGATCGTTGTTGGTGGCTACATGATCCGCAAGAGCCGCAACAGCTACTGAAGAAAGTCTAGTCATAGAGAAAAACCGCCATGGCGGTTTTTTTTTCATCCTGGAAAAGCAAAGTCGTAGGGCCCTGCCCTACCACCCGCAAACGGTCGCGTTGACCTCGGGAGCGCGGGGGGTGAAGCAACCCCACACTCCCAAGGCAAGACTTGATGGGATCGGGGCTGTTCAAGGGTGCGCTCCGCACGGGACTCCGTTCGCCGCGACGGTGGAGCTGTCACGACGAGCCGGGGTCGCGTCCCTTGACCTGAGGAAGATCACGGTGTGTGGTCGAAAGCGGCTACAGCAAGGCTATAGGCAGGCGAGGATGCATGTTAGCCCAGGGCGCAAATCACGATAAACAGGGATTTGACGACGGGTTTCCTCCCTTCTTAATAGGCTAAATTAGCCTAAATAATGCTTTCAAGTTAGGCCAATTTAGCCTAATATGTTTCCTGTTGGTGGCACGCAGAGAGCCACTCGACTCTTGAGGGGGCTAGTCGTTGCCGCTGACGGAGAACGAGATGAGACTTTCAGATGTAGCGACTATTCAGACGAACTTTCCAGAAGCACATTTTTGGATCATTCGGAGGGGGTCAGCGGATCGATGCGGGGAGCCTACCCGAGAGTTCAACCCTGAACATATCGGGATCCGGATTACCCGCTTAGACCTCCTGTTGCCTGATTATCTTTTCTACGCGCTGATGCATGTTCACCAGGGCGGTTATTGGAAAACGTTAGTCACGGGGACTCTGAGTTTGGTCAACATCCGTGTTTCAGACGTTCGACGTATCGAGCTGTCGCCACGGTAGGAATGGGGGGCGTAAGCCCCCTGCTCTGACCATCACAAGGATCTAAACATGGTTATTGAATTACCCGACATCGCGACACAACAGGCGATGATTTTCGAGGAAGGCACGAAAGCCGCGATTGTGCAGCTCAAAGCCAACCTGGAAGCGCCCAGGGTGCCGCCGCAAACAGAAGTAGATGAGAGCCAATACCCGCGCACTCACCTGCTGCGTGAGCGTGAGGGCTGGGAGCCTCCGCACCCCGACATTATCGGTGCGTACTTTCGGCATTTTCAGTCTCACTTCAAGGAGTACGGCACGGATGCAAAGCTTGCTGATTTATTGGGGTTGTCAACCAATCGAAGGGTAAGAGCTTTTAAGGAAGGGAGTACCCCGGTGCCGTATGGGGTATGGCGTCACTTTCTGATTTTGACGGGCCGTGTGCCGCAAGACGTTATCCCTGTTTTGGCATTCATGGGGTAACAAAAGCGCAAGAAAGGATCGCCGGGGCGCGGCTGCAACCACCCCCAGCGCGAGACAAAAAACACCTGGTTAGGAGCTATTTATGTCTGTCGCAAAATATACCACAGAGACGTTCTCAGTCCTGCGCTTACCGCTCATTGATCTGGCGAAGCCGGAGAACCTGCCAAGCGTGCTGGAGTATATCGCCAAGTTTGCCCCTCCCTGCATTGCGGAAGGCCTAATTAGTAAGCTTATCGCTGACCTGGTCATTCTCACCGGCTGCACTCGTAAAGCCGCGCTGTCCTTCATTAATGGATTAATTCGGGTATTTTGCTAATTCAAGGCAGATTTCCGGAACTACTATATTTAACCTATGGTTTTAGGAATTATACTGATGGAACAAATTTTGGACGGTAAGCCAATGACTGAAAACATCGCTGTAGAGGACCTGCTGAATTTCGTTGACTTCAACAACGTTTTTTATTCTCCCGCTTTCGCGGCTGGTTGCTTCGGTTTGACTACCAGACGTCTCGCAGACATTGAAGCAGAGAACGGTTTGGATATTCGCCGCATCCCTCGCGGTGCGTCGTCGGCACGTACTTACACGGCAGAGGACATCTTTGATATCTCGGCGTTGCGGCGTGCTTTGGGCCAAGCCAAAGGGCTTGGCCGTCAGATCGTCGTATCTACGTTCGTTCAAAAAGGCGGCACAGCCAAGACTACTACGGCAGTAGGCCTCGGGATCTGCGCGCAGATGGGGGGCCTTAGAACCTTGATTATCGACAACGATCCGCAGGGCGATACATCCAGCATGTTGGGTTATGACCCTGATCTTGGTCCGGAAGACCTAGAGGAAATGGGAATCCCGCCTGATCGCCTGGTTGATGGTCACCTTGGAAACCTGATCAGCCCCCTGCTCCGCATGCGCCCATTTGAAACCAAGACTTTGGCTCAAGTGATTAAAAAACCATTTGGAGAAAATGGCATTCACCTTATTCCCGCGGACAGCTACCTAGAGGATTTGGGGGTCGCTTTGGATGCCTCGAACAACTCGGATATGTGGTACGCAAAATGGATCGATGACGCGACCACGGGGAAAATTTCTGAATGTGACCTATCGGGTTATGACCTGATTATTTTCGATAACGCACCTTCGGGGTCGCGTCTGACGAAAAACTCTGTCGCCTCCAGTGAGTTGCTGCTTTGCCCTGTGCGGATGGACAAATTCTCATTCCGTGCCTTGATTCGGTTGCATGAGTGGTGCGCGAGATTCGCGAAAGAATATAACTACTCCCCTGCCATCGCAGCCATTCCTACGATGTTCAAGCGCAACCGAAATCGCTTGTTGAACAATCTTGTACGGCTTAACGAGTTATTCCCGGGCGGTGTCACGGATGAAAAAATCTACTTCTCGGAAGATTACGAAAAGGCATTGGATGTCGGGATTCCCTTGATGCTATGGAAGGGCGCAAACAAGGACACGCTGAACGCTGCAAGATCGGTGTACGGCGAAATCCTTGACCGTATCCGCAATCTGGCGAAAGCAAATTGAGAGTGTTGCTACTAGCAACAGTATGTGTCGCGGGCTGAGTGTTGCTAGTAGCAACACTCGGCGCGGATAGAAATTTTGCTAAGAGCAAAGCAACGAATGTGAGGCTGCGAATGAAATCTAACGACTTTCCGGGTAATCCAAACAGCAAAACGATGCAAGGCCTTCGAACTCCAGAACCCATTCCTGAACCGCAGGGGTCACGCGCATCTGCGAGGGCGGCAATGTTAGCCTCGCTAAACGCTGAACCAGAGGTTGACCAGTTGCCGGCGAAGGCTCCAGTGGAAGTGGAATTGCTAAGCGGCGATACGATCTTGGCGGATGTGCCTGTTACTCAGATCGTAAGGTCTCCATTCCAACCGCGATTGGTTTTTGACGAGAAAGCTATCGAGGAACTGGCTACCTCGATTCAAACAATTGGCTTGGGCAAGCCAATCCTCGTTCGACGTCTGCCGAATGGTCAATTTGAGTTGGTAGGAGGCGAGCGCCGCTGGCGAGCCGTGCAGCTCAATGGTGGTGAGACGATTAAGGCAATCATTCAGGTAATGTCTGATGCCGTGGCGATGATGCTCGCACTGACGGACAACAGCCAGGAAGATCTGACGGACTATGAACTGGCACGGAGCTACCACCGGATTTTGCAAGATGGAGAGGAAAACAGTCAGAGGGCGCTTGCACGGCGGCTAGGTATTAACGTTTCGATAGTCAGTCGTTGCTTAACTCTGATACAGCTTCCTGAATCGATCCGGTCGGTCTTGGATCGAAACCCGGGACTGATCACCAGCAACTACGCAAAACGGTTTGTCGAGTATGCCGAAGCTCACCCGGCGCTGGTAGAGAAGGCCGTAACGGTCATGGACGAGACAGGTGTCCAGCAAGAGGCAGCTCTACGATTGATCGAGAAGGAAATTGCAGCATTGAACAAAGCCCCTGAATCGTCGAAGGGTGAGAGTAGGGCGGTTAAAGGCGTCGGCACGTTGAAAGTAGCAGGTTCCCGTGTTGAATTCAGGTGCGAGAAGGGTATCGACCCTAATCGTCTGAGCCTGCAGTTCGAAGAATTCCTGCGGACGATTGATCTGAACGCGGTACGAAGCGAAGCTCCGTAGTTCTTGCATGGTGCTACGTATGCCTTAGCTCATGTCCTTTTGGGTGATACCGACGATAAGCTGGTCTTGCTTACTCTGGCCGGTGTGGCGACACAATGATGGCTGGTGGCATGAGGCGCTGGCGGTTTTCATCAGCGGCGTCACCCATTGGCGTCTTGCCGGCGAGGAAGAGCAGGATCACTGGCTGGACCCGGCGCAGTAGCCTGAGCAGGGCGCAATAGACTTTGGCTTAGCGGCGCAGCGCTGGCACTGTCTGCATATCGACGGCCCATTCAAGATTATCTATTAGGAAACATAGATGAAGAACACCCAGGCGCATTTTGAACTCATTACTACCTGTAGTGCAGCGCTTGGCGGTGGCGTTGTATCTGCTGCCGTCTCATGGTTTTCCCCTTGGAAAGAGTGGACAGCTGAGGCCGGTCTAGGCGTGGCTATTCTTTGCGCCGTCACTGCTGTGACGATTCACTTGCTTGTTCGGGAATTGGGTAAGGCAGAAGAGGAAGGTTTTTTTCGCCGTAAGTGATAGGAAATATCCGACCCGCCCTGCAGGGCTGCATCGGAAAGCGTTCATTGCCAATATCGAGCTGGTAGGGGACAGTCTTTGAACGCTTTGCCCATGCAGTTACAGTGCTAGGGTGAAATGACGCAGCAGCACTCCGGGCGGTTAAAAGGCTAAGCGCTCGCGCTCGCCGTTGAGCAGTTGTTGCAATAAATGCAGGGCCATTAGATTGCCCCCATTGGTATCGCGCCAGGCCTGGTGAGTAACTTTGTACAAATGATCGATTTCGGCGATCACCTCGCGCGAGCGCACGACCTCAAGGATCAGTCGCTGAATGTGGGGTTCGGGGTATCGCGTCCAGAGCACGCGCATTTCGTCCAGCCTGAGCGGCCGGAAGGGCGGTAAGTCGGGGGGCATTTGAGATACCTTGTATCTGTATATATAAACAGTATGGCGGTTGGGGCCTGAGCTGGCTACTGCCGTCAATCTCGTCCTCGACCCGAACGACTATCGACGGCCGCCTGGTGAATATTTGTCGTTACCCGTAACGCGGGCTGGCAGGCATTGCACCACGTGGATCGGCACGATCAGGTTGGCCGAGGGCGGTGGAGGAAAGGCCGTGGATAGGTTAGCCGCCATTTGACTGAGGTCGAGCAGGGCGGCTTTGCAAACGAAGTAGGCGATCAATAAGATTTTTACGTGGCGCATGTTGCGGTGTCTCATTTCATGAATGGACACCTATTTAGTAATCACGACATTCTGCTCACCACTAGGGGTAAGCACCTCGACCGGCGTGCTAATCGCAACTCAACCCGCTCAAGAAAGGAATCTATCCGTGTACGATTTAAGTCTCGACAGCGTGCGGCAAGAGCTGGCACGGATTCGTGCCCTGTTGGACAGCGCTGAAGTGGTCTTGGCGCGGATTCGCGCGAATGCCGATCCCCGGTACGCTGAGCGCGAAGCCACGACCCGTCAGCAGATCGAAGCGCTGAGCGCCCAGGCCGAGCGCCTGGCGCAGCAGTTGGGCGTGGCCCGAGTGATGCACTAAAAGGACAGATATGTTTAAGGTTACTTTGCAGAAATACGTCTGGGACGGCTATTCCCGGGAAGATTCATCCAAATGGGCGCTATTCAGCCACTCCTTGGAATTACCTTTTACGCCAGTTCCAGGCCTAGGGGTCAATCTGCCGATGCAGCGAAGTTGGCGGCTACGATCCGTCAATTGGGTAGTGGAGCGCCAAGAGTTTTGGTGCGATGCCGAGGACCAGTACATGGATGGCGATGATGATTATTTCGAAGACTGGCTGGAGCGGCTGTCCGATTTAGGTTGGACGCTGGTAGAAGGCCCACACCCCAAAAATTTCCCCTAACAGAATCCCCCTGCCCATCGACCCCGCCGCTGCGCTCGGCGTCCTGCCGCCGCTGACCGAGGCCCAGGTGCAAACCATTGACCGCCCTGGCGAAAGCTGGGCTCAGGCTCGCAAGCGACTGGAGGCGGCGAACTTCGCCTGTCCACCGGCACCGGTCGACGATCACCCCGGCGCGGATTACACGTTGGCCGGGCCGGTCGATGAGTGCGAAGGCCTCGACGGCCAGCCGATCCAGTGGGCGCCGGGCGAGCTGGGGCGCGCGTCGAATTCAATTAACAACAGGAAAGGAACCCCCGCCATGCTGATGATCCAAATTGAACAAGAGCAGCGGGGAATCGGCCATGCCAAAAAAGCCAAATACTGGGAACGACCCGTTTCCGGACTGGATTAAACCCAAGTTGGTGAGGCTTGCCAGTTCGCCGCCGGCGGGAGATTGGCGGTTCGAAAATAAGCTGGACGGTTACCGGATCATGACCCGCATCAGCGATCGGGTAACGCTGTTTACCCGCAATGGGTATGACTGGACCAACCGCATGCCTCGGCTGGCGGGAGAGCTGAAGCGGCTGGGATTGACCACGGCCTGGCTGGACGGTGAAGTAGTGGCCCAGGACGATGAGGGACGCCCCCTGTTTCATGGCGTGCAGTCGGCATTCAGTACAGGCAAGACCGATGACCTGGTGTACTTCATTTTTGATCTGCTTTACCTGCATGGCCACGACCTGCGGGGGCAGCCCCTTGAGCAGCGCCGGGCTATCCTGGAAGAACTGTTAGATCGAGTGCCCCTGGAGCACGTGCGCTTTTCCGAAGCCTTTGACGTAGATCCGCGCGACCTCCTAGTCAATATCTGCGCTATGGGCATGGAGGGAATTCTGGGCAAGCGCGCTGGCAGTCCGTACGCCTCGGACCGGGATGGGGCATGGATCAAGATCAAATGCCACAACAGGCAAGAATTCATCATTGTCGGTTACACCCGGGCGGCCGGTGGCGTTGGCTCGCTCTTGCTGGGGTTACACGATGACGCTGGCGAGTTGGCCTATGCCGGCCGTGTCCAATCGGGGTTTAGTAGCCGGACGCTGGCGGATCTGCGCGTTCGCCTTGAGGCGCTGGTGCGGTCTGATTCCGTTATCCACCCAGTCCCACGGCTCAGCAAGGGCCTGCATGTCGTCTGGGTAGAGCCAAGGCAGCTTTGCGAGGTCAAATTTGCTGAGATTACCCCGTCCGGGAAGGTCCGCCACGCCGTTTTTATTGCCCTGCGAGACGACAAGCCGGCCACGGATATCAGCCTGGAACTCTAAGCCACATCCTGCCGCGCGGCTTCAATCTGCCGCCATAACTCCTCCTCGATCAGTTCGCCGTATTGTTCGGCTAGTGCCGCGCAGCCATTGCGGCCCAGTTCGGTCGCCTCGCCATTTTCGTCGTACACCTGGGCGGACACCACCCGGAACTCCATTTCTCGTAGGCGTCCCAATCGCTGTTCGTGGCCCACGGATCGGCGGCACGTCGAGCAATTCGGTCACTTCGCACTGCAAGGCGTATTGGTCAAGGTTCACGTCATAGATCATGGCGCGCCTCCTGAATCGACGGCGCATACCTTTTTGAGCGTGGCCCCTGGTGGAAGTGCCAGCGCATTGCCCGGAACTCTGGGGCAGGGTGCGGCAC
>Ga0105251_10001873_pt1 | contig 17290 bp, 19 predicted proteins | sample KBSS64metaG_FD_80424 | JGI IMG/M metagenome (GOLD analysis project Ga0105251, IMG submission 80424) | Switchgrass rhizosphere microbial communities from Kellogg Biological Station, Michigan, USA - KBS S6-4 metaG | ecosystem: Host-associated > Plants > Roots > Rhizosphere > Soil | place...
ATCCAGCGTCGCCAGCCGCGCGGCCGCGTGGACCGCCGCCGGGCTGCTGAACACCACCCGGTCGGCCTGCAGCGCCTGCGCCAGGGCAACGCGGGTGGTTTCATCGCGGTTGGCGATCAATGCCCACGGCGACAGCCCCAGCACCTGCGCCCCCAGCGGCGCCGCCACCCGGCGCAGCGCCGCGTGCTGGCCACGCGGGCGCAGCGACAGCAGGGTCCATTCCGGCACATGTGCGGGCGTGTTCATTGCGGGCATTATGCGAGGCCTTCGCCGTAACGTCGCCGTACCGATGTCCGATTCCGAAACCCCCGCCGCGCACCTGGCCGCCCTGCAGCAGGTCCTGGACCGCATGCCGCCGGTGGCGGCCATGCAGATCCAGGTGGCCGGCTACGCCGACGGCGTGCTGGCGCTGCGTGCGCCGCTGGCCGCCAACGTCAACGACAAGGGCAATGCCTTCGGGGGCAGCCTGTCCTCTGCACTGACCCTGTCCGGCTGGGCGCTGGTCACCCTGCGCCTGCGGCTGGCCGGGTTCGACGCCGATGTCTACGTGGCCGACAGCCATGTGCGTTACCTGGCCCCGGTCTACGAGGACCTGCAGGCCCAGGCCCGGGCCGCCGACGACGCCGACTGGGAGGTGTTCCTGGCCACGTTCGCCCAGCGCGGCAAGGCCCGCATTGAAGTGGTCGCCCACCAGCCCGGTGAGGCCGGAAAGCCCGCAGCTGAACTGACCGGGCGTTTCGTTGCCTTCGCAAGACGGTAGGATGGGCGCCTTGCCGATTGGGGAATTCGCATGCGCCGTACCTTTCAGATCCTGCTGCTGAGCCTGCTGGCGGTCACCAGCGTGTCCGCCCTGGCCGCTTCGGTGCCGAAGCTGAGCCGGAAACAGCGTGTCGAGCTGGAAAACACCCAGACCAAGTACGAATCCACCATGCGCTGGGGCACCGCCGAAGATGCGCTGCCCTACCTGGACCCGGAATACACCCGGGAACACCCGTTGACCGACCTGGAGCTGCGCCGCTACGAGCAGGTGAAGATCTCCAGCTACCGCGCCGGCGAGAACGTGAACCTGCCCGATGGCACCGTGGGCCGTACCGCAGCGGTCCGGGTGATCAACAACAACACCCAGTCCGAGCGCCAGGTCACGGTCAAGGAGCTGTGGCGCTGGGACCCCGAAGACAAGCGCTGGCTGCAGGCCAACGGCCTGCCCGATCTCTGGCAGGACCAGGACCGCTGAGCCCTTTCCGCCCCGCAGGGCGCCGGTTCGCCCGCATGTGCGACAATCGGCGCCCGCTTATCGACCCGTGATCTGAGTGAATTACGAAGAGCTGCTGGCCTTTGCCGGCCGAAACCCGATGTTGTCGATGGCCTTCGTGGGCCTGACCGTAGCCATCCTCGTCACCGAGGTGCGTCGCCTCATGCGCGGCTACAAATCGATCAAGCCGGCCGAACTGACCCAGCTGATCAATGCCGGCGGTGCGGTCGTGGTCGACCTGTCTGCGGGTACCGATTTCGAAAAGGGCCACATTGCCGGCAGCCGCAACGTGCAGCCCGCCCAGTTCGGACCGGAGCACAAGCTGGTGGCCAACGCCAGGCAGAAGCCGGTGGTGCTGGTGTGCCGCAGCGGCACGGCCTCGGAAACCGCCGCCAAGGCGCTGAAGAAGGCCGGCTTCGAGCAGGTCCACGTGCTCGACGGTGGCCTGCCGGCCTGGCAGCAGGCTGAATTGCCGCTGGTCAAGGGCCGCAACTGATTTTGACGGGATCGGCTGGCGTGCCTTGTGCGCGCCGCCACACGCCCCCATCGCAGGGCATGTAACAATCCGATTTTTATTGCACTTTTTATTTGGAGCATCAGGAAATGTCCGAAGACAACATCACCAACGGCGCCGTTGCGCCGGCCGACGCCGCCAGCGGTCCCGCGTTCACCGTCGAGAAGATCTACGTCAAGGACGTTTCCTTCGAATCGCCCAACGCCCCGGCCGTGTTCAACGAAGCCGTGCAGCCGGAACTGCAGCTCAACCTCAACCAGCGCGTGCAGCGCCTGGGCGAGAGCGCTTTCGAAGTGGTGCTGGCCGTGACCCTGACCTGCAAGGCCGGCGACAAGACCGCCTACGTGGCCGAAGTGCAGCAGGCTGGCGTGTTCGGCCTGGTCGGCCTGGACCCGCAGTCGATCGACGTGCTGCTCGGCACCCAGTGCCCGAACATCCTGTTCCCGTACGTGCGTTCGCTGGTGAGCGAGCTGATCCAGGCCGGCGGCTTCCCGCCGTTCTTCCTGCAGCCGATCAACTTCGAAGGCCTGTACGCCGAAACCCTGCGCCAGCGCCAGGAACAGGGCGAAACCTCGCTCGCTGATTCCGAGCCGGCCGGCAACGCCTGATCGGCGCTGAAGTGGTAGCGATGAACGACAACGCCGACAAGATCGCCGTTCTCGGCGCAGGCTCCTGGGGCACGGCCCTGGCGAGCCTGCTGGCGCGGCACGGTCACCCGACCGTGCTGTGGGGGCGCGACGCGACGATGGTGGACGCCATCGACCAGCGCCACGAGAACACCCGCTATCTGCCGGGCATTCCACTGCCGGAATCGCTGCGTGCCACCACCGACCTGGCTGCGGCCGTCGAAGGCACCACGTGGGTGCTGGTGGTGGTGCCGTCGCACGCATTCGGTGAAACCGTACGCGCGCTGGCGCCGTTGCGCCCGGCCAACGCCGGCGTGGCATGGGCGACCAAGGGCTTCGAGCCCGGTTCCGGCCGTTTCCTGCATGAAGTCGCGCGCGAGGTCCTTGGGCCGGACGTGCCGCTGGCGGTGGTGACCGGTCCCTCGTTCGCCAAGGAAGTCACCCAGGGCCTGCCCACCGCGATCACCGTGCATGGTGATGATGCGGAGTTCGCCCAGCAGGTGGCCGAAGCCATGCATGGCCCGGCGTTCCGCGCCTACACCGGCGATGACATGGTCGGTGCCGAGCTCGGTGGCGCCATGAAGAACGTGCTGGCCGTGGCTACCGGCGTGGCCGATGGCATGCAGCTGGGCCTCAACGCCCGTGCCGGCCTGATCACGCGCGGCCTCAACGAAATGCTGCGCCTGGCCGCCGCGATCGGTGCCAAGCCGGAAACCCTGATGGGCCTCGCCGGCCTGGGCGATCTGGTGCTGACCTGCACCGGCGACCTCTCGCGCAACCGTCGTCTCGGCCTCGCGCTGGGACGTGGCCAGAGCCTGCAGGACGCCGTGCGCGAAATCGGCCAGGTGGTGGAATCGGTGCAGACCGCAGACGAAGTCATGCGCCAGGCCCGCCGCCACGGCATCGACCTGCCGATCTCGGACAGGGTGCGTGCCGTGCTGCACGGCGAACAGACGCCGGAAGAAGGCCTGCGCGCGCTGCTGGCGCGTGAGCAGAAGCCCGAATACCCCGACACGCTGTTCAAGTAAGCAAAGAAAAACCCGGCGAAAGCCGGGTTTTTTTCGAACGGGTAGAGCCGGGCTGTGCCCGGCTGCGCGGAAACCCAAACAACGTTCCCCAGAAAAGCGAAGCCCGGCGCAGGGCCGGGCTTCATGATGACGCGTGGGAGAGAGGTCACACGCCATCCAACAACGGTAGTGCCTTACCAGGTGAAGCGCGGACCGACGAACCACTCGCGGTCGCCGGCCTTGGCCAGCTTCACTTCGCCGCTGAGGCCCCAGTTCTGGTTGAACTTGGCCTGTGCGCCGACACGGCCGTAGAACTCGCCGTCCGGGTTGATGCCGTGCTTCTTGCTGAAATCTTCGTAGCCGGCCAGCGCGTAGCCTTCGATCATCGGGGTGAACGCGGTGCGCACGCCCACTTCGGTGGCGTAGCCGTTGAAGTCCAGGCCGTGCTTCGGGTCGAACTTCTGGTACGCGACGCGGGCCACCAGGTCGGTGGTCGGCGCGATGCCGTAGTTGTAGCCGACGCCCACGCGCCACTGGTCAACGTCGGCATTGCCGCGCTTGGTTTCCTGCGAGTTGTAATCGCCAAACAGGTGGAAGTTCGGCGCAATCGCCACCGAGCCCTTGGCAGCCCAACCATCCGCGTCGCCACCCTTGGCATCCGTATTCACATAGCCGCCTTCAACGTAGTTGTAAGACAGGCCATCGGCGGCCGAAGCAGCGAACGGCAGTGCAGCGACCAGACCCAGGGCAAGCAGGGAAGACTTCATCATCGGGAACACACCTTTTTTATTTTGGTTTTGCCGACCGCCCCCTCGGGGGAGGGGAGAGAGAAGCGCGGTCGACAGGTGTGAATTATCCGTTAGGCGTCCCAATCAACCCTGAATATTGAACTGACCGGTACATGAATGAAGCGCGCGTTCAGGGAACTGCGGCACCGGCGCGAGAAAATCGCGTTCAAGCAGGTTGACCACGCCCGGCGGCGTTAAGGCCGGTTGCCACGCTTACTGCTCAGCCCATTGGATCCGAATCAGCAAGTCCGGATCGGCCAATGACAGTCCGTTGAGCATTCACTGGCTCGGGGTCGGACAGGCCACGGAACGACTCGCCAAGATCCAGCTCCCCCAGGTTGTAGGTGCGCTTGTTTCGCAACATGCCCAGCCCATCCTGCCATGCCAGGAGCATCCGCTTGCCGATCTCGCGGAAGCCCGGATGCTCGTTGACTGCTTCACGCACCGCCGGCGCGACCTCGGAGATTGCCTGGCCAATCTGCTCCACGATCAGGGTTTGCTCGCGCACGGGCACCCCGAATACCGACACGATCGACTGCTGCAGGGTCCGGCCCGGATCCCACGTCTTTCGACCACCCAAGCTGATGCCTGGCGGGTTCTTGGCGTACTGGCCATAGGCTGCCGTGGTGAGCATGTCGTAGACAGGCGTGGCCTCAACGTCGCGGCGGGATGTGTACCGAAGCGCCACGTTCTTCGCATGGCAGTCGGCATTCCTGAGCGCATAGGTCAACAGAACAACGGTGGCGAGATGTCGGTTCGCCCCCATCCTGCGATCGGCAGGAACATGATCGCGAACAGCCCTTGCGATCCGCTCCCACGTGGTTTCGTACTTGTTCGCCGGCCGCATGCCGAGCAGCGCGCAGAAGTCCTCCATGCCCCATAGAGGCTGGCCGTCGTCATCCACGTCGAAGCGATCCACGACCAGCGCCTGGCCATCACGCGAGATTTCAGTCTTGGCCGTGGGCAGCACCTTCGCCGCCACCTGCATCGACAGGTGCTCGTTGAGGGACACGAACGGCAGGTGCGGGGATGCGCCCTTGATGATGTGTCGGTGGGTGAACAGCGTTCCCTTCTTGTGGTTGCCCAGTCCGGTCAGCTGTTCCGTGTCCAGGAACTTGGGGACGACGCCAGAAACACCGCTGGTGGCATGCTCGCGCACCAGTTCTGCGAAGGCTTCGGCGGAGTTGTCGCCCTGCAGGAGCGCGGCCACGTCAACCGGCTTGGCCGGCGCATTGAGCGCGGCGCCAGGGGGCGCGATCTGGATGCGCCCGATCATGTTCCTGCCGACCACCGACAGCAGGTTCATTGGGCTGCCGCCGATGTGGGGGCCGAATTGCTCCTGCAGCACCTGCAGCAAGTAGCCCTCGGGCAGGTTCATCTGGAAGATCGGGTGCAGCTGGTCGTCCCAGTCCCACGGCTCCCGCCGCACTGGCATGGTGAGCGACACGAAGTCGTCTTGCTCCACATCATCGTGGTAACTCAGCCGGCTCGTGAAACTGTTCAGATCCTCCAGCGAGGCGACCTCGCGCCCGTGCACATAGACAGAAAGTTTCATCGGCGCGGCGCCCTGTGCTCTTTGCGTAGCTCATCGAGGTTGCCGGCGGCACCCTCTTCCTTGAACTCCAGCTCCATGCCCAGGGCGGACAAGACAGCAAGCAGCTTTCGGGATCCGAACTCGGACACCCTCCCCAGCTCGAACCGAGACAGCGTGTCCGACGACACCCCCGCTTGCGCGGCCACATCGGCCTGGGTCATGCGCAGGGCGCGCCGGCGATTGGCAACGGCCAACCCTAGCTCCGTGAGTGTTTGCATTAGACGTATTCACCTAACGAATGAGCGAACGGCCCGACTATTAGGTATATACGCCTAATTTGCAAGCGGTCAGCGCAGGAGGATGGATTCCACAGAGCCACGATCCGTCGCAAGCCATTCATACCCCACATGCATGAGTCATATGCACGAGCAGGCTTTTTCCAGCATCACCCCGCGTGTAGATTCCGCGGACAATCCGTCACGGAGTGACCCATGCTGAAGCGCTCGATTTCCCGCCATGCGGTGCCTCGTTTCGTCTCCGCGTTGATCTGCACTGCGGTGCTTCTCTGTTCCGCGACTGCCAGGGCCGACGCGCCACTGCAGATCGAATCGCAAGGAAGCCTGGTTGCCGGCGGCACTGTGCAGAAGCAACCTGGCACCTTCGATCCGTTGGCGCCCTCCCGGCCCGACGGCCAGAGCTACCACGGTGATCACGTCTATGCCTTCTACCAGAAGCCGGTAAACGCGCGCGCGCTGCCGATCGTGATGTGGCATGGCGCGGGCCAGTCGTCGAAAAGTTGGGAAACCACCGCCGATGGTCGTGAGGGCTTCCAGAACCTGTTCCTGCGTCGGCATTTCACCACCTACCTGATCGATCAGCCACGGCGGGGCAAAGCCGGGCGCAGCATGGTCGAGTCCACGCTGAAGCCGGTAGCCGACGATCAGATGTGGTTCAACCAGTTCCGCATTGGACTGTGGCCGGAGTACTTCGCCGGCAGCCAGTTTCCAAAGGGAGAGGCCACGCTGGACCAGTTCTTCCGGTCTTTCACCCCGAACACCGGGCCGTTCGACCTCGGCGTGGTGTCGGATGGGGTAGCCGCTCTGCTGCAGAAGACCGGGCCTGCGATCCTGTTCACGCATTCGCAGGCGGGGGGGCCGGGCTGGATGACGGCCATAAAGAGTCCGAACGTGCGCGCAATCGTCGCGTTCGAGCCGGGCAGCAGCTTTGTGTTTGCCAAGGATGATGCGCCGTCACCGATTCCCAGCGCTTTCGACACAGTCGCACCCACCGTCGTTTCGCCCGAAGCGTTCACGGCGCTGACGCGAATCCCCATTCTGGTGCTGTACGGCGACAACATTCCCGAGAATCCGGTGACCCAGCCGGCGCAGGACAGCTGGCGGGCACGCCTGGAAATGGCGCGTGCATGGCGCGACGCGGTCAATCGGCAGGGGGGGGATGTAACCCTGGTCCATCTGCCCGATATCGGCATACGTGGCAACACCCACTTCCTGTTCTCGGACCTCAACAACGTGCAGATCGCCGATCTGGTGAGCGATTTCCTGGAGAAGAAAGGTCTGGATCGTTGAGCGGGAACCCGTCGTGCATTTGACGCGATCCATGATTCATATCGTGCATGCATGAGTGATATCCAGCGGATGCCCTGTTTCGATGCGTGTACGGGGGGTAGCTTTACTGCTGATCACCCGCGTATTCCCCGCCTGTGCCGGCGCGCCACGTGCACCGGCAGGGGTGTCACGCCCAGACTGGGAGCATTTGAATGAAGCACATCGTGCATGCGACGTTGTTGGCGATGTCACTCGGCCTGGCGGCAGGCAACGCCGCTGCCGCCGACTACAGACTCAACCCCTTTGGCCTGGCCTACGAAGGCGCGATCACGCGCAACGTGCCCGAGGACGTCAACGTCCATCCGGTCTCCTATCCACTGAATGGCATCGACATCGCGGCCAACTTCTATACGCCGGCCAACTTTGATCCCTCGCGGAAGTATCCCACCATCGTGGTCGCCCACCCCAACGGTGGTGTCAAGGAACAGGTGGCCGGGCTGTATGCGCAGCGTCTGGCCGAACGGGGCTACATCGCGATCACCGCCGATGCGGCCTATCAGGGGGCAAGCGGCGGCCAGCCGCGCAGCGTCGACACGCCTGCGCACCGCATCGAAGACATCCACGGCATGGCAGACTTCATCAGCCGATTCCCGTGGGTGGACACCTCCCGCCTGGGCCTGCTGGGCATCTGTGGCGGAGGCGGTTATTCGCTGGCGGCCGCGCAGACCGACAAGCGGTTCAAGGCCGTGGCTACCATCAGCATGTTCAACTCCGGTCGCGTACGCCGCAACGGCTATGTCGACTCGCAGCTGGACACGATCCAGCAGCGCTTGCAGCAGGCATCGCATGCGCGGGCCCAGGAGGCTGCCGGCGGTGAGGTGTTGTATTCCGGCGACGCCAACCTCAGCGACGAGCAGATCGCCAAGCTTCCGTTCGATCTGTATCGCCAAGGCTATGCGTACTACTGGAAGACGCATGCGCATCCCAACTCCACGTTCCGTTACACCACCAGCAGCCTGCTCGACCTCATGCGCTGGGACGCCACCGACCAGATCGCGCTGATCGACCAGCCGCTGCTGATGATCGCCGGCGGCAAGGCCGACAGCCTGTACATGACGCAGGACGCGTTCGCAAAGGCGACGGGTACTTCCGACAAACAGCTGGTACTGCTCGACGGTGCAACCCATATCGAAACCTACTGGGTGCCGAAGCATGTGGACGCCGCCGTCGGTGCGCTGACCACGTTCTACGCCCGGACGCTGGCGCCATGACCGCGCGTCGTACATCGCCCGCGCAGTCCGCGCTGTTGGGGGCTGCGTTGAGCGTGGCGGCACCGTTTGCGGGTGCCGGCGAAACACCCGCGCAGCAGATCACCCGCGCGGGGACCCAGCCGTCCGTTGCCGGTCCAGCAGAGACCTTCGTCGGCAAGGTGCGGGTGGATCCGCTGTTCCCGGCGGACAAGGAGGTGCAGGTCTCTTCCGCGTACGTCAGCTTCGAGCCGGGCGCGCGTTCGGCATGGCACACGCACCCTGCCGGGCAGCGATTGGTGGTGACATCCGGCGTTGGGTTGACCCAGGAATGGGGCAAGCCGGTACAGCAGATGCACCCCGGGGATGTGGTGGTGTGTCCAGCCGGGGTCAAGCATTGGCACGGCGCGGCGCCGCACAGCGCGATGACCCACCTTGCGGTGACCGGCGTGGCAGATGGCAGATCCGTGGCCTGGCTGGAGCAGGTCACTGAAGACCAGTATCGCGAGGCCTCGGCAGGTATCGACGCGCCGGTTGCCGGCCCGCTTTCACCCAGGCAGCAGGCGATCCCGTTGATTGCGGCGGCTGCGGCCAGCAGCGACATGCCGCAGCTCAATGCTGCGTTGACCCGGGGGCTGGATGCTGGGTTGACGGTGAGTGAGGCAAAGGAAGTGCTCGTGCAGCTGTATGCCTATGCGGGCTTCCCCAGAAGCCTCAACGCCCTGGGCGAGCTGATGAACGTGGTGCAGCTGCGCGAGGCGGAGGGCATTGCCACCGCTCCCGGCCAGCCGCCCACCCGGAACGCTCCCGTGGGCGATGCACTGCGCGTCGTGGGCACTGCCAACCAGACCCGCATCTCCGGTGTCCCGGTGACCGGGCCCGTGATGGACTTTGCTCCCGTCATCAACCAGTACCTGCAGACGCATCTGTTCGGTGACATCTTCGAGCGTGACAACCTGGACTGGCAGAGCCGCGAACTGGCCACGGTCGGCGCGCTGGCGGCGATGCCCGGTGTGGAGGCCCAGTTGCGCTCGCACATGGCGGCCAGCCAGCGGGTGGGGCTCAGCCGGGCGCAGCTGCAGCACCTGGCCCAGCTGCTGGCCCAACACGGCTACGCCGCCGCGTCGGCCCGTGCAGTGCAGGCACTGGAGCAGACCCCGGCACCTTCGCCCTGACCTGCGCGCAATGCGGCAGGCTCAGGCCTGATAGCGCAGCGCGTCACGCAGCACGGTGAACGCAGGCGAGGACTGCCTGCGGCTGGGGTAGTAGAGGTGATAACCGGGGAACGAAGGGCACCAGTCCTGCAGGACGTGGACCAGGGCGCCGGCCTGCACATGGGGGCGCACCAGGTCCTCGGGCATGTAGGCCAGTCCCAGTCCCTCCAGTGCGGCGCCCAGGCGCAGGGCAATGTTGTTGAACACCAGTTGGCCTTCCACCCGCACTTTCAGCTCCTGGCCCTTCTTCTCGAACTCCCACGCGAATATTCCGCCGTGGGTCGGCAGGCGGATGGTGATGCAGTTGTGCTGGGTGAGATCGTGCGGCGACCTGGGCTTGGGATGACGCTTGAAGTAGGCGGGCGATCCGACCACGGCCATGCGCAGGTCCGGCCCGACGCGGACGGCGATCATGTCCCTGGCGACCTGCTCGCCCATGCGGATGCCGGCGTCGAAGCCTTCAGCGACGATGTCGGTGAGTCCGTAGTCGACGATCACTTCGATGTTGAGATCGGGGTGGGCGGGTAGCAGCTTGCCCAGCACGGGCTGCATCACGGTGAGCGCGGCGTGTTCGCCCGCCGTGATGCGAAGGCGACCTGCCGGTTTATCCCGGTAAGCGTTGAGCTGGGCCAGCTCGCTGTCGATTTCCTCGAAACGCGGCGCAATCACCCGCAGCAACTGCTCTCCGGCCTCGGTGGGCGAGACGCTGCGGGTGGTCCGTGCAAGCAGGCGCACGCCCAGGCGCTCTTCCAGCTGGCGCATGGATCGGCTCAGCGCAGGCTGGGACATTCCCAACTGGGCGGCGGCACGGGTAAAGCTGCGCTCCCGCGCCACCAGCGCGAACATGGCCAGCTGGTCGTAATTCTCTACGCTCATTGATGCGCACCGGGTATAAGCGATATCCGATTATGCCTCTGCAAGAATGCCTTGTGGCGGCGTAGATTGGCGTGGTCGCTGCTCTGCCCACCGCCCGATGAGGATTCGACCATGAAGATACGCACCCTTGGACAAGGCCTTGAAGTTTCAGCCCTCGGCCTGGGCTGCATGGGCATGAGCTCGGCGTATGGCCCGGCCGCAGACAGGCAGGAGATGATCGCGCTCATCCGCACGGCGGTGGAGCGTGGCATCACCCACTTCGATACTGCCGAAGCCTACGGTCCGCTTGCCAACGAGGAACTGGTCGGCGAGGCGTTGGCGCCGGTACGCGACCAGGTGGTGATCGCCACCAAGTTCGGCTTCGACATCGACCCGGTGACCGGCGCGCGCGGGGCGGGCACCAACAGCCAGCCTGCGCACATCAAGGCGGCGGTGGAGGCCAGCCTGAAACGGCTGCGCACCGAACGCATCGACCTGCTGTACCAGCACCGGGTGGACCCGGCGGTGCCGATCGAAGATGTCGCCGGCGCGGTGAAGAACCTCATTGCAGAAGGCAAGGTTGCGCACTTCGGTCTGTCCGAAGCAGGTGTGCAGACGATTCGCCGGGCCCATGCCGTGCAGCCGCTGACGGCCGTGCAGAGCGAGTACTCCCTGTTCTGGCGCGAGCCGGAGGGCGAGCTGCTTCCCCTGCTTGAGGAACTGGGAATTGGCTTCGTTCCCTTCAGCCCACTCGGCGCGGGATTCCTGACCGGAAAGATCGACGAGCACACGCAGTTCGATGCAACCGATTTCCGGAATGCGGTGCCGCGATTCTCCGCCGAAGCACGGCGGGCGAACATGGCACTGGTGGACGTGGTGAAGGCAGTGGCGGCAGGCAAGGGTGCCACGCCTGCCCAGGTCGCCCTGGCGTGGCTGCTCGCGCGGAAGCGGTGGATCTCGCCGATTCCGGGAACGACCAAGCTGCATCGCCTCGAGGAGAACCTCGGCGCGCTGGATCTGGTGCTGGACCGCGACGATCTCACGCGAATCGATGAAGAACTGGCGCAGATCCGCATCACCGGAGCGCGCTTGCCGGAAGCGGCATTGAAGATGACGGGCAGATAGAGCAAGGTCAGCGGCCAGAAAAACCACTTTTTCTGCACAGCCTGGCTGCACATACTGGGGCCATGATTGACCCCCGTCGACTCTGGATGCATCTGGGCGCCCAGCTGCGCAGCGAGGCGTGGCGCCGCCGCGCGGCCCTGTGGAGCGGTGCCGTGGCGGTCGCGCTGGTCGCGATCCTGTTCGCCAAGGCAAGCGATGCAGCGTTCCACCTGTTCCAGCGCGTGATCGAGCACTCACCGTGGTGGGCGCTGCTGCTGACCCCGGGCATCTTCGCGCTGCTGGCCTGGTTGACCAGCGGCGCGCTGCGCCCGACCCGGGGCAGCGGTATACCGCAGGTGATCGCGGCGTTGGAGAAGCCCGATCCGTCGTTCCGGCAGGCCAACCTGTCGCCCGCGGTCTCTGCGGGCAAGTTGTTGTTGACCTCGCTCTCGCTGCTGGGCGGTGCCTCGGTGGGGCGCGAAGGGCCTACCGTGCATGTGGGTGCCAGCCTGATGTACCTGTTCGGTCGCTGGTTCGGTTTCAAGGACCCGAGGGAGCTGTCGCACTTTCTGCTGGCCGGCGGTGCAGCCGGCATTGCCGCCGCGTTCAACACCCCGCTGGCGGGCATCGTGTTCGCCATCGAAGAGTTGAGCGGGCGGTTCGAACATCGCTTCTCCGGCACCCTGCTGACTGCAGTGATCGTCGGCGGCGTGGTGTCGCTGGGCCTGCTCGGCAACTACACCTACTTCGGCCATGTTTCGGCACGCCTGCCGTTGGGTCAGGGATGGCTGGCCATCCTGCTCTGTGGCGCGGTCGCAGGCCTGCTTGGCGGCCTGTTCGCGCGGATCGTCCTGGCCAGCGTTGCAGGACGTCCGCTGTGGCTGGGACGGCTGCGGCAGCGGCATCCGGTACTGCTGGCTGCGGGTTGCGGACTGGTGGTGGTTGGCCTGGCACTGGTGTTCGGCAACGGCGCGTTCGGTACCGGATATGAGCAGGCGCGCAGCCTGGTGCAGGGCCAGGCGGTGGTCGGCCATGAGTTCGGATTGATGAAACTGCTTGCCAACCTGGCCTCCTACATCGCCGGCATCCCGGGCGGGCTGTTCTCGCCGGCGCTGGCGGTCGGCGCCGGCCTGGGCCACAACCTGGCCGTGCTGATGCCGGGCGTCGACCCGCGTGCCTTCGTGCTGCTCGGCATGTGTGCCTATCTCACCGGCGTCACCCAGGCGCCGCTGACGTCAGCAGTGATCTCGCTCGAGCTGACCGACAGCGGCGACCTGCTGCTGCCCATCCTGGCCACGGTACTCATCGCGCGCGGCGTATCCGGACTGGTCTGCAGGGTGCCGATCTATCGCGGCCTGGCCGAGCTGCTGCTTCCCGCTGACACGCGCCGGGAAGGCAGCAGTGCGTGAACCCGGCTGAAGCGCCTTACCTGTTGAGGAACGCCACCAGCGCAGGCAGGGTCTGGTCGGGTGCTTCTTCCATCAGCCAGTGGCCCGAGCCCTTCACGATCACGCCTTCCACGTTGGTATCCACCAGCTTGGCCTGGTCGATCAGGAACTGGCCGCCTGCCTTCTCGCCTGACAGCACCAGCATCGGCATGTGCAGCGGCGTCTTCGCGAACCCCGCGAAGTCCTTGGCATCCTGCTCGAATGCCTTGAAGTATTCGAACCCCGCACGCATGCCACCCGGGCGCGCGTACTCCGACGCGTAGAACTGCCGGTCGGCTTCGGGCACCGAGTGGTTGCGGTCGGCAGCGAAGTCATTCCAGAAGTGTTCGAAGTAGGTCCGCTCGCGGCCATCGACCAGCTTCAGCGGCGTTTCGCCGTAGAAGTGGAAATGCCACAGATCTCGCAGCAGCCACACGTGGGTCCAGTCGCCCACGCCGGGCAGGAATGCGTCCATCAGTACGATGCTGTCCACTTCGTCTGGATATTGTGCCGCGTAGGCATACGCCACCATCAGCCCGATGTCGTGGCCGACGATCTTCACCTTCGGATAGCCCAGCGATTTCACCAGCGCGTGGATGTCCTGCGCCAGCGTCTTCTTGTCGTAGCCGCTTTCCGGCCGGGATGACTGGCCGGCACCGCGAAGGTCTGGTGCGATCACCACATGGTTGCCGGCGAGCTGCGGCATCAGCGGCCGCCACATGTGGCTGGTTTCAGCATAGCCGTGCAGCAGCACCACGGGCGACGCGTCGCCTTGCCCGGCCTGCAGGTAGTGCAGGGTGACGCCGTTGACCTCGGCGTTGTGGCTCTGGATGGCGCCGGTGCCGGCAGCATGCGCCGTGGCCTGCGCGGCCAGCAGCAACAGCAGTGCACCGACGGTGCGGCGGAACGGACGGGCAATCAGGTTCATGACGATCTCCTTGGAGTGGGCAGGAATCAAAGCTGGCTCATGCCACCGTCGGCGATGATCTCGGTGCCGACGATGTAGGCCGATTCGGGCGCGGACAGGTGCAGCACGGTGGCGGCGATCTCTTCCGGCGTACCGAAGCGACCGAGCGGAATCTGGCTCTGGATCTGGGCGGCGGTTGCGTCCAGCGCGGCTGCGTCCAGCCCAAGCTTTCCGTAGATGGGCGTGGCTACCGGGCCGGGGCTCAGCACGTTGACGCGCACGCCGCGCGGCAGCAGCTCGGCTGACAGGGTCCTCGCCAGCGAGATGACTGCCGCCTTGCTCGCGGCGTAGACCGAACTGTTCGGCATGCCGATGCGCGCGTTGATCGAGCCGTTGATCAGAACCGAAGCGCCGCTGTTGAGCAGCGGCAACAACGCCTGCAGCTGGAAGTAGGGCCCCTTGATGTTGGTGTTGAAGGTCATGTCCCACAGCGCCTCGTCCACGTCGGGATAGGCGGCGAACCTGGCGGTACCGGCATTGAGGAACACCGCATCCAGCCGGATCTGAGCGTCTGCCAGCGTGGTGGCCAGGGCGCGTGCCGCAGCAAGGTCGCCGGCGTCGTTCACCAGGGCGATGGCAGTGGCACCCAGGGCAGCCCGGGCCTGCTCCAGCGCCGCACGGTCGCGGCCGGTAATGACCACCCGCGCGCCCTCGCCAATGAACGCATGGGCAGCGGCCAGGCCGATGCCGCTGCTGCCACCGGTGATGAGTACGGTCTTGTCGTTGAAACGGTTCATGCTGATCTCCTTCGATGGTGGCGTTGTGCCGTGAGCCCATACTGCGCGGGCGTTTCCCTGTTTCCGTGCCACAATCGCGACGAACTCGTTCGAAAGGGTCGAACATGTTGTCCACCGACGAACTGGACCTGCTCGAGGCCATCCGCGAGACCGGGAGCCTCTCGCGCGCCGCCGCCCGGCTTGGCAAGGCACCTTCCACGGTGTCGCACGCTGCCCGGCAGCTGGAGGCGCGTTTCGATGCGCTGCTGTTCGACCGGCGCCGCTACCGACTGCAGCTCACCCCGGCCGGCCAGCTGCTGGCCCAGGAAGCGGCGCGGCTGATGCTGGACGTGTCCCGGCTTACCCGCCGGGTCAAGCAGGTCGCCGGCGGCTGGGAAGACCGGCTGTGGATCGTCACCGACGAGATCCTGGAGTTCGACACGCTGTTGCCGGTGATCCGCGCGTTCGACGCGCTCGACTCCGGGGTCAGCCTGCGCATCACCCATGAGGTGCTGGCCGGGACCTGGGATGCACTGCGCGATGGCCGCGCCGATCTGGTGGTCGGGGCCACCAACGAGCCCCCGGCGATCCCGGGCCTGCGCTGGTTCGAACTCGGGGTGATGGCGTGGGTGTTCGCGGTCGCCCCATCACCCGCTGGCCAGCGCCAACGAGCCGATCGATGCCGCCACCCTCCTGCAGCACCGCGCGGTGGTGGTGGCTGATACCTCGCGCAGGCTGGAGGTGCGCAGCTACGGCGTGCTGGGCGGCCAGCCGTCACTGGCGGTGCCCAGCATGCAGGCCAAGGTCCGCGCGCAGTGCGAGGGGCTGGGCGTGGGCTGGCTGCCGCGCGAGCGCGCCGCTGGCCTGATTGCGCGTGGCGCGCTGGTCGAAAAGCGCGTGGGCAATCCGCGCGAACCGAACCTGCTGTATGTCGCCTGGCGCGACGACCACCAGGGCAACGCGCTGGACTGGTGGCTGGCCCAGCTGAAACAGGAACGGCTCGCCACCCGGCTGGTGGAGGGCATCGCGATCAGCTGACGTGGCGGTGCCGCACGCGCGCAGGTTCACGCGCTGCGCTCCACGCCCGCATCGCCCTTGGCGCTCAAATGCCGTTCGATCCATTGCTGGAAGTCGCGCACCACGCCCTCGCGTCCCAGGTCGTTGAGCAGGTCGTGCGCGTGGTCCTTGTACAGCCGCAGCGTCTTGTCGGCCGAGCCCGCACTGTCCTCGAACACCTGGCTGCCGGCAGGCACGGTGACCTTGTCGGCGGTGCCATGCGCGATCAGCACCGGCAGGCGCAGCGTCGGGAAGCCCCGCTTGAGCCGGTCGATGCCGACCAGCATCTGCGCCACGGTCAGCGCGGTCTGCTTCTCGTTGGCGATCAACGGGTCGGCGTCGAGTGCGGCCACAACGTCAGGCAATCGCGAAAAGTCCTTGTTCGGCAGCTTGAGCACGCGCAGGGTTGGGAAAGGGCCGCTCAACCAGCGCACCAGTGACAACACCAGGTCAGGCGCAGGCACCTGGAACGCATAGCTTTCGCAGATCAGTCCGGCCAGCTCGTCCTGGTGCGCCAGCGCGTAGGCCGAGGCGATCACACCGCCGGCGCTGTGCCCGAGCAGGAACACCGGCACTCCCGGCTCGCGGGCACGCGCCAGCTCCAGCAGCGACTGCACGTCGGCCAGGTAGTCGTCGAAGTGCTCCACATGGAAGCGCGGCCCGCTGGACTTGCCCCGCCCGCGCAGGTCCACCGCGTATACCGCCAGTCCATTCGCGGTGAACTGCCCGGCGGCCCACTGGTAGTGCCCGCTGTGCGAATTGAAACCCGGCACGATCGCCAGCACGGCGCGTACCGGCCCGCTCGGGCGCCAGCTGCGGATGAACAGCTGGCGTTCGCCAGCGCTGATGAACTCTTCGCCGCGCGATGGACCGGACCCGCGCGGCTCGGTCGGGACCGCACGCAGGGCTGCAGGGGGAATCGTGTTCATGGCAGGTCCTCGAAACGTGGGGGAGGGGCCGGTGTGCGCAGCCTCACATGCACGCCCACCACCGGCATCGGTCGTTCGGGCGCGCGTGTGCTCCCCCATCCGGGGGCAGGCGCATGGCTGACCCACATGGGGGAGTTACGGATACCCCGGGAAGCGGCGGCCAAGCGGCCGGCAGGGACCTATCCTTGCAGCGTGCAGTGCATCGGGAGACCGCTCATGCTCGACCGTCTGGCGGTACTGGATGAGATCCTGGACAACCATGCCGGGGTGCTGGGGCGGGACTTCCACCCCTATCGCCACCACGCCTACCGCGTGGCCAATTTCCATTGGTGCATGCTGCCGGGAACGCTGGAAGACCTGTATGTGCTGTCGGTCGCGGTCGCCTTCCACGACCTCGGCATCTGGACGGCGGGCACGTTCGACTACCTGGCGCCCTCCGAAGCGCTGGCCCGCCAGTACCTGCTGGACCACGGCCGGGATGAGCTCATC
>Ga0105251_10001879_pt1 | contig 17219 bp, 16 predicted proteins | sample KBSS64metaG_FD_80424 | JGI IMG/M metagenome (GOLD analysis project Ga0105251, IMG submission 80424) | Switchgrass rhizosphere microbial communities from Kellogg Biological Station, Michigan, USA - KBS S6-4 metaG | ecosystem: Host-associated > Plants > Roots > Rhizosphere > Soil | place...
CAGTGCCGAAGTGGCGAAATCGGTAGACGCAGTTGATTCAAAATCAACCGTAGAAATACGTGCCGGTTCGAGTCCGGCCTTCGGCACCAAGTCACTAAATTCCTTACAATACAGCTAGTTAGAAGATTAAAACTGTCTCTTTTGCCTGTAAGAAATGCTCTGTTATGTCCCTTGAAAAAGCCGCTGTGGTTGATAGTGGTAATTGGGATGTTAACTCATAGCGACATGTAGTTCCAGGCGTCAAACAGGTACCGATTGAACACTGACTGAACTCGAATGCTATGACGTTGCAGGGAATAAACAGGTTTATGGTGGTGTTCGTACCTGCACACGAAATGCAGGCTCTGCCAGCGATTCGGCCTCGCTCCTTCGGGTACATGGTCATCCTGATAAACTTCACTATCTGACACTCCCTGGTGAAGTCGCCTAACGGCTCCGCGCGTTGTCTTACCTCCAACGGCATTAGGCTTGTATTGTCTAAAATCAGTGAGGAGGGGAAAGGCTGGATCTCTCCAGCCTTTGACGGTCATCTCACTTTCTTGAAGATGAGCAGGATCAGAGGGACGCAGACAGCGAAACCAATGATAGAGGCTAAAGCCGAATCAGAGTGATTTTGCGATAGCCCCATAACAAACGACGTTAGCTGAGAGGGGGTAAAATCCCATCCTTGGCTCACGGTTTCTAGAAGTTAACGGCGAATACCAGATCGAAATACAGCACGATAACGTAATACGCTATGCAAATCAGCGCGATACACCCCCACCTGATCCAGAATTTCTTATTCATCATCTCACCTTTTTAAAGATCAGTAGGATGAGTGGCACGCAGATCGCAAAGCCAAAAAAGGCGACAGTAAAAACGCCATCAGTGGCTTGCATGATCGAGTCTATAGAAGCTTGGTACTCTTTTAATGGGATTGGGCCAGAAAACTGCATACTTTCACTCTCGCTGAATGCGGAAAAAGAGAAGGTAGATAGCAGCAGTGCGATAAAGTAGCATAGCGATACAATGACAATCCCACCCCATCGGAAAACGGTTTTAGTTCTATTCGTCATCGCCATATGATCCCCCTAATACGCCACCTACAGTGCCGCCGGAAAACGGAGACAATGAATCGCCAGTGGCAGCACCTTCCGCAGCAACATTCTGAACTACCCCGCCGGGAGTTTCCTGAAATGGTTGTAAGTTATCTGAATTAGGGTATTGCTCTTTGAATACTTCTGTCATCTCAACGACAAGCATTGAGGACATGTTTCCACCCTTCGCGATGAGAAATCTTTGCAGCGATACCGGAACGGTGAAATCTTCCTCGGCTTCAATAGGTAGTTGGGTCGTCGTAGATGTGTAACCGTGCTCAAATACCGTAGAGCCAGCATACTTAATCCCCGCAACTGAATGTGTTGTGCAGTTGCTGCCAGTAACGTCATACTCATCAATGGTATGGCCTCTCCTTCTTGTTGTCTCTGGCATTTTTGATGTGTGTATAGCTGGCTTACTGCTGTTCCATAAGTCTTCGAAGAATGCTCTCGTCTTCACCGGGTCAGCATCGTCTATGCGGAAAACACGAGCACCCATCTCATAGAGTTCAGAACGATAGTAAACCCTTGCATCTTCATCTTGCAGGAAGTTAAGAACACCATCTCCCGTAAAGCCTCCACGGTTGGTTCTGCCATAGCGACCATACGTGTAGAGATAGACATTGTTATTCTCGTGTACCGAAACGAAAGCGTGACCTGCATTTTTGGTTTCAGTCCAGATGTAAACACCGTTCAATAACGGGTTATCCTCTGGCTTGCAGGTGTCAGTAACGCTGTTTTGCTTCTTCGCTACCTGTGCGTGCTGCACTGGCTCTACAGGCGCTATCGCCCAAGAAGGGGTATTCACCTCAACTGTGCCAGGCGCGATAAGAAAATTAGTACCCTGTGGACAACCGCAGTGGATTTCCGCACCATCCACGGCGACTGCGACGCTATTTGAGCAACGAGGATCACCGCTAACAATTACCCCCACTTTCCCGCATTTCGGGCAAGGAGTGGTCTTATCGCCGATGTAGAGTTTCCACAAGCCCATAACAGACATACCGGGGCGGGCGGCAATACATTGTGCGCCTGTAGCGGTTTTATCTCCGTGTAGACCAACGTTCTTACCGTGAACTGTGCAGCCTCTGTTAACCGATGCCATAGTGACCGCCTTATTTCAGAAAGTTTTCTGGCAACGATTCCCCGGCTCGGACTACTCTTCTTCCGGCATTTTGTGGGCAGCTAATAATTTCATCGCCGTTATCCAGCGAGCTACCAACAAGGGCGATTGATTCGCCTGGTGTGTTTCCCGCCCCAGTGGTGATCTTCGCGGACGTTCCATCTGGGTAATGCACTTCATCGCCAACACGAGACACGTTTAGCATTGTGCCGTCATCAAGTTTGATCTGCCGTCCGTTATATTCACTGAAAACTTTCCCACCATTACGTGTCAAGCTGCCCTCTGTAGCGATCAGATAAGCTGCTGTAACTGGATGAGCGAGATTGTAGGCGTTTTGTTTTTCGATGAGAGAACGGGATTCATGGTTCATTGCGGCGAGTTGTTCGGCTGTAAATGGTGATTCGTCAAAAGCTGCCAGCATTTCTGGTGTAAGTTCGTTGGTGTACTGTTTCATAGGTCCCTCTACTTGCTATGGAAATAATTTGTGTGGCTATTTTACAAACAGTAGCCACACAAACAACATGTATTAGACTTAAGCGAAACTGTGTTTCGTAACAACCCGTAAAGGGGGTTAGTCCTGTGCGAATGTCATGGTGTATTTGCACTGTTCGGACGGTCTGATCATCACTGTCTCCGTAAGGTTTGTGTTGCTGGAGATACACACAGATGTAGTTCATTGAGAATTTGCTCTACCTTCGAACCTCGATCTCGCTGAGGCTTTATCAGGTTAAGAATCTTAAACCACTCCAGGGCAACCGCACCACGAAAGAGACGGGCTTCGCGCACATCGCGTGTGCCTGTGCTCTTCACTTAGTTGTGTCGTCCTCCGAACAAATGACGCGTGTACTTTGGTATGGCGATCCTCACCAGATAGTTTCCGCAAGGATCTAAAACTAAGTAACGATCTCGCTACTTATTTTTAATTATTGTTATCTGGATGCCCCACCACGCCTGCCTAGCAGGCGCATGAATGGCCTCCAGGCTTACCTATTGCAGTACTTTGAAGGACTTTTCACGTCTCTTTTACAACTTATTTCTCTGCATCCCATTGCGTGAAATAGCGCTTCAATTTTTCCACAGTAAAACGCCATTTGGGCGTCGTTGGCTTGCAGACCGTGTTTTGGTTGCCAAAGAAACCTACCTCATTCACCGCTTCGAGTTCGGATCGGGTTTCCAGCCATTTCACAGGAACAAAATATTCTGACTTATCAGGATCGTCTGCATTCTGGCGATACAGATCGCTGTATTTAAGAACATCTATTGCAGGCATTTCGCCGTGTTCCGTTTTGATCGTAAAGCTGCTGGCTGGTTCAACTGCGCTCTGAACAATACAAACTCCAACGTAACCCGTTGCTGGGATTTTTACCCAAACGCGGTCGCCCGGCTGAAGCTGTTTTAAAGTCTGACTATACCAGCTTCCACCACCCGCACTGATAAAGCCATATCGACGTGCCTCTTCCCAAACGCGACTTTGCGGATCGCCGAACGAGACATAAAACTCGCCATTCTAGGGTTCCTTAATATTGGCACTTGTTCCGGCAGTGGCTTGCGCGGCATTTGTTTGCGTTTCACTCGGGTCGATAAGCCAGGCGCGGCTTAAGAACTGTTCATTACCATGCTGGAATACCTTAAAGAACAGAACGTTAATCGAGATGCCATTCTTACTCAGATAGTCGACGATGCGTTCGGTGGAGGGATCCAGCTCCGCTGCGACAATAATGATTTGATGTGACTTGTTGATGGAATCATCTTCCAGCTCGGCGTTGAAGCGTTGTCTGAATGCGTCACCCAACTTTCCACCACCGGAAAATCTATCGTAAATCTGCGACAGACGTTCGGCACTTAAATCATCCACCCAGGAGGCGTAATCCAGCGCCTGAGCAACCACTTCACGCGGCGTGCGGTCGCGTTTCAGTTCAATCAGGATCAGCGAGGCATCCGGCGCAATCGCCAGCAGATCGATACGCCCTTTATCGAGCGTATTTTCCTGATGGCCGATGATCATCCACTGATCAGAGAGGATAGTGGGGTCGTTTAAAATCATCTTCTCCAGCAGTTGCTCGCTGGCGAGTTTGCTGATAGTTAGCGGCTGGGGATTCTCCCCTATCCGCCAGATAGCATGATGAACCGGCATCATCTGTTCCTTAGTTTAATGCTGCGTCAGTGAGTGCATCCGCCAGGTGGAGCTGGGTTTGCCGGGCGGATTGCAGGCGGGATTTGAGTTGGTCACATACTTTGAAAAAGTCTTCAATCGTGGATATTACCTTCCATTGAATTGCCGCAGGAGGAAGTGCCACTGGTGCTGACCTCAAATTTTCTTGAGATATATTCATTTGGCTTTCAGCCATACCAGATTTCGATGCTTCCAAATAATCAGCTGTCACCCCACAGTTAAGGCATAATGAAATATATTTTGCTGATATATCATTTGAAATTAAATGAAATCTGATGATTTTGTCCGATATCATTAGCCTAGGCCGTGTTTTTTCAACTAAACACGAAATACCGACTCTGTTCTTTGGCCCCGCTCTTGTTACTAAGATATCACCATCCTGAATCTCATATTGAGGTCGGGGCAGTTTACTACTTGGCAAGGTTTTATTTTCCTGTTGTCTATACTCCAAACGCTGCACTGCAGTAGTTTTCAACACTCCCCAAATATCTTCATTGGGTGATGGTTCAGGAGAACAAGCGGGACTCCAACCAGCATCCATGTTTGCAATAATTTCTCCAATGCGACACCACTCCCATCCCATTGGTAACTCAAATGGTTTCTCGTCATCACTCACTGGCGGCAACGGTTTTTGTTTTTTGATTTTTCCTTCTTTCTCCAGTTGCGCTTTTTCCTGCTCAATACGTTTAAGCAACTCAGACGCAGGTTCGTCGTTAGGATCTTGCGGCACCAGTTTACCCATCACAGCCAGTTGCAGAATAGTTTGCTTAAGCGCATCGATACTCACTTCGGTGGTAAATAACGTATCGAAATGCTGGCTGATTCGCGCCCAGTTGTCGGCGAATTCTTCGGCGTTCTGGCTCTCGGTCAGCGTCGCTAAAAGAGTTTCAACCAATTGCTGATGGGCTTCCGGCCTGGTGAAAGATTGTTGTTCCAGTTGGTCGCAGAGGGACATTAATTTATCAGCTACTTGAACAATTTTTAGTTGCTCATTAATAGGAGGGAAAGGCAACAAAACCTTAGATACTACAGCACCTGACACTTCTTTGAATGTCGTCCCGCTTGCCATTTCATCTATTTTCTTAGCAGCACTCAATAGAAAGTAATATATATACTCTGCACTTTCTTTGATGTACGGTACGCAAGATTTAAAGCCTTGATTCGTTGATAGCTCATTATTTGAAATCGCTACATAACCAATCGGTGCTCGGCTGGAAAAAAGCACAGTGCCTTTCGGCATTAGTTTTGCTGATGAATTAGAAAGACCATCAGTTGTAATATCTCTGGCACCGGAAGATATATATTTACCCTGGAGTCCGTTGAGGTCAGCGGGAGTTAACCATTTAATCCCTTGAGAACACCAATAGTGTGGATTATTGGATGTAGGAGTTCCTCCACCAACAATTTCACCTATGGTGGCCAAAGTTACCCACTCCCACCCGATCGGCAACTCAAACGGCTTTTCATCCTCTCTAATTTCCGGCACTGGCTTCTGCTTTTTAATCTTCCCCTGCTTCACCAGCTCTGCTTTCTCGGCAGCAATACGCTTTAATAACTCAGACGCCGGTTCATCATTCGAGTCATGCGCCACAAGTTTACCGCGCACCGCCAGTTCAAGAATCAGCTCGCGCAGTTTCTTAATGCCATAGAGGTCAATTTTGCCGTTACTGCCGCGCCCGGCAGTGGAGCGGGTTTGCAGGGCGGAAGACCAGGTATCGAAATGGTCGGTTATCAGTTTCTCAACGGCCATCAGTTTGCCCCCTTGTTGCCTGCCAGCGCGGCACCGAGGATGTCGCGTAGCTGGTTACGCAGCTCGCTGATTTCACCCTGCTGTTGCTGGAATTTCGCCAGCAGTTCGTCCGGGTCGTGGCTGATGGTCTCGCCCTGGTACGGGTTTTTGATGTCGAGGTTAAAGTTGCGGGTGATGATCTCGTCGATGCCCACTTTCCACGCCTGGTTGTTCTCTTCGCGGCTGGCAAAACCGTCGGCTTCGTTGCCCCACCAGTCGATTTCAGTCTGGAACTCTTCGTACTTCATCGGTTTGGTTTTGCTGTAGTTCTTCACGCCGTCCGGTACGGGTGCTCGTAGAACCATACCTCTTTGGTTGGCTGACCTTTGGTGAAGAACAGAATATTGGTTTTGATGCCGGTGTAGGGGTTAAACACGCCGTTCGGTAACCGCACGATGGTGTGCAGGTTGCATTCTTCGGTGAGCAGTTTTTTGATTTTGGTTTTCACGCCCTCACCAAACAGCGTGCCATCCGGCAGGACCACCGCTGCGCGGCCTTTGTCGGCCAGCACTTCGATAATCAGTTGCAGGAACAGGTCGGCGGTTTCACGGGTCTGCATCTCTGCCGGGAAGTTTTTCTCAATGCCGTCTTCTTCTGTGCCGCCTAATGGTGGGTTGGTAACAATTACATCGACCTGCTCATCCCACGAAGAAAGCGGCTTGCTGAGGGTATTGTCATGGCGAATTTGCACCGGCACTTCAATACCGTGCAGCAGCATATTGGTAGTACACAGCAGATGTGGAAGCTGCTTTTTCTCTACGCCATAGATCTGCTTTTGCAGCGTTTTATGGTCTTCGGTGGTGTTAACATAATGCTCTTTCACATGGTCGAACGCGCAGGCAAGAAAGCCGCCGGTACCACATGCCGGGTCCATAATCGACTCGCCAAGCTTCGGGTCTATGCGGTTGACCATAAAGCGCGTCACGGCACGCGGGGTATAGAATTCACCCGCATTCCCGGCGCTTTGCAGGTCGCGCAGAATCTGTTCGTAGATATCGCCAAACAGGTGGCGTTCCTGGCTGCTGCTAAAGTCGATTTCATTGAGCTTGTTGATCACTTGACGCAGCAGCGTACCGTTCTTCATGTAGTTGTAGGCATCGCTGAACGCCTGTTTGACCACAAAGCCACGCGGGTTCTTATCGATCGGTGAGGTGAGGTTTTTCAGCGTCGGGAACAGATCGTCATTCACAAATTCCAGCAACGCATCACCGGTGATGCCCTCGCTGTTCGCCGCCCAGCTACGCCATAGGTAGCGCTGCGGAATAGGGAACTGGTAGTCATCCTGCTCCAGTTCCAGCTCTTCTTCCTGAGTATCAAAAATCTTCAAAAATAGCAGCCATGAAAGCTGCCCCAGACGCTGGGCATCGCCGTCCACACCGGCGTCTTTACGCATAATGTCCTGAAGAGATTTAATGACTGAACTAATCGACATGTTTTCTTTCCATATTTAAAAGGTGCCACTGGTCGCAGAAGCGGCCAGTGGCAATAAATTTACGTGTTATCAGGCTGAGCGCGGCGGAAGCTGGTAGATTTCGTTTTCCAGTTCGTTAACGGCTTGCTCATACGCCTTTTTGTCGCCAAAGCGGGTTTTGATGATCTCAATTGGGCGACCCAGTGCATCGAACGGCTTCAGTTTTAGCACCTGAACATCCTCGATTTCCTGCACGCCTTCATCGGCGTATTTGTCCAGCAGGGTATTGAGAACCTGCTGAGCCGGTTCGGCGTATTTCGTAAAATAGTTACGCTTACGTACGTTGGCCGCGCGCTCCTGACGGGTTGACGGCGGCTGACCGTACACCACATGACAGAGCAAATCAAACGGGTCGAGATCTTTACCCACCTCTTCGGCCAGCACATCCCACAGAATCCCCAGCTGTGCCAGTTCTTCAATTATCGCCTGCTTGCGAGGCGCCTCCTGCCATTTGCGCACGAAGCTATCCAGCGAGGCGTACTCGCTGTCTTTGAGCATCGTTTTACGGGTGTAGTCCTGGAAAGATTCAGTCACCAGTTTGCCGTCAGAATCGTAATACTGAACGCGCTTCGCCAGTACTTTCACCGCCACGCCATTCACATAGAATTTGCGGACCTTGTCTGCATCATCGCTATGAAATTCACCGTTTCCGGAATGGTTGTCGCGGTTAACGTGATACTCAGCAGCGTCTTCTCGCACTTCACTGGCAGGTTTATCGACATCCTCATTAAGGGTTTCTTCTTCCAGCCGCTCATTGAAGTCGGAACTTTCATCGGAGATATCGTCGGGTTTAACCACCAGTACTTTTTCCGGCAAACCGTCAAAGCGTGGGTCGGCAAACAGCTCGGGCGCTTTTTTGAAGTCGAGTATGGTGAACCACAGCTTGCCGTGTTTTTCGTTGATACGTGTGCCGCGCCCGATGATCTGTTTAAATTTAGTCATCGACTGGATGTTCTGATCCAGTACGACCAGCTTGCAGGTCGGCGCATCAACGCCGGTTGTCATTAGCTCTGATGTTGTCGCGATAACGGGGTAGGCTTTCTTAGGATTAATAAAGTTATCGAGTTGCGCCTTGCCGATGTCAGCGTCGCCGGTGATTTTCATCACGTATTTTTCGTTCTTCAACACCTGCTCAGGGTTGAGCACCACCAGCGCGTGGCGCATGCGGTCGGCGTGATCGATGTCGTTGCAGAAAACAATGGTTTTATCCATCGGATTGGTGCGTTTCAGGTAATCGGTGATGGTCTGCGCAACCAGCATGGTGCGTTCATCAATGACCAGTTTGCGGTCAAAATCTTTCAGGTTATAGATTCGGTCTTCAATCTCTTCGCCGTATTTATCCAGCTGGCCTTTGACGGGCCGCCAGCCCTGAACATCAACATCGATATCAACGCGCACAACTTTATAGGGGGCGAGAAAACCGTCTTCAATACCCTCTTTGAGAGAATAGGTGTAAACCGGCTCACCGAAGTAATCGATATTGGAGACGTCTTCCGTTTCTTTTGGCGTCGCCGTCAGGCCAACCTGTGTGGCACTGCCGAAATATTCCAGAATCTCTCGCCAGGCTGAATCTTCAGACGCGCTGCCACGGTGGCATTCGTCAATCACAATTAGATCAAAGAAATCCGGTGCCACCTGTTTATAGGCTTTTTGGTGTTCTTCAGATCCGGTGATAGCCTGGTACAGCGCCAGATGCACCTCATAGGCGGGATCGATAGTGCGTCCGGTAACTTTGGTCATTGCCGTACCGAAAGGCTGGAAATCGTTGTTTTTCGTTTGATCGACCAGAATATTACGGTCCGCAAGGAACAGGATGCGTTTTTTATTTTTTGCCTTCCACAGCCGCCAGATAATCTGGAACGCGGTATAGGTTTTGCCTGTACCGGTTGCCATCACCAGTAGAATGCGATTCTTTCCTGCCGACACGGCATCTACCGTTCGGTTGATCGCCTGCATCTGATAGTAACGAGGAGATTTGCCGCTACCGTCATCGTAATAATCCTGACTAATAACGGGCAATTGCTCCTGAGTGAACCCTTTCCAGGTACAGTATTTTTGCCAGAGCTGCTCAGGCGTTGGGAAGTCACTGAGGGCAATTTCGGATTCGAGCTGCTGCGGATTGGTTTTATCGTGGAAGATGAATCCATCACCATTGGAGGCAAACACAAAAGGCACATCAAGCAAGTTGGCGTAGTCCAGCCCCTGCTGCATTCCTTTGCTGATGGCGTGCTTATTGGCCTTGGCTTCGATCACTGCCAACGGCAAGTTCGGCTTGTGGTACAGCACGATGTCGGCGGATTTAACTTTAATACGTGAGGCCAGTTTGCCACGGACTACAATTTTGCCATCGCGCAGTTTTACTTCCTGGCGGACTTGTGACATGACATCCCAGCCTGCGGTCTTGACAGCAGGCAGGATATATTTGGTGATAATGTCTGTTTCCGTCAGATGAGTTTTGTTTTCGCCAACCATAGCAGAGCTCTCAACGAAATAGGATTAGCTCTGATTTTACACAGATTAATATATCAGGTAATGAGCTGATCAGGTGTTTTGGGGAACAACTGGCAAAATTAAGGTGGATAATTCGAACTTTTAGCATTATTCACATTCAAGAACTTACTACACGTTTGTTACTAACAATTTATTGCGATCGTGCTCGCAACGTGGACAATACTTAATCATATGAGGCGTTTATATCAACTAAATCAATAATTTCATTTAAGTCATGGGATGGGGAATGGACAGTAACACTCAGGGATTCACTTCATACTGGCGTAATACCTTAGCTGACGCCGAGTCTGGAAAAGGGGCATTTGAGCGCAAAGATGAAGAGTCATTTACTCGGTGGATGAATGTCGATCGGGGCAGGTTGGATGAAGAGATCGTGCAAGCATTCTTCGAGGGCGAAGACGAGCAGGTTAAGACCGTCGAGGTAATGTTACGACCGCAGGTATGGATCCGCCTGTTAAAGCATGGCAAGGAACGGACGGCAGGCGCACCAGGTATAGTTACGCCTCTGGTTACTTCCGCACTGTTGAACCGAGAGGGTTTTTTGTTCCCCGCATCTCCTGCAACCATTCCCCGTGACCTGCTTGAACCTCTCCCTAAAGGCACCTTTTCTATTGGTGAGATGACAGAATATGACAGGTACAAAACCACGCATGATTCGGTCACTTTTGGTCCCGAAGATGAGGATGAACAGCGCGAGGAAACAGACGAACAGCAGGCGGAACGATATGCTCGCTATAAGCAGTTGTGGCAAACGTACCTTAAAGAGACAAATGAACTTTTAAAAAGTGTGGCCGGGACATGGCTCGATTCACCAGAGCAATATGAGCCGGCTGGATATGGCTATGTGATTAAAGCCAACCAGTCTGGCGGCGCCACCATTCATATTCTGCCCATGTACGATCATTTACTGTCGTGCAAAAAAGAGGTGCCATTACTGGCACGCTTTGCCTCAAAGGATAAATCTCCTGTTGAGCCGCTCCTTGCCAGTAACGCCATGTTCACTGAGCGTCTGGGCCATTCTGGCGACAAATTTCCTCTGGCTGCCGCACAGCGCGATGCCCTGAGCCATTATCTCACTCAGCAGCAGGGCGATATTCTTGCCGTCAACGGTCCTCCGGGAACCGGAAAAACCACACTGGTGCTCTCTATCATTGCCACGGAGTGGGCGAGGGCGGCGCTTAACAAAACTGAACCACCAGTGGTGATTGCGACTTCAACCAACAACCAGGCGGTTACCAACATTATTGAGGCGTTCGGAAAAGATTTTGCTACCGGTAGCGGGCCTATGGCCGGACGTTGGTTACCTGATGTAAAAAGCTTTGGCGCTTACTTCCCGTCTTCAAGCCGAAAAGCCGAGGCAGCAAAAAAATACCAGACGTAAGACTTTTTTAACCGCGTTGAATCCCTTGAATATGTAGAAGATGCCCGGTTCTTTTTCCTTGAAAAGGCAAGTGCAGCATTTCCGTCTGTGGAATGCCATTCACCTGAACAGGTTGTGGATCTCTTGCATCAGCGTTTAGTTGAACTCTCTGCAGAGCTTGAGCAAGTCGAGCCTGCGTGGGACGCCCTGAACGCCATCCGCGAGGAGCGGAGCGCCGTCAGCGACGATCTCGAACAGTATATTGAGGATAAAAGAACGTCACTGCTTAATAGCACAAATGAAATCTCGCTATTAACGCAGGGCAAAAAACAGTGGGAACAATATCGCGCCGGTGAGTCGTTCATGTTCGCTCTCTTCTCCTGGCTTCCCGCCGTGCGTACTAAGCGTCACTATCAAATGAAGCTGTTTTTAGAGGCTACGTTTGGCGAAAGAATGACAGCATTCCAGGGCGCTCTGCCCGATGGAATTGATGCCTTTATCAATGGCCTGATTGAGCAAACGCGTAAAGAGCAGGCCGAGTATCAGCAGCAAATGGATCTTGCTGAGGACATCTCCCGACGTGAAAGCGAAGCAGCTATACGCTGGCGCGAGATTACTCACTCACTGGGAAATCCTGGCGAACCAGAGTTGAGTCTGCGCGAAGCCGATGAACTTGCCGATACACGGCTCCGTTTCCCGGCGTTTTTGCTGGCGACGCATTACTGGGAAGGTCGGTGGCTGATGGATATGGCTGCCATAGATAATATTCAAAAGGAAAAAGGCCGTACTGGTGCGAAAAGTACAAAGGCCCGCTGGCAGCGTAGAATGAAGCTAACCCCCTGTGTAGTCATGACGTGCTTCATGTTTCCTTACCATATGAAAACCAGCGAATTTGTCGGCGGCAATAAGAAATTCGACGATAACTATTTATATAACTTTGCCGATTTACTAATTGTTGACGAAGCGGGGCAGGTGCTTCCTGAGGTTGCCGCAGCCTCCTTCGCACTGGCGAAGAAAGCCCTGGTGATTGGTGACACAGAGCAGATTGCGCCTATCTGGAATAGCTTGCCCGGTATTGATATCGGCAACATGGTTGAGGAGAATATCCTTCCTGGTGGTACTCAAGAAGAACTTACCGAATCTTATGCCCTGGTGTCTGACTCAGGAAAGAGTGCTGCATCTGGCAGTGTCATGAAGATCGCCCAGTTTAACTCGCGTTATCAATATGATCCGGACTTTGCGAGGGGGATGTATCTGTACGAACACCGTCGCTGTTTCGATAACATCATTGGCTACTGTAACACCCTCTGCTATCACGGTAAGTTGCAGCCCAAACGAGGGGAAGAAAAAGAGACAATATTTCCTGCAATGGGATATTTGCATATTGATGGTAAAGGTATGCAGGCCAGTGGAGGAAGCCGTTTTAACGCCTTTGAAGCTGAGACGATAGCTGCGTGGCTTGCGGCGCACAAAGAGGAAATCGAGCGTCATTATGGCGAACCTTTACATAAAGTAGTGAGGGTTGTTACCCCATTTTCGGCACAAGTCAGTACGATTAAATCGTCATTACGTAAGCTGGATATTAACTGTAGTGGCGATGAAAATTCGCTGACAGTCGGTACTGTTCATTCATTGCAGGGGGCGGAAAGGGCGATTGTGCTGTTCTCTCCTGTATATTCGAAGCATGAAGATGGCAGTTTTATTGACAGCGACAGCAGCATGCTGAACGTCGCCGTTTCGCGTGCGAAAGACAGCTTCCTGTTCTTTGGCGATATGGACCTCTTTGAGATCCAACCCGGATCGTCACCCCGGGGGCTGCTGGCGAAATACCTGTTTGCTTCTACTGATAATGCGCTGCAGTTTGAGTTTCAGGAGCGCCAGGATTTAACTACCTCACAGACGCAGATTTCAACCCTACACGGTGTGGAGCAACATGATGCGTTCCTGACCCGGACTTTTGACGTGATTAATCAGAGCATTACAATCGTTTCCCCGTGGCTCAGCTGGCAAAAACTGGAACAGACGGGTTTCCTGGCGTCGATGTCTCAGGCGCGCGCCCGTAGTATTGATATCACTGTAGTAACGGATAAGTCGTCTAACATAGATCATGCTGATTTTGAAAAGCGTAGAGAGAAACATCAGCGCCTGAATGAAGCCCTGGAAAGGTTGAATGAGATGGGCATCACGACGAAGTTGGTTAACCGTGTTCACAGTAAGATTGTGTTGGGTGATGAGGGGCTACTCTGCGTCGGTTCCTTTAACTGGTTTAGCGCCGCGCGTGAGGAAAGATATCAGCGATACGATACGTCGATGGTCTATCGCGGTGATAGCTTAAAAGCTGAGATCAAAACGATTTATTCCAGCCTTGAGCAGCGGCAGTTATAAAACGGTAAGAAGCGCCTGAGCACCCTTATAAATCACAGGGTGCTCAGAATGTTTAATACAATCATATCTATTAACCCTTAAAAACATTTTGCCTATGCCATTGTAAATAGTTGTATGAAGGTTTCGGCAACGCAATGATTCTCTCGGGCAAACTCAGCTTGTCGCATGTACCAAAATCAAGATGATTGCTTATCAGAACGTCACCTTCATTAGCGAATGAAATCCAGCCAGAGTCAAATAAAGTATCAATATGAGCCGCCAGCATGAGACCGTTATGCGGATCTAATCTTTCTTTCGCAGTTTGGCATGCGGACCAAGGCTTGATATGGCTCGCTCTCAGTAATGGCTGAAAGGTAATACCTGTTACAGGACAGGCGGGATACAGTCTGAGGCATTCTGCCCGGAAATTACCCTGTCCGATTCTGGCCTGAATCAATGCTGTTCGGGTTGTTTCGTCTATCGATAGATCCTGAGTGATAATATCAATGTCTGGTTGAACGAGAGCGATACGGTCATTGGGGCTTTCATTTACCTCAAATGGCTCAGGTGTTTCAAATCCCAGTTCCTTGAACAACTCAGAGTGAAATTTTATAGGTAAATATTGTTCAACTACCTGTTTTGCGAGCGAATCGATCAAGAGTTTCTGATTTTGTAGCAGAAAAAAGGAGGTAACATCAAAGCCACCGCGCACGTTGTTATCTAAGACCGTCTGCAGCCTCGGTTCCTCAGGACTTTTAAGTAGTGCAGAGTCTGTTCCTTCCAGTGCCCAAAAGCCATCATGCTTTAACCGCCAGAATGGCATTAGAACTTCATAGTTGCTGCGTTTTGGCCCGTGGCGTTTTAGCAAATCTCGTAGTTGATCTTGTATTTCATCCTGAAACTGGAAAAGCCGCTCATGGCCTTTCTTGTACTGGGAAAGAACGTACAGAACAAGTAAGGGTTTATTCAACGCTGGCGCTTTGTTGTACCAGGCAGTTTTCATCCCGGCTATTTTTTGACTAAGAGATTTTGCGATGGTCATAGTTCGGTTACAGGAGCCAGTAGTTTTGCGATGATGCTCGCAAAATCCAGACCAATCAACCCACGATCAACAAAAACATGACCTTACCGCACACAACACTAATTCCTGAATCCCCCTCGCAAATTCCAAATTTCCCCCACCCAAAACCGCTGTATTTATATTCAGTCCTGTATAATGAGCATCAGAAATTACGCCGAACGGCAAAGGAAGTATCTAAGAATATTTAACGAGGAATTCGCGATATGAAGGTGCTGCAACACCCCCATACCGCTAACCACCAACAACTAATCAGGAGTTGAAAATGGCTGCGACGAATTTTAAGCCAGAGTTTACTGTTTGCAAAACAGAATCAGACGCTTTCACCGGCATGATTGAAAACCGCGAGCTGATACGCAAAAACAGCGCCCGCCGCCTTCATGGCAACCAGCCCGATACCGCGCCCGTCCATCCTCGCGCGGAAACGCCGCAGGACAGTGCCGCCTGCTGCGAACTGTATGCACGCATAGACATGAAATATCTTCTGCTGGGCGGTGACTGGTTAACCCGTGCAGGCTTTATCAACGGTATGCCCGTAAAAATCCGCGCCATGAAAGACTGCATTGTGATTACGCCACAGCATACAAGAGAATTATGGGGATGCCTGGAAGGTATGAGTGTGGTGAATATAAATAAACAGAAAGTCGCGCAGTGGCTGAAGATGTTTCCGGGTGCGTTGAATGATACGGGAGATATACCTATTGTGAAGCGCGGAAATGGTCTGGCAGAATAATAATATCTAAAATCTCCCTCCATTAATCCTGTAAAAGGATAAATTAATACGGGCATGAATACGCATGTCCGTTTTTTTTGTTTTTCACGTGAATTATCTATCACCGCTGGTGCACTCAATAAATCGGTTGTAACATTCTCCGCAAAGCGACAGGGAGGATTGCTATGCAGATTTGTAGGATGGACTACAACGATGTCTCCGCCGATGGAAGAAGGCTGAAACTACACGTTTATGGCGTTGGTACGTTTCCCGTTTTTTCAGGGATAGAACCCGTAACCAATATCGCAGAGTGCGCCTTTATCAGGAATGCAGCATTACCAGTGGGTACGTACTGGATCGTTGATGCACCGGAAGGCAGTATTGCTAATCGGGTCGAGCGTTTTGTAAAAGACTTCAAGAACGGGACCGATCATTCTGAATGGTTCGGCTTGTTTAATGCTTCGACCATGGCTGATAACGTATTTGTGAATGGGGTCGACAGAGGATCATTTCGACTTCATCCATTAAGGCCGAATGGTGAAGGAGAATCGTGGGGATGCATAACGTTCTATAATATCCCTGATTTTCAACTAGTCAGACAATCTTTGCTTGCACGTAAGAAGATTCGTGTTCCCGGTGGTAAAGGGCTGATGGCATATGAACGTATTGATGTGACAGGAAGGGCTGATTATGCTTCATGCAAAATTAAAAAATAATATCCTGATTGGCCTGGCATGCCTTGTTGCTTCCTTCTTTATCGTCCTGTTTCCTCTGGGAGGCTTGCTCGATTACTTATCTCAAGCCAGCAATGATTTTTTAAATCGCACCGGTTTGGGGTTTGCTGATGGTGAAGCAGACCCATCATTCCTGTGGGTGCTGGGTGGGATGATGGTCGTCGTTACCGCGCTACTGATGATTATCATCCGAAAGATATGCAACCTGAAGCAGGGATGAAGTATTTCATAGCCGCTTTCTAAAACAATTAAGCGGCTTCGTGCCAATCCCACGCACTCCGCCGCCCAACCTCAATCAACTCACCCCATTAAAACACTGGCACCCCCAGCCCAACCTTCACCTCCCTCAACGTCTCCTGCGTCACCCCCTGCGCCCGTTCGGTCCCGCGCTTCAGCATCGCCATCAGTTCCCCCTTGTCCTGCATATACATCGCCCTCCGCTCCCGCATCGGCGCAATCAGCTCCTGCAGGCACGCCTCCAGCTCGTTCTTGCACGCCCTGTCACCCAGCCCGCCCGCCTGATAGTGCGCCTTCATCGCCGCCACTTTCTCTTTGTCCGGATGAAACGCGTCGAGATACGTAAACACCACGTTCCCCTCAATCTGCCCCGGGTCGCTCACCTTCAGGTGGTTCGGGTCGGTGTACATTGCGCTCACCGCACGGTGAATTGACTCTTCGCTGGCCGAAAGGTGCAGCGTGTTGCCCAGCGATTTCGACATCTTGGCGCTGCCGTCGATGCCGGGCAGGCGGCTGGTGTCGCTCAGCATCGCCTTACAGTGGCGCAGCACCGGGGCGGGCAGCAGGCTGTTCATCTTGTGCACAATCTCG
>Ga0105251_10001880_pt1 | contig 17208 bp, 9 predicted proteins | sample KBSS64metaG_FD_80424 | JGI IMG/M metagenome (GOLD analysis project Ga0105251, IMG submission 80424) | Switchgrass rhizosphere microbial communities from Kellogg Biological Station, Michigan, USA - KBS S6-4 metaG | ecosystem: Host-associated > Plants > Roots > Rhizosphere > Soil | place...
CCGCCTGCATCCTCGTGCCGATCCTCGCCAACGGGGTGCGCGCCTGGGGCACGATCTACGCCGCGCAGTTCTTCGGCACCCAGGCTGCGGCCGGCTTCGACCACATCGTCTACGGCTGGATCTTCTTTGCGTTGGTGATCGCGCTGGTGATCGCCTGCGCCTGGCCGTTCTTCGACCGCGCGCCTGACGACCCGCAGATCGACGCCGACACGATAGCCCGCTGGCCGTGGCTGGCCTCTTTGTCCGGCCGGACGCTCGATCCTCGTGCCGCGCTTGCCGCACTGCTCGCGGTCGTGCTGGCGGTGCAGGGCTGGGCGTTCCTCGCCAACCGGCTCTCCGCGCCGCTGCCGCAGCGGATCGACTTGCCGCAAGTGCCTGGCTGGACGCGCACCGACTACGCACCGCGCTTGTGGTGGGAACCGCGCGCGAGCGGCGCCGGGCACCGACTGCTCGGCAGCTATTCCGACCGCAGTGGCCACAAGGTCGACGTGTTCTACGCGCTCTACCCGACGCAGAGCGAGGGGCGCGAGGCCGGCGGCTTCGGCCAGGGCGCGCTGATGCCGCAGAGCCCGTGGGCCTGGCAGGCCGATGCCGCGCCGATCGCCGGCGGCCACGGCGAACGCCTGCTCGGCCGAGGCGAGATCGGCCGCGTGGCGATCACCTGGTATCGCACCGGCAGCCTGCTGACCGGCAGCAACGCGCGGCTCAAGCTCGCCGTCATGGCCGACCGGCTGGCGCTGCGCGAGCGCCCGACGATGCTGCTGATCCTCTCCGCCGAGGACCGGCCGGGACGGCCCGCCGAGTCCGCGATCACGGCCTTTGTCGGTTCGTTGGGGCCGCTCGGGCGATGGGTGGACCGTATCGGCCGCGTGAACTAGGATGCGCTTCGCATGTGCGGCATAGCCGGGATCTTCCATATCGAGACCGCCAAGCCGGTCGATCCGGATCGAGTCGAGCGGATGTGCGACGCCATCGCCCATCGCGGCCCGGACGGCTACGGCGTCTGGACCGCGCCGGGCGTGGCGCTCGGCCATCGCCGGCTCTCGATCATCGATGTCGCCGGCTCGCCGCAGCCGATGGCCTCGACCGACGGGCGCGCGATGCTGGTCTTCAACGGCGAGATCTACAACTACCGCGAGCTGCGCCAGGAACTGCGCGCCACGGGGGCCACGTTCCACACCGACGGCGACAGCGAGGTGATCCTGGCCGCCTGGCAGAAGTGGGGTCCGGACTGCGTCAGCCGCCTGAACGGCATGTTCGCCTTCGCGATCTACGATTGCGAGGCGCGCACCTTGTTCCTCGCCCGCGACCGGCTCGGGGTGAAGCCGCTGTTCCTGGCGCCGCTGAGCGACGGCAGCGTGGCCTTCGCGTCCGAACTGAAGGCGCTGGTCGCGCATCCGCTGCTGCGGCGCGAGATCGATCCGCTCGCGATCGAGGACTTCCTCACGTGGGGCTACGTGCCCGACACGCGCTCGATCCTGAAGGGCGTGACGAAGCTGCCGGCCGGGCACACCCTGCTGCTCCAGTGCGGCAAACCGATGCCGCGCCCAAGCCAGTGGTGGGATATCTCCTTCGCCGATCGCCGCAAGGGCAAGCCGCAGGACCTCGAGGCCGAACTGCTGCACTTGCTGCGCGAGGCGGTCACTTCGCGGATGGTCGCCGACGTGCCGCTCGGCGCGTTCCTCTCGGGCGGGGTCGACAGCTCCAGCGTCGTCGCGCTGATGGCGGAAGCGAGCGCGAAACCGGTCAAGACCTGCTCGATCGGCTTCGACGTCGCCGCCCTCGACGAGAGCGGCTATGCCCGGCAAGTCGCCGAACGCTTCGGCACCGACCATCGTGCGCGCCTGGTCTCGCCGGATGACTTCGCCGCCGTCGATACCCTCGCCGCGATGTTCGACGAGCCCTTCGCCGATGCTTCCGCGCTGCCGACCTGGCGCGTATGCCAGCTGGCGCGCGAGACAGTGACGGTGGCGCTTTCGGGCGACGGCGCCGACGAGGCCTTCGCCGGTTACCGCCGCCACTTGTTCCAGCACGGCGAGGACCGCCTGCGCGCATTCCTTCCCTCGGCTTTGCGCGGGCCGGTGTTCGGCGCGCTCGGCGCGGTCTATCCCAAGGCCGACTGGGCGCCGCGTCCGCTGCGCGCCAAGACGACGCTGCTCTCGCTCGCAGGCGACAGCGCTGCCGGGTACGCGCGTGCAATCGGGGTCACGCCGGCCGAGCAGCGGAACCTTCTGTATTCCAGCGAGTTCAAGCGCTTACGCGGCGATTATCGCGGAGAGTCGCTGGTGCTCGACACCATGCGCAACGCGCCCGCGCGATCCGGCCTCGACCGCGCCCAATACGCCGATCTCAAGGTCTGGCTGCCGGGTGACATCCTCACCAAAGTCGACCGGACCAGCATGGCCGTGAGCCTGGAAGCGCGCGAGCCGCTGCTCGACCATCGCCTGATCGAGTTCGCGGCGACTTTGCCCGAAGCGGTGCGGCTGCGCGGAGGGCAGGGCAAGTGGCTGATGAAGCGGGCGATGCGCCGCTACCTGCCCGACGACGTGCTCTATCGCCCCAAGCAGGGGTTCGTGACGCCGATCGCGCAGTGGTTTCGTGGGCCACTGGCCGATGCCGCCGCCGCGATCGGCTCGAGCGCGGCATTGGCCCGCACCGGCTGGTTCGATGCCGGGCGGGTCGCCGCGCTGGCCCAGGCGCATCGCGTTGGAACATCGGACAATTCCCGGGTCCTGTGGCAACTGCTGATGCTCGACCGTTCGCTCGCGCGCCTCGGCTTCAGCTGAGCTACCGTTTCTTAACTGTCGTCCTGCAGCTACCCCTGTGGGCGGAGGGCGCGCAAAGAGACGGTGTTAACTAAACGCAATCTTAGGACATTGCGCCTAGCACTGGCCGGGGAAACGTCAGTTAGGGCGCCATGACGGGTCACAGTCGCACTCTCGGGAACATGCACGCGGCTGGCTCGCAAGCCGCTGTCTTGCGCGTTCGCGGCTCGGTTCGCCGGGGCTTCGGACAAGCGGCCTGTGATCAGCCACCGCCGGTGGCGCCGTCGTGAGCACGCTGCGCGAAAGGCTCGTCGCGGCCTGGCGAAACCGACGCACGCGGATCGTCGCATCGGCGCTGCTGCTGGGCGCGTTGTGCGGGACCTTCGAGGTGACCCTGCCGCTCGAAGACCTGTTCATCGCCGCCCGCACCAAGCTGCGCACCGTCCAACCGAGCGGTTCGATCGTCGTCGTGACCATCGATGATCCAACGCTTGAGCGTCTTCACGCGAATGATGTCTCGCGCGCGAACGACGCGGCCGTTCTCGAGAGGCTCTTCAACGCTGGTGCCAAGAAGGTCATTTTCGCGCGCACGTACCCATTCTCTGCTCAGAGCGAAGGTGCCGATGCGCTGCTGGACGTCCTGCACGGATACCCGGGGCGCGTGGCGTTCGGTGTTGGAGTGAAGGATGGTGATTCCCTGGGCAAACCTCTGAGCCAACTGCCCGCCAGCAAGTTCAGAGAGGCCGCTGGACTGGTCTCGCTGACCGCGCTGACCCATCCTTTGAATCTTAGCTACAGCCTTCCGATTTCCACCCAGACGATTGTTGGACCCATTCCGTCGCTCGCAGCCGCTTTGGCCGATAGGGCCGGCGGCGAAGACGAATGGTTCAGGCCTGACTACGCGATCGATCACAAGCGCATCCCCGTAGTCAGTTACCTGAACGTGCTGGAGGGAAGGTTCGCTCCGTCCGCGTTCGCAGGGAAGAACGTGGTGATCGGCAGGACCACCATGGTTCTAAACGAGTTCCATCCGCTCCCGCTCGGCGAGTATGTGCCTAACCTCTATTTCCATGTTCTAGGTGGCGAGACTCTACTGCATGGTAAGCCGCTCGATCTCGGTTGGATACCGGCATACGTCCTCGTCGCGGCGATGGTTGTCACCGGGGTGGGACGCCGGCGCTCTATCAAGCCGCTGAGGTTACTGGGCCATGGCACCGTTCTTATCGCTTTGCCCACAATCCTGGACCACTTCTCGGTTGAGCTAGACGTGCTGCCGGCTGCGGTCATGGCAGTGTATGCGACCTTCCGAGCTCGTTCACTCGATAAGATGAGGGATGTTAGCGAGACGAACGCAGCCTCAGGCCTGCCTAGCCTTCAAGCCCTTCGAACTATGCCGGAGTGCTCCGCGGGTCTCCTCGTGGCGCTCAAAATTCGCAATTATGCCGGGATCATTCGCAGCTTCTCCGAGTCTGTCGAAGCACAGCTTGCAACCGAGATTCAACGTCGTATCCGCATTAGCGAGCCGGAAGTGGTCGTCTACCACGAAGGCGGGATGTTCGTGTGGTTGTCTAATCTAGGCGACATCGTTGAGTTGTTCGAGAACTTGGAAGGTCTGCATCGGATCGTCCAAAACGGCATCGTCATCCAAGGAACGGAAGTCGACGTCGGATTTAACTGCGGCATCGACTCGGCCGGCGATCACCCTCTGTCCAATCGGCTCGCAAGCGCCATGCAGTCCGCCGAAGAGGCGGTGCGTTCGGACGAGCTCGTCGTTCATCACGACGGCGAGAAGGGGGAGGTTCAATGGGAAATTTCGCTGCTCGCCTCTCTCGACCGGGCGATTGACAACGGCGAGGTTTGGGTTGCGTTCCAGCCGAAGCTAGACCTCGCGACGAACACGATCATCGGTGCCGAAGCGCTTGCGCGATGGACGCACCCCGAGCGCGGTCCGATCAGTCCGGAGAAGTTCATCGGCATTGCGGAGGAATATCACCGTATTGAGCGCATCACTCGCTTCGTGCTCGACAAGGCCATTCGAGCTGCATCGGCGCTGACCCGTGATGGGCATGAATTCACCGTTTCGGTGAATATCTCAGCCCAGCTGCTCCGCAACTCGCGATTGCCTCGCATGATCGGTGACTCGCTTGCTGCTCACGATCTAGCGCCAGAGCGATTGATGCTGGAAATCACCGAGACTGACCGGCTCGATCGCTCGACGCGTACGGTACAGATGATGGAGACGCTGGTCGCCACAGGCGTGCGCATTTCGATCGATGACTTCGGGACCGGCAATGCGACGATCGATTACCTGCGTTATCTCCCTGCGTCAGAGGTCAAGATCGACAAGGTTTTCATTCGCGAGCTCGAGGTGAGCAGCGCCGATCACCTCCTGGTTCAGTCGATCATCGAGATGGCGCACTCGCTCGGGCGTCGCGTCGTCGCGGAGGGCGTTGAATCGGCTGAGTCTCTTGCCCTTTTGCAAGATCTGCATTGCGACGAGGTTCAAGGATATTTTATCAGTCGGCCTGTCCCATTTCAGGACCTTCTCGTCTTCCTGTCCTCGACACCGAAGAGGGTGTTTGGTTAAATTTCCGTTGATCAATCTTTAACGTTACGGTAACCACTTGAAGGCCGCACATCAGTGCGGCGCTTCACATGGGGACGTGACGATGTGGCATTGGTTCTACGGCAACCTCGATTGAGGTGCCCACATGTCTGATCCGTACGGCGGGTTGTTTGTAGCTGCAAGGCACGCACACACAAAGCTGAACGGATCAGGCATTGGTTTTAAACGATAAATTGGCCATCGGGTTTGTTGGCCATGGTCTCTTAGGCGCTTAGGATTGTCCTCGGCGCCTTCGCCATTTTTGGAATGGCGTTTCGGTGCGTTGTGTATCCGCTATTGATCCGCCCGCGCGCCGGCCAACCTTCGTTAACGATCAGTCCTCGCCGTGGCCGAGCGCGAGGTATTCGGCGCTTTGCATTTCGTTGAGTCGGCTGACCGTTCGCTCGAACTCGAAGCGGCCGGCCCCGGCCTCGTACAAGTCCTCCGGTTCCGCATCGGCGGCGGCGATCAGCTTCACCTTGTTCTCGTAAAGCGCATCGATCAGCGTCACGAAACGCGCAGCCTCGTTGCGCATGTCCGGACCCATCTTCGGAATGCCGACGATGATCACCGTGTGATAGGCATGCGCGATCGCGAGGTAGTCGGCCGCGCCGCGGGGCTCGCCGCAGAGCCGCTTGAAGCTGAACACGCCCACGCCCTTGAGGCTCTTGGGGACGTGCAACGTCCGTCCGCCGCCCAGGTCCAGCTCGGCCGAGGGCACGTGGTCGGCGTCTTCGGGGGGGTAGTCGGTCAGGCGATAGAAGGCCTCGCGCGTCTGCTCGGTCGCGGCTTCGCCCAGAGGCGTGTGCCAGGTGTCCATGCCGCCCAGGCGCTGCAGGCGATAGTCGGTCGGCCCGTCCAGCGTCAGCACGTCCAGGTCGTTCTCGATCAGGGCGATGAACGGCAGGAAGTGCTCGCGGTTGAGCCCGTCCTTGTAGAGCTGTGACGGCGCTCGGTTGGAGGTCGTGACGATCGTGACATGCTCGTCGCGGATCAGGGCGGTGAACAGCCGGCTCATGATCATCGCATCGGCCGAGTTGTTGACCACCATCTCGTCGAAGGCGAGGCAGCGCAGATTCCGCCCGATCGTGGCCGCGACCGGCAGGATCGGATCGCCGGCTTCCTTCTTGCGCTCCTCGCGCAGGAGCGCATGCACCTCCAGCATGAAGGCGTGGAAGTGCACGCGGCGTTTCTCGGGAATGGCGAGCGTCTGGTGGAACAAGTCCATCAGCATCGACTTGCCGCGCCCGACACCACCCCACATGTAGACCCCGCGCAGGGCTTGCGTCTTGCGCTTGAGCAGCCGGCCGATCAGCCCGATCGATGCGTCCGCCTTCGCGAGGTCATGCTGCAATCGCTCCAGACGCTCGGCGGCGGCCGCCTGGTCGGGATCGACGCGCAGTTCCCCGGTCGCGACGAGGGCCTCGTAGCGGGCGAGAATGCCGGTCACGATCGATCCCGCTTGCGCACTGGAGGGAGGCCGATCGTACCCGAACTCGGTCCCACGTCAGACCTGGCGTTCGGCCTGCATCTTCTTGATCTCGGCGATGGCGCGTGCCGGGGACAAGCCCTTGGGGCACACGTTCGCGCAGTTCATGATCGTGTGGCAGCGATAGAGACGGAACGGATCCTCGAGCTCATCGAGCCGCTCGCCGGTCATCTCGTCGCGACTGTCGGCCAGCCAGCGATAGGCCTGGAGCAGGATCGCCGGGCCCAGGAACTTGTCCGAGTTCCACCAGTAGCTCGGGCACGAGGTCGAGCAGCAGGCGCACAGGATGCATTCGTAGAGGCCGTCGAGCTTCTCGCGCTGCTCGGGGCTCTGCAGGCGCTCCTTGCCCGAGGGCGTAGTGGAGACGGTCTGCAGCCAGGGCCGGATCGAGGCGTACTGCGCATAGAAGTGCGTGAAATCGGGCACGAGGTCCTTGATCACGTCCATGTGCGGCAGCGGCGTGATGCGGATGTCGCCCTTCAGATCCTCGATCGCAGTGGTGCAGGCGAGGCCGTTGCGACCGTTCATGTTCATCGCGCACGACCCGCAGATACCCTCGCGGCAGGAGCGGCGGAACGTGAGCGTGGGGTCGGCCTCGCTCTTCATCTTGATGAGCGCGTCCAGCACCATCGGGCCGCAGTTGTCGAGGTCGATCTCGAACGTGTCGTAGCGCGGGTTCTCGCCGCTGTCGGGATCGTAGCGGTAGACGGTGAACTTCTTCACCCGGTTCGCGCCCTCGGCCTTGTGGACCTTGCCCTGCTTCTTGATCCTGCTGTTGGCCGGGAGAACGAACTGCGCCATCGAGAGACCCTCGTGATACTGCAATGCGGCAAACAGCCGCGACTCTCACACCCTCTAGCGATTGCGCCGCCGGGGGCAAGAGGCCGATGGTGCGGCGCGCACGCCCATGTGATGTTCGCGTGTCCGGACCGGACCAAAGGACACTGGTCGCTGCCTTCATGGGGCACTAGCCTGACCTCATGACGATGCAGGATCGCCGGACGGCATGCGTGTTCGGTGCGGGTGGTGGCATCGGCGGGGCTCTGGTGCGGGCGCTCGCCGCGCGCGAGGATATTGCGCTGGTCCACACAGGGAGCCGCCGCGTGCCCGCGACCGGCCCGAAGGTGCGGCCTTTCCACTTCGACCTGACTGACGAAGCCTCGATCGCCGTGGCCGCCGCTACGATGGCGCACGATCCTCCCGAGATCGTGATCGTGGCGACAGGAGCGCTTGCCTTTGCCGATGGGGCCGGACCCGAGAAGTCGCTCGGCGCCATCGATCCCGTGCGAATGGCCAACCTGTTCGCGCTCAACACCATCGGGCCGGCGATGATCGCCAAGCACATCGTGCCTCTGCTTCGCCGTGATCGGCCGGCGGTGTTCGCGGTCCTCTCCGCGCGGGTCGGCTCGATCGGCGACAACCGGCTCGGCGGGTGGCACAGCTACCGTGCGAGCAAAGCGGCGCTCAACATGCTGGTGCGCACCATTGCGGTCGAACTCGGCCGCACCCATCCGCAAGCCGTCCTGGTCGCACTCCATCCCGGCACGGTCGACACGCCGCTCTCGCGCCCCTTCCAGCGTAATCTGCGCGACGGCCAGCTGACGACGTCCGAGCAGGCGGCCGCGCATCTGTTGAGCGTGATCGACAGCCTCACGCCCGCGGACAGCGGCGGGTTCTTCGCATGGGATGGACAGCCGATCGCTTTTTAAGCCCGCGATGCGAGAGAACACGTTACCAGCCCTCGTTCATGCTGCGGCACAGTGGAGCCGCTATGCAGGTCGTACGTTAGCCAAAGAGGCGCCGGACATCGGTGTGCCGCGGCGCAACGAGGAGCGAGTGTGAGCCAGCGCAAGGAGCGCGAACATTTCTGGGACGCCTTGCGCGCATTCCTCATGCTTCTGGGCATCCCGTACCATGTCGCACTGTCCTACCAGACAGGTCAGGACTTCATCGTCCACTCGGGCGAGGGGCTGGTCGGCGCGCGCGAGTTCGCCGACACGGTCCACTTGTTCCGAATGCCGGCGTTCTTCGTGATCGCGGGCTATTTCGCCTTCCTGCTCCTGGCGCGGCGCGAGCCGGGGGAATGGCTCAAGGGACGCTTCCTTCGTCTTGGCCTGCCGTTCCTGACGTGCCTGCTGACGCTGGTGCCGGCGATGAACCTGGTGTGCGAGCTGTCGAACCTGCCACTGGGCGAAGCGCTCGCCTCCTGGCGGCACCAGCTTGCAACTTCGGGCGGCTATTGGGTCCGGCACTTGTGGTTCATCGTCGTCCTGCTCTACTTCTCGACGATCGCGGCATGGTTGGCGAAGCGCTTCGCGGCGGTGCGCAGCGGCTTCGTGCCGGAGCGCATCGATGATTGGGTCGCCGGGCATCTGCTGCTGGCACTGACTGGCATCGCCGCGGTGATCGGCCTGTGGGAAGCGCTGGCGGTGGAGGGTTTCTACAAGGCTGGCATGGCAACGTTGGTGCCGCAGCAGATCCTGCGGCTCGACGAGACGATCATGTACTTGCCGTGGTTCGTGCTGGGCGGGCTGCTCGTGCGGGCTCGCTCGACCCTGCGGCGCGCCTGCCGTTTTTCGCCTTCCATAGCCGTCATGGCGATCGTCGCGACCGCGACCTGGCTGCTCGTCCATACCGAAGTCGCACCGATGACCGAGCGCTTCATCGGCGTCTTCGCCGCGCTGGCCAGCACGCAGGTCCTGCTTGCAGCCGCGCGTTCCTGGCTCGATCGCCCGCTACCCTGGCTGCAGAAGCTGACGAGCGCGTCCTTCGTGATCTATCTGTTCCACCTGCCGCTCATCGTGTTGTTCGTGTGGCTGGGGCAGGGCCTGCCGGTGCCCCTGGCTATCAAGATGCTGGGCATCACGGTGCTGACGGGGATGCTCTCCTACGCCATCTGGCTCGGCATCCAGCGGGTGCGAAGCATGACGCTGCTGTTCGAGGGCATCGTTGGTCCGGCGCGCCGCAGCGCGATAGCCTGAGCCCGCGACGAAGAACGCCCCCCGACCGAGGTCGAGGGGCGCTGCTTTCGATCACGCTGGTTTGGTGGGCTTGTCAGGCACCGAAGGTACGCTGCCACCAGCCCCGGCGGGGCTTGTCGTCCGAGCCGCCCTCGGCGAGCTCGGCCGTGTCCTCGTTGGCGGCGTCCGGCGACTGCGATGCCGCCGGATCTCCCGCGTCCGACCTGGCGGGAGCCGGTTCGGTAACGGTCGGTTCGGGAGCGGTCGCCGTCACTTCTGCTTCGGCGGGCGCGGCCTGCGCCTTGGCGCGACGCGTGCGCTTGGGCTTCTCCGCCACCTCGACAGGAGCCGCCTCCTCGACATCCGCCTTCTTGCGGCGTCCGCGAGTCGGCTTTGCCGGGGCCGCGTCCGCCACTTCGGCCGGAGCCTCCGCAGCCTCGGCGGGAGCCGGCGCCGTTTCGCCTTCGACGTCGGCCTTCTTGCGGCGCGTGCGCTTGGGCTTGGCTTGCTCGACCGGCTCTGCCGCCGCTTCCGTCACGGGCACTTCCGTGGCTTCGACGGCCGGCGCGGCCTTGGCGCGGCGAGTCCGCTTGCGCGGCGCCTCCGGTGCAGCGGCTTCAGGTGAGGGCGCTTCGGCCTCGGGAGCCACGCTCTCGGGAGCGACGACCGCCTCGACTGCCTCGCCTTCGAACGCGGGTTCGGAAGCTTCGGCGTCGTCGTCCTCGGCCTCGTCGGCAGTCTGGCTCTCGCCGTTCTCGCCGCCGCGACGACCGCGCCGGCGGCGACCGCCCCGGCGACGGCGCTTCTTGGGCGCGCCGTTCTCGTCCGTGCCCTCGCCAGCGGACTCGGCCCCGGTGGCCTCCTCGGCCTCCATGTCCTCGCCGGTGGTCTGCTCGCTATCCTCGTCCGCTTCAGGGACGGAGGACGTCGAGGCTTCTTCCTGCTCGCGATTGCGACCGCGACGGCGCTTGCGGCGCTTGCTGCGGCGTTCGTCTCCGGACTCGCCTTCGCCTCGCTCGCTACGCTCACCTCGCGGCTGCGCCTGCTGCTCTTCGGCGAGTTCCTCGTCCTCCTCCTCGTCCTCGATGAAGTCGTCCTCGACCTCCTCGGCGATCGGATCGAAGCGGGGCACGAACTCGTTGCGCGGACCCGACGAGATCACGCGCATCTTCGCGCCCTCGTTCTCGCCCTCCGGGATCACTTCGACCGAGACGCCGTAGCGCTCCTCGATGTCGGCAAGGTCGGTGCGCTTGGCGTTGAGCAGGTAGATCGCCGCCTCGGTGCTGGCGAACAGCGAGATGATGATGCCGCGGCCCTTGGCGGCTTCGTCCTCGATCAGGCGCAGCGCCGACAGGCCCGCCGAGCTGGCGGTGCGGACCAGGCCCGTGCCGTCGCAGTGCGGGCAGGAGCGGGTGGTCGCCTCGAGCACGCCGGTGCGCAACCGCTGGCGGCTCATCTCCATCAGGCCGAAGCTGGAGATGCGGCCGACCTGGATGCGCGCGCGGTCGTTCTTCAGCGCGTCCTTCATCGCCTTCTCGACCTTACGGACGTTCGATCCGTACTCCATGTCGATGAAGTCGATGACCACCAGACCGGCCATGTCGCGCAGGCGCAATTGACGCGCGATCTCGTGCGCAGCCTCGATGTTGGTGTTGACCGCCGTCGCCTCGATCCCGTGCTCCTTGGTGGAGCGGCCCGAGTTGATGTCGATCGAGACGAGCGCCTCGGTCGGGTTGATGACGATGTAGCCGCCGCTGCGCAGCTGGACGACCGGATCGTACATCGCGGTGAGCTGGTCCTCGGCGCCGAAGCGCTGGAACAGCGGCACCGGGTCGGAGTAAGGCTTCACCTTGCGCGCATGGCTGGGCATGAGCAGCTTCATGAAGTCCCTGGCGGCGCGATAGCCTTCCTCGCCCTCGACCACGACTTCCTCGATGTCGCGATTGTAGATGTCGCGGATCGCGCGCTTGATGAGGTCGCTGTCCGAATGGATCAGCGTCGGCGCGACCGAGCGCAGCGTGGTTTCGCGCAGCTCGTCCCACAGGCGGGCGAGATAATCGAAGTCGCGCTTGATCTCGGTCTTGGTGCGCTGGAGCCCGGCGGTGCGCACGATGCAGCCCATCGAACGGGGCAGCTGCAGCTCGGCGATGATCGACTTCAGGCGCTTGCGGTCGCTGGCCGAGTTGATCTTGCGGCTGATGCCGCCGCCGTGGCTGGAGTTCGGCATCAGCACGCAGTAGCGGCCGGCGAGGCTGAGATACGTGGTCAGCGCCGCGCCCTTGTTGCCCCGCTCTTCCTTGACGACCTGGACCAGCAGCACCTGCCGGCGCTGGATCACGTCCTGGATCTTGTAGCGGCGGCGCAGCGCCATGCGCTTGGCGCGCAGCTCGTCCGCTTCCTTGGAGCGGCCGCCGTTGCGACCCTGGCGTCGACCACGATTGCGGCGCTGCAGGCGCTCTTCGCCGCCCTCGCTCTCGGCGGCGTCTTCCTCGGACGCATCGTCCTCGGAGGCGTCGTCTTCGCCTTCCTCGACGCCGGCCTCGATCGTGGCGACTTCGTCCTTCTCGGACGTGTCGACCTCGGTCACGCCGCCTTCGTCGCCGAAGTCCTCGTCCGAGCCGCCGTTTTCGTCCTCGTCCTCGCCTTCGCTGGCGCGCAGGGCGGCCTCTTCCTCGGCGTGCGCGGCTTCCTCGGCGAGCAGCGCTTCGCGGTCTTCCTTGGGAATCTGGTAGTAGTCGGGGTGGATTTCGCTGAAGGCCAGGAAACCGTGACGGTTGCCGCCGAAATCGACGAAGGCCGCCTGCAGCGACGGCTCTACCCGCGTGACTTTCGCGAGGTAGATGTTGCCCTTGATCTGCTTCCTGTCGGCCGACTCGAAGTCGAACTCTTCAATCCTGTTGCCCTTGAGTACCGCCACCCGTGTTTCTTCCGGGTGGCGCGCATCGATTAGCATGCGCGTTGCCATTATTATGTCTCCAGTCGCGCCGGGGCCGCGCCACGAAGGCGGCGGCGGCGCGTAGTCGTTCGGTGGTATCGTGACGGCGGGCGCATGGCCCGACCTTTGGACGCGTGCGGCGCACGTGCCCAGGCAGATCCGTCGTGATCGTGTGGAGCAGCGCGGAGCGAAGCGCTCCGGCTGCGGCGTTCGTGTCTGCGAGCGATCGAGTGCGCATCGAAATCGCATGCGCTGCAGCCTGCGCCGGCACCGCCCACGCCCGTTCGGGCATAGGCTGGCAGGACGGCAGTTGCATTCTCATCTCTTGCGTCAACCTGTTCGGGTCCGGAAAAGGAGTTTCCGGTCGTGACGACCGGAGCCTGTCGGATCCTTCGCCGTCCGCAAACACCATCTGGTGGCTCTTGGTTCGGAATGCGAGGATCGAAGCACAAAGCCCCGGATCGAAGCGGCGTAGCATCCATGTCGTTATCGGGCAAGGTCTTGGCCGTTTGCTCCAGAATAGCTTAGCGCGACATGCTTAACCGATTCTGTGGGTGGCACCCGTGCGCGCCATTGCTCGTCCGGTGATCCTTACTTAGGCAATCGCCACCATGTTCCGCGGCGCGATGCTGGCCTCCCTTGTTGTTCTGCCGCTGGCGATCCTGGCCGCGGCGATCGCGTGGAGTGCTCGCCGCGAGCCTTCGGGGCCGGCTTACGGCTATGTCGTCCACCTCGAACTCCCGGCGGCGAACCGTCCGGTGGGACTGCCACCGATCGCAGGGCCGGCCGATGCGAGCCGGCCGCTGGTGGTGATCGACCCCGGCCACGGCGGCTTCGACCCCGGTGCCGGTTCGGGTCCGGTGAAGGAAAAGGCGGTCGCGCTCGCCATCGCCCGCGCGTTGCGCGACAAGCTGCTCGAGGCGGGCGGCATCCGCGTCGCGCTCACGCGGGACGAGGACCGCTTCATCCCGCTGTCGGACCGGCCGGCGATCGCTCGTCAGCTCGGCGCCGACTTGTTCGTCTCGATCCACGCCGACAGCGCCGATGCGCCAGACGCGCGCGGCGCCAGCGTCTACGTGCTTTCGGAGAAAGGATCGAGCGAGGCGGCCGCGCGTTTCGCCGCGCGCGAGAACAAGGCGGACACGGTCAACGGGATCAGCCTCTCGGGCACCAGCGATACCGTCGGCGCGATCCTCCTAGACCTTTCACAGCGCGAGGCGCAGGCGGGTTCGATGACGGCAGCGGGGCTGTTCCTGCGCGAGCTGGAGGGCAAGCTCCCGCTGCACCACGATCGCGTGGAGTCCGCCGCGCTCGCCGTGCTCAAGGCGCCGGACATCCCTTCGCTGCTGTTCGAGACCGGCTACATCAGCAACCTGGACGATGCGCGCTATCTCGAATCGAAGGACGGCCGGACGACGATCGCGACGGCCGCCGCGCAAGCGATCCGCGCTTATTTCGCGCGCTCCGCAGGCGCGCCGTGAGCACATCGCGAGCGCATTGTGAGCAGGCGCGCGTGACCGCTGGCCTTGCGCGAAACGCTCGTGCTAGAGCGCCGTCGCAATGAACGACCAGGTCGAGCCCGAAGCCGAAGATGTGACCTACCGCATTCGCCGCGACGCGGGCGGTGCGTTGCGATCGTTGGGCAAGGTCTGGCAACGCCGGCCATGGCTGCGGCGCTTCGCCTACCTCGGTGTGGTCGCGCTCCTCGGGCTGGGCGCCTTCTGGATCGTGCTGACCAAGGACTTGCCGTCGACCGACAAGCTGCTCGACTATCAGCCGCCGCTGCCCACGATGGTGCGCGGCAACGATGGCGGGATCGTCTACAGCTATGCCCGCGAGCGGCGGGTGCAGTTGCGCTTCGTCGACTTTCCCCGGCCGCTGATCAACGCGTTCCTCTCGGCCGAGGACAAGACCTTCTGGACCCACGGCGGCGTCGACTACACCGGTCTCGCCGGAGCCGTGGTCGACTATGCCTCGAAGTTCGGTTCGGGCACGCGGGCGCGGGGTGGGTCGACGATCACGCAGCAGGTCGCCAAGAACATCCTGATCGGCAACGAATATTCGGTCACGCGCAAGCTCAAGGAGATGATCGTCGCGCGGCGCATCGAGGCGGTGCTGACCAAGCAGCAGATCCTCGAACTCTATCTCAACGAGATTCCCCTAGGTCGGCAAAGCTTCGGGGTGCAGGCTGCGGCGCGCGCCTACTTCGACAAGGACGTCGACCAGCTCGACTTGCACGAGGCGGTCTTCCTGGCGATCCTGCCCAAGGCGCCCGAGCAGTATGGCCGCGAACGCTACCAAGCCAAGGCGATCGTGCGACGCAACTACGTGCTCGATCAGATGGTGGCGAACGGTTGGGTCGACGCGGGCGCCGCCGCGCAGGCCAAGGCGATGCCGCTCGGCCTCAAGCCGCGCCATGTCGAGCGCTACGATCCGTCGATCGGCTACTTCGTCGAAGAAGTGCGCCGCCGCCTGATCGACCGCTTCGGCGAGAGTGCCGAGGATGGGCAGAACAGTGTCTACGCCGGGGGCCTGTGGGTTCGCACCTCGCTCGACACCCAGATGCAGGACGCCGCGCGCGACGCGCTGCGCGCCGGCCTGCTGCGCTATCACGGCGGGCGAGGGTGGGTCGCGCCGATCGCGCATATCGACGACATGGACCGCTGGCAGACGCAGCTCATCGTCGCCAACAAGACGATCGACTACCAGAACTGGCGCGTGGGCGTGATCGTCGCCAAGTCGGGCAGCGGCGGCGAGATCGGCTTCACCGACGGCAGCACCGCGCCGCTGAGCGGCGTGCCGCAGGCCGCTCGCGTCGGCGACGTCGTCGCGGTCGCTCCGCTCGGCACGTCGAGCTTTGTCGTCAAGGCGCTGCCCGAAGTCTCGGGGGGAATGGTCCTGGAGCAGCCCGCGACCGGGCGCGTGCTGGCGATGCAGGGCGGCTTCGATTCGGGGCTCGATTCGTTCAACCGCGCCACCCAGGCCGAGCGCCAGCCCGGCTCGACGATCAAGCCCTTCGTCTATGCCACCGCGCTGCAGTTCGGCATGACCCCGGCAACGCAAGTGCTCGACGGCACTTTCTGCGTCTACCAGGGCGCGGCGCTGGGCAACAAATGCTTCAAGAACTTCGGCGGCGAGGGCGGCGGTGTCCACACCATGCGCTGGGGGCTGGAGCAGTCGCGTAACCTGATGACCGTGCGCATCGCCAACGATACCGGAATGCCGCGTGTGGTGCGCACGTTCCACAATGTCGGCATCGGCGACTTCAAGCCGTTCCTCTCCTTCGCGCTCGGCGCGGGCGAGACGACGGTGTCGCGCATGGTCAATGCCTACTCGGCCTTGGCGAACAACGGGGTGCAGTTCCCCGCCTCGGTCATCGACTACGTCCAGGATCGCAATGGCAAGGTGATCTGGCGTGCCGACGACCGGCGCTGCATGAGTTGCAACATGCCCGAGTGGGACGGCAAGCCGATGCCGCGCATCGATCGGCACGGCAAGCAGGTGCTCGATGCGGACACCGCCTATCAGGTCGTGCACATGCTCGAAGGCGTCGTGACGCGCGGCACCGCCGAGACGCTGCGCGACCTCAACCTGCCGCTGTTCGGCAAGACCGGCACCACCAACGGCCCGACGGACGTGTGGTTCTGCGGCGGCTCGCAGGATTATGTCGGCGGCGTCTACCTCGGCTACGACACGCCGCGTTCGCTCGGCGGCTACGCGCAGGGCGGGCGCATCGCGGCGCCGATCTTCAAGCAGCTGGTGCTCGCCACCAAGGACCGCTGGAGCCATGTGCCCTTCGTCGCGCCCGCCGGCATCCGCATGGTGCGGATCGACCGCGTGTCGGGCCGGCCGGTGTTCGGCGCGGAGCCGACCAACGATCCCAAGGCGGCGATCATCTGGGAAGCCTTCAAGCCGGATACCGAGCCCAAGCGCACTACCGCGCAGGACGAGTTCACGCGCAAGCGCGACGCGCTCGTCGCCGAAATCCGCGCGGCGCAAGCCGATCGGGCGGCGGCGGCCAACCCCAAGCAGGCGGAGCCGGGCGACTTCATCGAGGAGCAGGGCGGCCTCTACTGAACGGGCGAGCCCCCCAACACACACAAGCGATTTACGGGCGTGACATTTCCGGCGCGATCCCTTAAGGGCGCGCGCTTCCATCAGCGCGACCAAAGCGAAAGCGAGTGCATCCTATGAATCTCAATGATATTCGTGACAACGACGGCGCCCGTCACCGCCGCATCCGCGTCGGCCGTGGCATCGGCTCGGGCAAGGGCAAGACCGCCGGTCGCGGCCAGAAGGGCGCCAAGGCGCGCTCGGGCGTGTCGATCAACGGCTTCGAGGGCGGCCAGATGCCGCTCCACATGCGCATCCCGAAGCGCGGCTTCAACAACAAGAAGTTCGCCAAGGACTATGCCGAAGTGAACCTGGGCCTCGTCCAGAAGGCGATCGACGCC
>Ga0105251_10001882_pt1 | contig 17203 bp, 12 predicted proteins | sample KBSS64metaG_FD_80424 | JGI IMG/M metagenome (GOLD analysis project Ga0105251, IMG submission 80424) | Switchgrass rhizosphere microbial communities from Kellogg Biological Station, Michigan, USA - KBS S6-4 metaG | ecosystem: Host-associated > Plants > Roots > Rhizosphere > Soil | place...
CGCTGTGGAACCACCCGATCCCATCCCGAACTCGGAAGTGAAACGCAGCTGCGCCGATGGTAGTGTGGCTCAAGCCATGCGAGAGTAGGTCATCGCCAGGGGCTTTACCCCAAATCCCCGTCCAATAGGACGGGGATTTTTTATTGCGCTGGAAAAAGACCGCGCACGCGACGTTCACGGTGGCTATGGCTTCTCAGGACCGCTCCGCTTCCGATTGGGAAGACGCGCGCAAGCGACCAGGACGATCGCGCATGCGCACGAAAACGTGGTCCTGCTCGCGATGCAACTGCGGGCCGGATGCAATGTCATCCGACGCCGTCCGTCCAGCCCGACGGAAGGCGGGTAATGAGCGTGCAGAACCTGAAGCGGCGCTACCACCGGGGAAGAACCGCACAATACTCGCCCGTCGTGCGCTCAAGCGTCACGGCGGGCGGTGGGCGAACGCCAGCTATACGTGGACGCGTTCTTGCAGCGCCACTTCATCCGGCCGCGCCTGGCGTGTCGCCAACGGTTAAATCGCAGCGTGTGGCTGTGCCGCGACCGTAGGGATTGCGCTACTGCGGCCCGTCCGGCGGCAGGCTGACCCTAACCAGCAGAGCGGCGTCCGATCGCCGGGTTGTTGCGTCAGTCCCAGGCCGGATCTGAGGCTCACAGCGAGCACCAGTGGCATCCAGTCCTATGCTACTTCCGTCCGCTGATCGCGAGAACGGCTTCGTCATCTTCCAATGCGGAATAGTCGGTGGTGCATCCAAGGCGGCGGAACTTGCGAAGGCGACGTGCTCGCGAGCGCGGATGTCATCGCACTGACTCTCCGCTCTTCTCCATGTCGCGCCTCTCATTGATGCTGCTGGCCGTCCGCAGGTGTGCTTCGCCAGTGAATTCTCGTCGCCGTCCGCGCCATCGGTGAAGCATCTACGTTCAGCTAGGCACCTATCCCAATCCACACTAGGCGCCGCGCCGCGCTGGAGCGAGCGCATCGCACCGTTCCATAGGGCGATGCGCCTCTTTCATGCCACGCCGCTTAGACTTTTCTCGATTCCAACGCCCGCGCGGGCATCTGCTGACTGCCCCGCGCATTTGTTTTTTTGGCACCTTTTCCCCCACGAGGTCTTTCCCATGAGCCAAGCCAATGGATACGCCGCCCAGGCATCCGATCAGCCGCTGACCCCCTTTACCTTCGAGCGGCGCGCGCTCGGCGCGCACGATGTCAGCATCGAGATCCTCTACTGTGGCGTCTGCCATTCGGATCTGCACACCGCCCGCAACGAGTGGCACAACACCCAGTACCCGTCGGTGCCGGGTCACGAGATCGTCGGCCGCGTCACCGCGGTGGGCGACCAGGTCGGCGCCTTCAAGGTCGGCGACCTGGCCGGTGTCGGCTGTATGGTCGACAGCTGCCGGCACTGCGCTTCCTGCACCGATGGCGAGGAGCAGTACTGCGAGAGCGGCTTCGTCGGCACCTACAACGGTCCGATGTTCGGCGGCGAGAACACGTATGGCGGCTACTCCGACCACATCGTGGTCGACGAGAAGTACGCGCTGCATATTCGCCACGATGCCGAGCAACTGGCGGCTGTGGCGCCGCTGCTGTGCGCCGGCATCACCACCTATTCGCCGCTGAATCACTGGAAGGTCGGCCCGGGCAAGAAGGTCGGCATCGTCGGTCTGGGCGGACTCGGTCACATGGGAGTGAAGATCGCGCACGCGATGGGTGCGCATGTGGTGCTGTTCACCACCTCGGCGAACAAGCGGGAAGACGCACTGCGCCTGGGCGCCGACGAGGTGGTGGTGTCCAAGCGGCAGGAAGAGATGGCCGCGCATGCCAACAGCTTCGATTTCATCCTCAATACGGTTGCCGCATCGCACGACCTGGATGCGTTCCTGGCCCTGCTCAAGCGCGATGGCGCGATGACCTTGGTCGGTGCGCCGGCCGAGCCGCATCCGTCGCCGACCGTATTCAATCTGATCATGAAGCGCCGCCAACTCGCAGGGTCGTTGATCGGCGGCATCCGCGAAACGCAGGAAATGCTCGACTTCTGCGCCAAGCACGGGATCGTGTCCGACATCGAGATGATCGAGATGGCGCAGATCAACGAGGCCTACGAGCGCATGCTCAAGGGCGACGTGAAGTACCGCTTCGTCATCGACATGGCCAGTCTGGGCAAGGTCGCGCAAGCCGCCTGACGGAAGCGCCGGTCGGTTGTACACGGATGCGGCCGGCCGCATGCGTATGCAATGGCGCCTGGACATGGAGACATGTCCAGGCGCTTTCTTTTTCTGGGAAGGCCTTCGCGAACGTGCGGTTTCCTGGCTTGTCGCGTGGCGAGGGCTTTGACGTCATGGCCGCCATGGATCGACGGGGAGTGGGTGCCTGTCGCGGCTGAAGCCGCTCCTACAGGAGCGTGCATCCGGGCGTGAGGTGGAATTCATTGCGGATCGTGGTTAGAGAAACGCAAAAACGACAACGGCGCCGAAGCGCCGTTGCCAGGAACTGAAACCGCGCCGGGCTACCAGCGCGCCTGCGATCGAAAGCCAATCATTTGCCGGGCGTGGCTGGCGCCGGCGGCTGGGCCGCGCCGCCCATCATCTTGTCGCGCGCCGCCTTGAACGGGTTGTCGGCGTACCAGTTCGGCCATGCGCTACCCGCCGCCAGTTCCTTGCCCACGCCGTAGACGGCCTGCAGGTCGTCCATCACGCCGTCGAGCTTCCAACTGGCGGGATCGTATTGGTCGGCCGGCGTGTGGTAGCGGTGCTTGCCGTAGTCGTCCGACGCGCGCTTGCCGGCCTCGATGCCGCCATCGACCAGGTCTTCGCCGCCGTCGATGTAGAGCGCCGGCACGCCGGCCTTGGCGAAGTTGAAGTGATCGGAGCGGAAATAGAACCCGCCCTGGGGCGAGGACTCGGCGTGCAGGACGCGGCCTTGCGCGGCGGCGATCGGCTTGAGCATGTCCTCCAGTTCGGAGCTGCCGAAGCCGTTGACCACCAGATCCTTGGCGCGGCCGGCGACGGGCATGGCGTCGAGGTTGATGACACCGGCGATCTTGTTCAACGGGAAGGTCGGGTGGGCGACGTAGTACTTGGATCCCAGCAGGCCCGATTCCTCCAGCGTCACCGCCAGGAACACCACCGAGCGTTCCGGGCGGGGCTGCTGGTGCGCGAACGCATCGGCGATCTCGAGGATGCCGGCCACGCCGGTCGCGTTGTCCACCGCGCCGTTGTAGATGTTGTCGCCGGTTTCATCCTCGTGCTTGCCCAGGTGGTCCCAGTGCGCCATGTACAGCACCGCTTCGTCGGCACGGCTGGTGCCGGGCAATACGCCGACCACGTTGCGCGATTTTTTCTCGGCGATCGTGCTCTTCAGGTCCACCGACAGCTTGGCCTTCAGCGGCACCGGCTTGAAGCCGCGCTTGCTCGCGTCCTTGTAGGCCTGGTCCAGGTCCAGGCCGGCGTCGGCGAACAACTGCTTGGCCGCTTGCGCGGTGATCCAGCCTTGCGCGGGGATGCGCGGTTCCGGATCGTCCTTGGCCGGCAGGTCGTACTGCGCGCCGGACCAGGAATTCTTCACCACGTCCCAGCCGTAACTGGCGCCGGGGGTGTCGTGCACGATCAGCGCGGCGACCGCGCCCTTGCGCGCGGCTTCCTCGAACTTGTAGGTCCAGCGCCCGTAGTAGGTCATGCGCTTGCCTTCGAACAGCGTCCCGTCCTCGGTGTGGAAGCCCGGATCGTTGACGAACATCACCACCGTCTTGCCCTTCCAATCCTGGTCGGCATAGTCGTTCCACTTCTGCTCCGGCGCATCGACGCCGTAGCCGACGAACACCATGTCGCTGCCGTCGATCTTGACCTCGGTCTGGCCGGTGCGCGTGCCGATCACCATGTCGGTGCCGAACTTGAGTTCGCGCGGCTTGCCGCCCTGTTCCAGCTTCAGCACGGTGTTCGGATCGGCCGTGGTCTCGGTCATCGCCACCTCCTGGAACCAGCTGTCGCCGTTGCCCGGCTGCAGGCCGATGCGCTGCATCTGGTCGCGGATGTAGTTGACGGCCTTGTCCTCGCCGGCGGTGCCCGGGGCGCGGCCTTCGAACGCATCCGAGGACAGGGTCTTGACCAGTTCGCCGAAGTCGGCCGGGGTGATCTCGGGGGCGAAGGCGTGGGCCGCCGCGGCGACGGGAGCCGGCGGCGGCGCCGCGGTCTCGGCGGCCGGGGCCGGCGTTTCGCGCTTGCAGGCCGTCAGCGCAGCGGCCGCGGCCAGGCACAGCACAAGCTTGCGGGACATGGGGGCTCCTGGACTGTGGGGAACCCCGATTCTATAGGCAAGTCCCGCGCGGATGACGCCGGCAATGGCGGCCGGCGTGGCTGGATCAGTTCTCCGGCGCGGCGTCGCCGTCGAAGGTCTGCGCGGTGGCGCCGCTGATCGGCCCGGTCTTGGCGCTGCGGTGCACGTACAGCGTCACGTCGCGCTCGAAATGCAGCGGCCCGTCGATCACCGCGCGCGGGCCGACGATGACGCGCGGCTTGCGCGCCGGCTTGAACGACATGCTGAAGCTGGGCTTGGTGACCTGGATGCCGCCGCTGATGTGCGAGTCGTGGCCGACGGTGATGTCGCCGTTGACCGTCTCGATGCTCCCTTGCAGCTGCGTGGCGACCAGGCCGATGCTGCCGTTGACGGTCTCCACGCCGCTGCCGATGCGGCTGCCGCGGTCGACGAAAATGCCGCCGTTGACCGTCTCGATGGAACCGGCGATCTGCGCCTGCTCGCCGACGCGGATACCGCCGTTGACGGTGGACAGGCCTTTGCTCTGCACCTTGTCGGCGATCTTGATGCCGCCATTGACGGTTTCCACGCCGCCGACGGTCGCGCCCGATTCGATGGTGATGCCGCCGTTCACCGTTTCCAGGTCACCGTACTGCTTGCCGGACTCGGCGGTGATGCTGCCATTGACCTTGCTGATGTCCTCGGCGGCCAGGGCGGGGCCGGCCATCAGGGCCAGCGCCAACAGGGCCGACAAATGCGTACGCTGCATGATCCACCTCCAGAGCGCCGGCCAATCGCGGCATCGGTTCGTGGGGCGATCACAACACGCTTCGCTACAATCCGCCCCTGCCTGAAGTCATTGGACCCACCCGTGCCCGCAGCCGTCTTCGCTCCGTCGCGTCCCGCCTTGCCTGCGGCGGCAGCATGGCGCCTGTCCGGGTGGTGGCGCGCCGCGCTGCGCCGGCTGGCGGCGACGGCGCTGCTGCTGGTCGCGGCGCAGGCGCTGGCGCAGAACCCGCGCGAGGCAGAGCGCCGCCTGGAGAAGGTGCGCGGCGAGCTGAAGAGCGTGGCCGAAGAGCGCAGGGCGCTGGAAGGCAAACGCGGCGACGCCGCGCGCCAGTTGCGCGAGGCCGACGAAAAGGTCGCCGTCACCGGGCGCAGCCTGGCGCAGACCCAGCAGGCGTTGCGCCAGCACCAGCAGACCCTGGCAGAACTGGAGCGCAAGCGCGATACCTTGCGCGCAGGCCTGACACGGCAGCGCGCCGAACTGGCGCAACTGCTGCGCGCGGCCTACGCGATCGGCGGCAATGCGCCATTGAAGCTGCTGCTGGCGCAGGACCGCGTGGCCGACGCCAATCGCCTGCTGGCCTATCACCGCTATCTGCAGCGCGAGCGCGCGCAGCGGATCGCCACGCTGACCCAGGAGTTGCAGGCGCTGGAACAGGTCCAGCGCGACGTGGCGGCGCAGCGGGAACAATTGAGCGCCGCGCAGCGCCAGCAGCAGGAACAGGCGGCGGCCCTGCAGCGCGACCGCAAGCAGCGCGCCAGCCTGGTCTCGGAACTGGACCAGCGCTACCAGGACCGCAGCGAACGCGAGAAGGCGCTGGGCCAGGACGCCAAGGCGCTGGAGACGCTGCTGGCCAATCTGCGCGCCGCCGCCGCGCGCGCCGAGGCCGAGCGCCGTGCCGCCGCCAAGCGTGCCGCGGCCGAGCAGGCGGCGCAGGCCAAGGCCGCGGCGAAGTCGCCGCGTGGCGGCGGCAAGGTGCCGCCCAAGGCGGTGGCCTCGGCGCCGCCGCTGAAGGTCGGCGGCCTGGGCTGGCCGCTGTCCGGCGACCTGATCGCCCGCTACGGCGGCAAGCTGCCGGACGGGCGCACCAGCAACGGGGTGCTGATCGCCGCCCCGGCCGGCAGCACGATCACCGCGGTCGCCGACGGCACCGTGGTGTTCTCCGATTGGATGACCGGCTACGGCATGATCCTGATCGTCGATCACGGCAACGGCTACATGAGCCTGTACGCCCACAACGACACGCTGCTGCGCGATCCCGGCGCGCAGGTCAAGCGCGGCGACGCGGTGGCCAAGGTCGGCAATTCCGGCGGCCAGGGCCGCCCGGCGCTGTATTTCGAATTGCGCCGCAACGGCCAGCCGGTGGATCCATCGTCGTGGCTGCAGCGGCGCTGAGTTCCCTCGGCGCTGCGCATTCAACGCGAATTTAGCCTGGTTTCGCGCATAATCCGGTGAACTGCGCCGTGGACGGCGCGGGTCGTCCCCCCAATCGGAGTGCTTCATGCGCGTAGTCCTGTCCGCTGCCTTGTTGCTTGCTCTGGCGCCGTTGCCGTCGATGGCGCAGAGCGCCGGCGAGCAGACGCCCTCGGCCCCCGCGGCCACCGCCGACGATCCGGACGCCACCGAGTCGGCCAGTTCGCGCGTGCCGCTGGACGAGATCCGCCGCTACGTGGCGGTGTACAACGCGGTGAAGGAAGCCTATGTCGATCCGGTCGACGACAAGAAACTGATGCAGTCGGCGATCCGCGGCCTGCTGCTGGACCTGGATCCGCACAGCACCTATTTCAGCAAGGAGGACGCCGAGGCGTTCGACGAGCAGGCCACCGGCGCCTACGACGGCATCGGCGTGGAGTTGCTGCAGTTGCCGGACAACACGCTCAAGGTGGTGTCGCCGATCGACGACACCCCGGCCGCGCGCGCCGGGGTACGCTCGGGCGACATCATCGTCGCCATCGACGGCAAGCCGATCAGCGCGGTGAAGGCGATGGAGCCGTTGCGCGGCGACTCGGGCAGCAAGGTGGTGCTGACCATCGTGCGCGAGAAGGTGGACAAGCCGTTCGACGTGACCCTGGTCCGGCAGACCATCCGCGTGGCCAGCGTGCGCAGCCGCATGCTCGAACCCGGCTACGGCTACATCCGCATCAGCACGTTCCAGGCCGACACCGGCGCGGATTTCCACAAGCAACTGCAGCAGTTGCAGAGCCAGGCCGGCGGCAAGCTGCGCGGCCTGGTGCTGGATCTGCGCAGCAATCCCGGCGGCCTGCTGACCGCGGCGGTGCAGGTCGCCGACGACGTGCTCGACAAGGGCACCATCGTGACCACGCGCGGCCGCATCTCGGTCAGCGATTCCAAATTCGATGCCACGCCCGGCGACCTGCTCAATGGCGCGCCGATGGTGGTGCTGGTCGATGCCGGATCGGCCAGCGCCTCGGAGGTGCTGGCCGGCGCGCTGCGCGACAACAAGCGCGCGCGCATCGTCGGCAGCCGCACCTTCGGCAAGGGTTCGGTGCAGACCGTGTTGCCGCTGGACAACGGCGACTCGGTGAAGCTGACCACCGCGCGTTACTACACGCCCAGCGGCAAGTCGATCCAGGCCAGCGGCATCGTGCCGGACGTGGAGTTGCGTCCGGAGCAGGGCAAGGACGATGCGGATACGCCGGCGGTGCTGGCCGACTACAGCGAGGCGACGCTGCCCGGCCATCTGCATGGCGACGACGAAGGCGCCGAAGGCTACAGCGCCGGCGACGTGCTGCCCGGCGATGCGCCGATCGCGCAGGCGTTGGCCGAACTGAAGCAGCCGGGCGCGGTGGCGAAGGCGGCGGCCGCGGCCAAGCCCGCCAAGTCCAAGGCCAAGGCGCCGGTGGCGCCGGCGCAGAAGCCAGGCGTCCCCGCCGCCGCCAAGCCGGTGCCGTCGAAGCCGGAGCCGGCCAGGACCGAGCCGAGCAAGGCGGATCCGAGCAAGGCCGAGCCGGGGAAGACCGAGCCGGGGAAGACCGAGCCGAACAGCACGGAACCCAGCAAGACCGAGCCGGATAAGACCGAGCCCGCCGCGCCGGCCGCCGGTTCCTGAGCCCGCGCGTCGCCGTCTCTTCGCGTGGGGCAGGACGCGGCGATGGCGCCGCCCATGCGCCTCAGTCTGGCCGCGACTCCAGCACCTCGGGATTGGCGAGGTGCTGCGGCGTGCCGGCAGCGAAAGCCAGCACGTTGTCGAAGGCGGCGCCGAAATACAGGTCGTAGCTGGCCTGCTCGACGTAGCCCAGATGCGGCGTCGCCAGCACCCGCGGATGCCGCAGCAGCGGGTGCTGCGGGTCCAGTACCGGTTCGTGTTCGAACACGTCCAGCGCGGCCTGCCCAGGACGTCCGGCGTCCAGCGCCGCCAGCAACGCGCCCGGGGCGATCAGCTCGGCGCGGCTGGTATTGACCAGCAACGCGTCCGGCTTCATCCGCAGCAGGTCGTCCAGCACGATCTGGTGGCGGGTGGCCGCGACCAGGCGCCGGTGCAGGCTGAGCACGTCGCTGTCGGCGAACAGGGCGGCGCGGCTGGCGGCGACGTCGAAGCCGTCGGCGCGCGCTTGCGCGCAGCTTTCATCGCCGCCCCAGACCAGCACGCGCATGCCGAACGCGCGGCCGTAGGCGGCCACGCGGCGGCCGATCTTGCCGTAGCTCCAGAGACCCAGGGTCAGCCCGTCCAGGCTGCGGCCCAGGTGCGCATCGCCGGTGGCCTGCCAGTGGCCGCCGAGCAGCGCATCGCGGTAGGCCGGCAGGCGTCGGCTGGCCGCCATCAGCAGGGCCCAGGCCAGTTCCGCCGGCGCGACCGGCGAGCCGACGCCTTCGGCGACGGCGACGCCGCGCGCGGTGCAGGCGGCAAGATCCAGGTGCGTGCCGATCCTGCCGGTCTGGCTGATCAGGCGCAGTTTCGGCAACTGCGCCAGCAGCGCGGCGTCGATTCGGGTGCGCTCGCGGATCAGCACCAGCGCCTGCGCATCGGCGGCATGCCGGACCAGGGTCGCGGTGTCGGGTGCCGCCGCGGTCGACACCTGCACGCTGTGTCCCTGCAGCTTTCGAAAACACGGCAGATGCCGCACGGCATCCTGGTAGTCGCCGGCGATCAGGATGCGCATCGGTTCAGCGCGGCTTGCCCGGCATCGGGAACGGCGTGATCACCTTTTCGCCGGTGGCCGCGTCGCGGATCGCGGACTGGCCCTTCTTCTCCACTTCCTCGATGCGCACGATGCTCTGCATCGGCAGGTGCAGCATCTTGGTGTCGCCGAATTCCTCGCGCAGGCGTTCCTCGGTCGGATCGATGACCAGTCCGTCGTGCAGGTCGAACACCAGTGCGCCGATCTCGCTGAAGCCCCACAGGTGGCTGCTGCCGACATGCTGCGCGTACAGCTCGTACACCTTGCCGTGGTTGAGGAAGGTCACTTTGTACAGGGGCTTGGCCATGCGCGCAGTATAGGCGCCCGCGCCGCGGCGCAGCGCTCAGAAGCCCTTGCGCTTGCGCAGGCGCCGCGCGATCGCCGCGCGCACGTACAGGCCGTAGGCCATGCCCACGGCGAAGCCGGTCAGGTGCGCCGACCAGGCGACCATGCCGAACGCCGGGCCGATGTAGGCGAACACCACCTGCAGCGCCGCCCACAGGCCGATCAGCAGCGAGGCCGGCGCGCGCACGAACTCCAGGAACAGCCCCAGCGGCAGCACCACGCCGAGCTTGGCGCGCGGGAACAGCGCCAGGTAGGTGCCGATCAGCGCCGACACCGCGCCGCTGGCGCCGATGATGACCCGGTCCGGGGTGCCGATCGCGAACACCGCGGCCAGGTTGGAGATGGCGCCGCCGCCGAGGAACAGCAGCAGGAACCGCCATGGTCCGAGCACGCGCTCTGCCGGCAGCCCGAAGATCAGCAGGAATACCAGGTTGCCGAGCAGGTGCGACCAGTCCGCGTGCAGGAACAGCGCGGTGAACAGGCGCAGCACGCTGCCGTCGCGCACCGTCGCCAGCCAGTCGCCCGGGCTGGCGACGCCGGCCGACAGCGCGCCCCAGTCCAGCCACAGGGTCGCGCGCGCCTGGTTGGGACGGCTGATCGACCACAGGAAGGCGAGCCACATCGCCGCGAACAGGAGCGGGGTGGCCCAGCGCAGCGTGGTCCGGTCGCGGGAGGGGATGGAGACGAACATGCCTGGGTCGGGGGAACGCGGCTTGTAACGATACCGGCTTCATCCGGCTGAACGCACGCCCACTCCGCGTGAAGCTGAACGGACGATGTTGTTATTGTTAGGTTAACGCAGACGGTTATACTGCATACGGCGTCGTATGTCGGGAGGGGAATCCGGCGCGCGTTTCCGGCTCGCTCGGCCGGGAATGCGCAGGCGCGTATACAGACATTTTCGTCTTCCGGAGATTGACAAGCCATGCAAAACGCAACCCAGTTCGTCCGCTTCACCGCCCTGGCCGTCGGCATCGTCGGCGCCCTGGCCATCGGCCAGGCGCACGGCGCCGCGTTCCAGCTCAAGGAAAACAGCGCCAAGGGCCTGGGCCGTGCGTTCGCCGGCTCCGGCAGCGCCCAGGGCGACGCCTCGATCATCGCCGTGAACCCGGCCGGCATGCGCCAGCTCGACGGCAAGGTGTTCCAGGCCGACGTCAGCGCGATCCAGTTCTCGGCCAAGTACCAGGGCGACGGCGGCACCTACGCCACCGGCGCGCCGATCTCCGGCGGCCGCGGCGGCGACGCGGGCATGATCGCGCCGGTCCCGGCGATGTACTTCCACCTGCCGTTCGGCGAGAACAACAACATGCACTTCGGCACCTCGCTGACCGTGCCGTTCGGCTTCAAGACCGAGTACGACCGCGACTGGGTCGGCCGCTACAGCGGCGTCAAGACCGAGCTGCAGGCGATCGACCTGAACTTCGCCTTCTCCTACGACGTCAACCCGTACGTGTCCTTCGGCGCGTCCGTGTTCGCCGAGCGCCTGGACATCGACCTGACCAACGCGATCGACTTCGGCACCATCCTGGCCTCGCGCCGCGTGCCGGGCTTCGCGCCGGGCAGCGCCGACGGCTTCTCGCGCATCAAGGGCGACAGCACCGAAGTGGGCTTCACCCTCGGCGGCTTGTTCAGCATCGACGAGAACACCCACATCGGCTTCAGCTACCGCTCGGAAGTGGAGCACAAGATCACCGGCGGCGACGCCAAGTTCGACGTGCCGGCCAACGCCGCCACCGTGCTGGGCATCGCCGCGCCGGGCACCTTCGTCGACACCAAGGGCCGCGCCACGGTCAAGCTGCCGGCCAGCGCCACCGCCAGCTTCACCCACAACATCAACGAGCAGTGGACGGTGATGGCCGACGTCACCCGCACCGCCTGGAGCAAGTTCGACAAGGTCACCGTCGACTTCGCCTCCAACCAGCCCGACAGCGTGCTGGACTTCTCGTACCGCGACACCACCTTCGTCTCGGTGGGCGCCGACTACCGCATGAGCGACACGCTGACCCTGCGCGGCGGCCTGGCCTACGACCAGACCCCGACCACGGACGAGCACCGCGATGTGCGCGTGCCGGACGCGAGCCGCAAGTGGGTCTCGCTGGGTCTGAGCTGGCGTCCGTCCGAGCAGGCCGAGTACAGCTTCGGCTATACCCACCTGTTCACCAGCGACCCGGCCGTGGACACCACCAGCGCCACCGCCAACCGTCTGGTCGGCGACTACGACGTGAGCGGCAACGTGCTGGCGGCCTCGGTGAACTACAAGTTCTGATCCAGCCGATCCCGCAGTGCACCGCCGCGGCGCAGGCCGCGGCGAACGAAAAAGCCCCGCTTCGGCGGGGCTTTTTTGTTGTGCGGCCGGGGATTTCCGCAGCGCATGTTAGTGGCTGTTGGAAGCCGTTCGGCACCTCGCGACACAGCATGTCCATGCATGCCGTCATCGATACATCGCCAAGCAAACGGGGTCGTCGTGTAGGAGCGGCTCCAGCCGCGACAGGCGTTACCGGTAACACCCGGTCGCGGCTGAAGCCGCTCCTACAGAAATGCTGGGGGAGCCGCGCGCCGTCAGTCGCCCAGGGTCAGCAGCGAGGCGTTGCCGCCGGCGGCGGTGGTGTTGACCGTCACCACCTTCTCGGTGGCGAAGCGCAGCAGGTAGTGCGGGCCGCCGGCCTTGGGACCGGTGCCGGACAGGCCCTGGCCGCCGAACGGCTGCACGCCTACCACCGCGCCGATCTGGTTGCGGTTGACGTAGACGTTGCCCACCGCCACGCGCGACGCGACGCGCTCGATGGTCTCGTCGATGCGCGAGTGCATGCCCAGGGTCAGGCCGTAGCCGGTGGCGTTGATCTGCTCGATCACCGCGTCGAGCTGGTCGGCCTTCCAGCGGATCACGTGCAGCACCGGACCGAAGATCTCGCGCTGCAGCTGCGCCAGCGACTGCAGTTCGTAGGCGCGCGGGGCGAAGAAGCTGCCGTGCGCGGTGGCGTCGTCGCTGGCGGCGGCGGCGATCAGGCGCGCCTCGCGGTCCATGCGCGCGGCATGCTCGGTGAGGAGTTGCAGGGCGTCGGCGTCGATCACCGGGCCGACGTCGGTGGACAGCAGGCCCGGGTCGCCGATCTTCAGTTCGGCCATCGCGCCGGCCAGCATGGTCATCACCTTGTCGGCGATGTCGTCCTGCACGAACAGCACGCGCGCGGCCGAGCAGCGCTGGCCGGCGGAGATGAAGGCGCTGGAGATCGCGTCCTTGACCACCGCCTCGGGCAGCGAGGAGGAGTCGGCGATGAACGCGTTCTGGCCGCCGGTCTCGGCGATCAGCACGCCGATCGCGGCGTCGCGCGCGGCCAGCGCGCGGTTGATCGCGCGCGCGGTCTCGGTGGAGCCGGTGAAGGCGACGCCGGCCACGCGCGGATCGCGGGTCAGCGCGGCGCCGACGGTGGCGCCGTCGCCGGGCAGGAACTGCACCGCCGCCGCCGGCACGCCGGCTTCGTGCAGCAGCTTCACCGCGGCATGGCCGACCAGGTTGGTCTGCTCGGCGGGCTTGGCGATGACGCTGTTGCCGGCAGCCAGTGCCGCGGCGACCTGGCCCAGGAAGATCGCCAGCGGGAAATTCCACGGGCTGATGCACACGAACACGCCGCGGCCGTGCAATTGCAGTTCGTTGGACTCGCCGGTCGGCCCGGGCAGGCGCTCGGGCGCGCCGAACTGGGCGCGCGCCTGGCCGGCGTAGTAGCGCAGGAAATCCACCGCCTCGCGCACTTCGGCGACGCCGTCGGGCAGGGTCTTGCCGGCTTCCTTGACGCACAGCGCCATGAACTCGGGCATGCGCGCTTCCAGCAGGTCGGCGGCGTGTTCGAGGATGGTGGCGCGGCTGGCGGCCGGGGTGCGGTTCCAGGCCGGCTGCGCGGCCACCGCGTTGGCCAGCGCCTTCTCCACGGTGGCGGCGTCGGCCGGCTGCCAGTGGCCCACCACCTGGCGGCGGTCGGCGGGATTGGTCACCGGCAGCGGCTCGCTGGCGATCACCGCGCCGGGCACCAGCGGCGCGGCCTGCCAGGGCTTGAGCGCGGCGTTGAGCTGGTCGGCCAGCGCGCGCAGGTCGTTGTCGTTGGCGAGGTTGGCGCCCATGGAGTTCTTCCTGTTGTGGTTCTGGCTGCGCAGCAGGTCGGCCGGCAGCGGGATCTTGGGATGCGGGATGGAGGCGAACGCGGACACGGCCTCGACCGGGTCGCGGATCAGGTCCTCGATCGCCACGTCCTCGTCGGTGATGCGGTTGACGAAGCTGGAGTTGGCGCCGTTCTCCAGCAGACGCCGCACCAAGTAGGGCAGCAGGTCCTCGTGCGAGCCGACCGGCGCGTACACGCGGCACGGCACGCCCAGGCGGTCGGCCGGGATCACCTCGGCATAGAGGTCGTCGCCCATGCCATGCAACTTCTGGTGTTCGTAGTCCTTGCCGCCGGCGATGGCGCGCACCGCGGCGATGGTCTGCGCGTTGTGGGTGGCGAACATCGGGTACAGCGCGTCGCTGTGCGCGAACATGCGCCGCGCGCAGGCCAGGTAGGACACGTCGGTGTTCTGCTTGCGGGTGAACACCGGGTAGCCCGGGTGGCCCTCGACCTGCGCGCGCTTGATCTCCGCGTCCCAGTAGGCGCCCTTGACCAGGCGCACCGGGATCCGGCGGCCGACCCGGCGCGCCAGGTCGGCGAGGAAGTCGATCGTGTACGGGGTGCGCTTCTGGTACGCCTGCACCGCCAGGCCGTAGCCCTCCCAGCCGTCCAGCGACGGATCGGAGAAGGTGGCCTCGATGATGTCCAGCGACAGTTCCAGGCGGTCGGCTTCCTCGGCATCGACCGTGTAGCCGATGCCATAGGACTTGGCCAGTTGCGCCAGTTCCAGCACGCCCGGCACCAGCTCGACCATCACCCGCGCGCGCTTGGCGTGCTCGTAGCGCGGATACAGCGCCGACAGCTTGATCGAGATGCTCGGCGCGGCGAACACGTCGCTGCCGAGGAACGACCCGTTGGGACCGCTGCGCCCGATCGCGTGGATCGCCTGGCGGTAGGCGTCGAGGTAGCGGTGCGCATCCTTCATGGTCAGCGCGCCTTCGCCCAGCATGTCGAAGGAATAACGGTAGTTGGCGTTGTCGCCCTTCCTGGAGCGCGACAGGGCTTCGCCGATGGTCCGGCCCATGACGAACTGGTGGCCCATGATCTTCATCGCCTGGCGCACCGCCAGGCGGATCACCGGCTCGCCGACGCGGCCGATCAGGCGCTTGAACGCGCCGGCCACGTCGGCGCGGGTCAGGTCGTTGATCTGCACCAGCTTGCCGGTGAGCATCAGGCCCCAGGTGGAGGCGTTGACCAGCACCGAGTCGCTCTCGCCCATGTGCTTCTTCCAGTCCGCGTCGCCGAGCTTGTCGCGGATCAGCTTGTCGGCGGTCTCCTGATCGGGGATGCGCAGCAGCGCCTCGGCCACGCACATCAGCAGCACGCCTTCCTCGCTGCCCAGGTCGTACTGGCGCATGAAGGCCTCGATCGCGCCCTGGTCCTTGGCGCGGGCGCGCACGCGGGTGACCAGGTCGGCGGCCAGCGCCTGCACCCTGGCCTGGTCGGCGGCGGGCAGGCGCGCCTGCTCGAGCAGCTCGCGCACGTGCTCGGCCTCGTCCTTCAGCCAGGCGGCGGTGATCGCCGCGCGCAGCGCATGCGGCGCGGTGGGCAGTTCGGGGGCAAGCAGCGGAGTGGGAGACGCGGACGGCATCGCCGGGGAAGAGCCGGCGCCAGGCAGAGCGTTCATGCGGAGAGGACCAGGAAGGAGATGCGCATTTTATGTCAGCGCCTGCTCGCGCAGCGCGTCGGCGACTGTGCGCGATCCCGCATGTCGCGGCGGATCTGAACGGCGCGTGCCACGATCTGGTTGCAATGCAGCATTTTTTGTGATCGTCCCGCGCTTGCCGGCGCGCAGGCCCGGGGCTACCATCCAGGCGTTCCCCGCGGCTTGGACAGCGCGGCAGCCCGGAAGCGCGGTTCGACATGATCGAAATGTTTCCGTTGACGTCGGAGGGGCCGGGTACGCAGCTGCGGCTGCGACCGCCGCGGGCGCTCAGCGCCCGGCAATTCGTCGTGCTGTTCGCGGCACTGGCCGGGGCGATGTGGATGGTGGCGGTGATGGGGTGGTTCGCCGGCAACGTGTTCGCGCCTGCGTTCGCCCTGTTGCACAGCATCGTGGTGGCGCTTGCGCTGCGCTGGTCCTGGCGCAGCGGCGATCGCGAAGAGGACATCCGGGTGGGTCCGGGCTGCGTAGAAGTGACCCGCACGAATGCAGGAACGCCGGCGTTCCGCGCCCACCCGCATTGGGTGCGGTTGCGGATCGAAGGCGACGACAGGGTGGTGCTGGCGTCCAGCGGCAAGCAGGTTCGGGTCGGCGAGTTCCTCGGCCCGGACGAGCGTCGCGCGCTGGCGCAGACGCTGGAAGGCTTGCTGGCGGCCGCGACCGGCCGCAACCGATGACGCTCCAAGGGGTCTAGGCAATGAAGCAACGCGGCAGATGGAAGCAACAGGCGGTCAGGGGGGCGATGGCATTGGCGGCGGCGCTGGCCGTCCCGATGGCATGGGCGCAGTCGGCCGACCCCAAGCCGTGGCAACTGAACATGGGCCGGGGCGTCACCCAGAGCGCGCGCAATGCCTACGATGCGCACATGGTCGCGTTGTGGGTATGCGTGGTGATCGGCGTGCTGGTGTTCGGCGCGATGGCCTATGCGATCTTCAAGTTCCGCAAGTCCAAGGGCGCGGTCGCGGCGCAGTTCAGCCACAACACCAAGGCCGAGATCGTGTGGACGGTGATCCCGGTGCTGATCCTGATCGTGATGGCGTGGCCGGCCACGGCCAAGCTGATCGCGATGTACGACACCCGCGACGCCGAGATGACGGTCAAGGTCACCGGCTACCAGTGGATGTGGCGCTACGAGTACCTGGGCGAGAACGTGGCGTTCACCAGCCGCCTGGCGCGCGATTCCGACCGCCTGCGCCAGAGCGGCCAGGTGCCGACCGTGGAAAGCAATCCGCACTACCTGCTCGATGTGGACAACCGGCTGGTGCTGCCGGTGAACACCAAGGTGCGTTTCGTGATCACCGCCGACGACGTGATCCATGCCTGGTGGGTGCCGGCGCTGGGCTGGAAGCAGGACGCCATCCCCGGGATCATCAACGAGGCCTGGACCAGCATCGATACGCCCGGTGTGTACCGCGGCCAGTGCGCCGAACTGTGCGGCAAGGACCATGGCTTCATGCCGATCGTGGTCGAGGCGGTGAGCAAGCAGGACTTCCAGAAGTGGCTGGCATCGCGCAAGTCGGCACCCGCCGCGGCGCCCGCAGCGCCCGCGCCCGTCGCCGCGCCAGCGCCAGCGCCAGCGCCTGCCGCGCCGGCCGCCGCGGATCAGCCCGCGCCCGCGGCCGCCGCGCCGGCCGCGCCGTCGCCGCAGGCCGCGCTGCCCCGTCTTCGTCCCGGCTCGCACCTGACCGTGCAAGCCGCCTGATCTCCTGCATTCTTTTCGAGGTAGCCGCCATGGCCCATTCCGCAGTCGATCACCACGACGAGCACGGGCATCAGCAGAGCTTCGTGGAACGGTGGTTCTTCTCCACCAACCACAAGGACATCGGCACGCTGTACCTGCTCTTCAGCTTCACGATGTTCATC
>Ga0105251_10001884_pt1 | contig 17201 bp, 14 predicted proteins | sample KBSS64metaG_FD_80424 | JGI IMG/M metagenome (GOLD analysis project Ga0105251, IMG submission 80424) | Switchgrass rhizosphere microbial communities from Kellogg Biological Station, Michigan, USA - KBS S6-4 metaG | ecosystem: Host-associated > Plants > Roots > Rhizosphere > Soil | place...
ATCGAGAACTTTGGCGATGTGGCGCATTTTGCCTACATCCACCGCGGCATGATGGGGCACGTCAACCCGGTGGTGGAACCGCTGAACGTGCGCCGTGAAGGGCTGGACATCTGGATGGACCGGCCGTTGCAGGCCTGTGAGGGCGAGTGGGCCAACGACGGTGACTGCATGATGAACTACCACATTGTCGCCCCGGGGCTGGTGGCCATCACCTATGACTACGAGCGCTTGGGCAAGCGCGTGGTGGCCGGCTTCCCGTGCCCGGAATCCTACGAGCACGTGAAGATATTCTGGGGCGTGGCCAACGACCGTGGTTATATGGGTGGGGATCTGCAGGAGTGCCTGCGGGTCGAGGAGTTGCTGTACCTGGAAGACCTGCCGGTGGCCGCCACCATCACGCCGGCGGAGATCGACTGGGACGCCAAGGCCGTGGAGCACTCGGTGCCCGCCGACCTGTACACGCTCAACTACCGCCGCGCGTTCCGCGAGTTCATCGAGCGCGGCCAGGCGCAACCCGTGCGCTTGGTGGACAGCCAGCGGGTGTCGTCGTGAGCGCCGCGGGCGACAGTTTCGAGGTCATCGTCAGCGGCCTGCGGCTGGAGGCGGATGGGGTGATCTCCCTGGAGCTGACGGCGGATGAGCCGCTGCCCGCCTGGAGCGCCGGGGCGCACATCGACCTGTTGCTGCCCTCGGGCCTGGTGCGTCAGTACTCGCTGTGTGGCGACCCTGACGATCGCCGCCGCCTGCGCATCGCAGTGTTGCTGGAAGCGGGCGGCCGTGGCGGCTCGCGGGAGGTGCACGGCGCCTTGCGCCTCGGCCAGCGGCTGGCCATTCGAGGGCCGCGCAATGCCTTCCCGCTAGGCGATGGGCCATACCTGTTCGTGGCCGGTGGCATCGGCATCACCCCCATCCTGGCCATGGCGCGTGCCGCCGAACGAGCAGGGGCCCAGTGGCAGCTGCTGTACGGTGGCCGTTCACGGCGCTCGATGGCCTTTATCGACGAACTGCGGGCGCTGGGCGGCGGGCGTGTGGAGATTCTGCCGGCTGACGAGGTCGGCCTGCTCGACCTGGACGCCGTGGTCGCTGCCGCGCGCGCCGGGCAGCACGTCTACAGCTGCGGGCCGGCGGCGCTGCTCGATGCATTGAGTGCGCGCTTTGCCGCCGCGGGGGTGGAAGGCCAGCTGCACCTTGAACGTTTTGCCCCGGCTGCGCCGCCTCCGGCGGCCGCGGGCGAGGGCACATTGAGAGTGATCCTGGCGCGCAGCGGTGGCGAGGTGCTGGTTGAACCCGGCTGTACCATCATGGCCGCCCTGCGTGCCGCCGGGCATAGCGTGGCGTCGTCCTGCGAGCAAGGGGTGTGCGGCATGTGCGAGACGCGGGTGCTGGATGGCGTGCCCGAGCACCGTGACATGCTGCTCAGTGAGAGCGAGCGGGCTCGGGGTGAAGTGATGATGCTGTGTGTGTCGCGGGCACGGACGCCTACGTTGACGTTGGACCTTTGATGTAAGCAAGGGCTGCGCAGCAGCCCTTGCGTTCACCAGACAGAACGCCAAGGTGCAAATTTTTCGTCTACTGCCAACTGCCCAGTGCTTCTATCATTGCTGCTCAAGGACCATCATCAAGCAGGAGTTACCATGGCAGAACGAGCAATCCGCGCATCCTTCGCAGGCGTGGCCTACCAGGTGAACATCACCAATGGCCTGCACCAGTGGAACAGTGACGTCACCGCACAGGCAGGTGGCGGCGATGTCGGGCCGTCGCCCCATGAGCTGTTGCTCTCGTCCCTCGGGGCCTGTACCTCCATCACCGTTGCAATGTACGCGCAGCGCAAGGAAATGCCGCTGGAAGCCATCGATGTGGACATCACCATCGAACAGGAGCAGCTGGGGCGCGAACCCAGGCTCCAGATTGCGCGCGAGATCCACCTGCGCGGGGCGTTGAGCGGCGAGCAACGCGCGCGTTTGCTGGAGATCGCCAACGCCTGCCCCATTCACAAGGTGTTGAGCGGCGAGATCATCATTGCCAGCACACTGGTGGAATGATGCACTTGCCACAGTAGAAAAAGGGCCGTAAGGCCCTTTTCATTTTTGCAGTGTGAGGCGAATGATCATTGCCCGATGCTGGAGCGCCCGATGGCTTGCTCCGTCGCTAACGCCTTCTGCTGCTGGTTGCGCATCAGTAGCGGCCCCAGCAGCGCCAGCGGCAGCAGCAACACCATGGGGAAGAACAGCAACCGCTCCATGCCCAGATAGCTGACGACAGTGGTAATCGCCGCCGGCGCCACCAGCATGCCGGAATAGCCGATGCTGTTGACGATACCGATATTTCGCCCTGCATTGAGTGGGTCCTTGCGCCCGGCGCTGGACAGCATCAGCGGGGCAATGCACGAAAGTCCAAGGCCGAACAGCGCAAAACCGATCAGCGAGGTCGTCACACTGTGACCGATGGTGGTGAGCAGCAAGCCACCGATAGACAGCAACGCACTGAGGAAAACAACTTTCGACGCACCGATGCGCTCGGCGAGCCGGTCCCCGACCAGGCGCCCCAGGCACTCGGCGCCGATGAACAGCGACACGGCCATCCCGGCGGTGGACACCGGTGTCTGCATCACCCGGCGTATGTACTCCTGGCCCCAATCCGCGATTGCCGATTCACCGACCATGCCGCCGAGCAGCAATACACCGAACCCGATCATCAACAATACGATCGAGCGGTTGTTCGAGACGCTGGGTATCAGCGCGGGTTCACCGGCAGATACCGGTTGCTCCGGTGCAACTTCATCCTTGTCCAGCATGAAGCGCGATACCACCAGGCCAGCCAGCAGCATGGCCCCGCCCAGCAAGCCGAATGGCACGCTCGCGCTCTCGGTGTAGCGGTCGGCAAACGCGCTGCCGATCATGCCCAGGATGAAGCCGCCGAGCGAATAGAACGCGTGAAAGGCCGACATGATGGGGCGCCGGTAAAAGCGCTCGACCTGAACCCCATGGGTGTTGAATGCCGTGTCGATGGCGCCGCGCAGCAGGCCCAGCACGATACCGCAGCCCATTGCGAAGCCGAAGCCGCTGGCAAACCCCAGCGGTATGATCGACAGCGGATAAGCCAGGGCGGTAAAGGTGATGACCTTCTTGGCCCCGAGCACATCCAGGAACTTGCCGACCAGGAACGATCCGGCCGCACTGCCTACGCCGATCCCGAATGCCAGGATGCCGAAATCGACATCGCCCGCATCCCCACTGAGCCCCAGCTGATGGCGAAACGCGGTGACGCCGGTCGACCAGATATAGAGCATGGCGCCGACCAACATGAAGCCGGCAAAGGTCGCAATCCGTGCGCGACGAATCCTGGGCGTAACGAGGGTATAGTCTCTTTTATTCATTTTTTATGAGTTCCTGGTTGGAAAGGCCCTGGTTGTGCTTGGGTGTAAACGGCTAGCTGGCTTCGCTGAACTGTGCGGCGACCCGCAGCGCGTTGGCGGCGATGGTCAACGCAGGGTTCACTGCGGCGGAGGAGGGGAACGGCGCACTGTCGACGATCCACACGTTGTCCAGGTCATGCATCTTGCAGTTGCGATCCACCACGCTGCGGGTCGGGTCATCGCCCATCACGGCGGTGCCGCACTGGTGCGAGTTGGTGGCGATGCCCATGCGCTCGGTCAGCACGATCGGGTACCCAGCCTTGCGCATCAGCGCGGTGGTGCGTTCCACCAGTCGCTTGTGTGCCGTCAGGTTGTTGGGTGTCCAGTGCACCTTGATCGCATCGAGCGCGTGGTCGTAGACGATGCGGTTGTCCTGGGTGGGTATGTCTTCGGATGTCAGGTACAGGTCGACACTGTGGCCGGTGATGAAGCGCGACACCGGTTTGGGGATCCACGGGCGCATCGGCGTGATCATCGGCTCGCGGATCTTGCCGAGCATCTGCACATTGCCCAGCGGGAACCTGTTGCCATTGCCGGCGTGATACCAGTCGTTGAGCGCCAATGTCTTCTGGAAACGCACGTTGTTGGCACGCCGCGGGTCGACCGCGATCATGAATGTACTGTTGTGTACCATGTAATTCCTGCCCACCTGATCGGAGCTGTTGCCCAGTCCGTTGGGGTGCAGTGCGCTGCGTGACTTGAGCAGCAACGCCGCGCTGTTCACCGCGCCGCAAGCCAGGGCGACGCGTTTGGCACTGATGCGTATCGGCTGGCCGTCGCGGTTGCCCAAGGCCTCGGTGACACGCTTGCCATCAGCAGAGCTGCCCAGCCGGTCTACCCGTGTGCGCGTGAGCAGCCGCACGTTGGGCAGGTCGAGCGCCGGGCGCAATGCCGACATCTCGGCATCCGCCTTGGCATCGAGCAGGCAGGGGTAGCCGTCACAGGTCGAGCACAGCACGCAGCTGCGTTCCGGGCCGTAGTCCACCGCCGCCGGCATGGCGAAAGGCCTCAGGCCCTGGGCGCGCATGCTCTGCTCCAGGCGTCCAAGCGCCGGATCGTGCTGCAGGCCTGGCCAGGGATACGGTTTGGAGCGGGGCGGGTCGGTCGGGTCCTGACCGGCATTGCCGTGCACCTTGTACAGCGCTTCGGCCTGGCAATAGAACGGCTCGAGCTCGTCATAGCTGATCGGCCATTTCGGCGCGGTACCTTCGGCATGGCGCACCTCGCCGAAATCTGCCTCGCGAAAGCGCGGCAACATGGCGCCATAGAACTTGGTATTGCCACCGACGTAATAGAATACGCCGGGATTGAAGGGTTTGTTATCGCGATCGAGCCATTGCTCGGCATTGCGATAGCGGCCTTCAGCAAAGACCGCTTCGGCCTCCCAGTTCTGCGCTTCGTGGGGCAGGAAATCACCGCGCTCGACGATGAGGATATCCAGCCCTTTCTGGCCCAGGGCATGGGCGAAGGTCGATCCGCCCATGCCTGAGCCGATGATCAGCAAGTCGCAGGACAGTTGCCCGTCCGCGTCCGGTTCCGCCGTCCGGATGAAGCGCCGGCGGGCCGGCGCTCCTTCCAGGGGGGCAGTCGCTGATTGAGTCGAAATCACTATATTGCTCATCTTGAACTGCCCCGGGGGTTACAGATGCTGCTCGGAATTACGCAGTTGCCAGTATTCGTCCTGGCGCTCGTCGGTGATGTACTCGGGGACCGGGAAGTCCCACCAGCCGGGCACCCACGGGCCGGCGGCGTCACGGTCGGTCGGTACTTCGATCAGTACCGCCTCGTTGGCTTCCAGCGCCTGTTGCAGGATCGGCTCGAGCTCGTCGTTGCTGTTGACGCGGAACGACTTCAGGCCGAAAGCCTTGCCCAGCGCTTCGTAGTCCGGGGAGTACGGCTGACCGTCCGGGGTATTGAACTCACTGCCCAGGTGACGGCTGGTCTGCTTGCGCTGGCCACCGCGGATGGACATGTAGCCGGCGTTGTTCTGGATAATGAACACCACCGGAATGTCGTTGGTCTTGCAGATGGCGATTTCCTGCGAGTTCATCAGGAAGTCGCCGTCGCCCAGGATGCACACCACCGGCTGCTTCGGTGCCGCCAGCTTGGCGCCGATGGCTGCCGGCACGGCCCAGCCCATCGACGAGAAGCCACCAGACGTCAGGTGGGTACGCGGGGTGTACACCGGGAAGGTCTGCTTGACCGCACCCTGGGCGTTGCCCGAGCCGACCACCACGATAGTGTCGCGGGGGAAGACCTTGCGCAGCGCGCCCAGCGGGCGTTGCGAGGTGAACGGGAAGCGGTCGGAGTCACGGCGGGTGGCCAGCTTGGCTTCCCACTCGTCCTGGTACTCCTTGAGGTTGGCCATGTACTCGCTGCGATCGACCGTTTCGCCTGACAGTGCGTCGACGATGTGGGCCAGCGCGTACTTGGCGTCGGCAACGATACCGACGGCAACCGGGTAGTTCTTGCCGATCTCGTGCGGGTCGATGTCGATGTGGATCAGGCGCCCAGGTGGGATCGAAAAGGTGACACCCTTGGCATAACTGGACGACGACCAGTCGGTGAAGCGGCAGCCGACGGCGAGAATCACATCGGCGGTCGAGGCGACCTTGTTGCCGCACAGGGTACCGGTCTGGCCGACGCTGCCAGCGAACAGGGCGTGGTCTTCCGGGAAGCCGCCTTTGCCGTTCCAGGTGGTCACCACCGGGATCTGCCAGGCTTCGGCCAGGGCCTGCACTTCATTGGCGGCTTCGGCGGTGATCACGCCGCCACCAATGACGATCACCGGACGTCGGGCTTCGCGCAGTACATCTGCAGCGCGGCTGACGGCGACCGGGTCAGGATACGACTTGCCGACTGGCACGCGCTCGCCCAGGTCGTGCAGGGTGACTTCAGCCGCCTCGGCCTGAACGTCCATCGGGATCTCGATATGCACAGGGCCTGGGCGGCCGGTGATCATCGAGCTGAACGCGCGGTGCATGATGAACGGCATTTCTTCGGTGCGGGTAGCGACCCAGTGCCGCTTGGACACGGCTTCGGCGATTTTCGGGAAGTCGTTGTCAGTGAAGCGCTCCAGCTCCTGCAGCAGGCCATGGCCACGCATGTGCGTGGGTGGGCCACCGGTCAGCAGCATGACGCTGGTGGAGTCGGTGTAGGCGGTGGCCATGCCGATGACGGTGTTGGTGGCGCCAGCACCGATCGAGGTGACGGCGGCCATGGGCTTGCCGGCGACACGGTAGTAACCGTCGGCGAGGTGGACCGCGCTCTGTTCATGGAACACCTGAATGAACTTGAGCTTGGATTCCTCCTCCATGAAGGCGTCCATCAGGGTCCAGATGCCATGGCCGGGGATACCGGCAACGTATTCGACACCATAGTTCTTCAGCGTTTGGGCAACCACCTGGCTGGCCGTGAGCTTGGGCATGACGTGCTCCTCAGTTGAGCAATAGGTAAACGGGAAGTCGCCGGGCAGCGCTTATTGGCGTGCGGCCCAGGCCAGACCTTGCTTGGTCAGGCGGCGGATGTTCGGGTCGGCAAGGTTGCTCGTGTCATGGCCGATCGAGTGGTAGAAGACGCGGCCTTCACCCCACTGGCGGACCCAGGCGACCGGGCTGCGATGGCCCTTGAGCCATGGCATGGGGTTGCCATCGAAGGTGGTCTCGGCAAGCACGTGCAGGTTCGGGTCGACCTGCATGTAGTACTGCTCGGAGCGGACCTCGAAGTCCTCCACGCCTTGGCTGACTTCATGGTTCCTGTCGATGAAGTTGACCTGGTAGGGGTGCGGATAACCCTCGCCGGCGGGGTGCTCGAGGAACGAGCCGCCGAGCATGAAGTGGTACTTGAGGCTGGCGCGAAATGCAGCGCCCGCACCATGCCAGCCCACCAGGCCGACGCCACTTTCAACGGCTTCGGAAAGAAAGCGCTCTTGCGAGGCGGTGAGGGTTTCGGTGGTGACGGCGTTGTTCCAGCCAATGACGATCACGTCGTAGGCCTTGAGGTCGCGGTCCAGGGTGAAGATGTCGGTGGACTCTTCCACATCCCAGTCCAGCTCGGCGAACAGCTCGCGAGCCCAGGCTGCGATCTCGTAGGGGTAGTGGCCAGGCCAGCCTCCGTAGAGATAAAGCGCTCTTGTCACGGTAAAGCCTCCATCAGGTTATGGCGGGTCGCTCCCGACCCTGGAAAAGTTGCCGGCATGGCTTCGCCATGCAGCGCTCAGCGCCACAGAAAAAATCCAGCCGGCAGGGATCAGCGAGCGAGCCGGTCAGGCTCGCTTGGCAAAAGGTTCGGGTATGGGAGTACACACAGAAACGTGTGGGCGATCGCCACGGTGCGATGCGTGCGTCGGCCCCGGCACTGCCAGGTCGCGACGTTGGGAAGGCATGACTGAGGGGGTCATGGTTCACCTCGGTTGTTGTTATTTATAGTGGGTTATACGTATAACCTTTCGAGCCAAGATATCACTCAAAATGGTCTTGTCAATCGTCGTGATAGTCGAATTTCCATGATTTAACGACGGAAGGTTATACGTATAAGAATAAGCTTGCCGAGGTGCTGCCATTTGCGTACGGTAGGAGCTCGCACCGCGCCGGTGATAGACTCGCTGGCCAGCGTCAGGCAGCCAACGAAGGCGGCCATGGCCCATGGCGGTGACAGAACGGACGTATTCCAATGGTTTCGATGAAAGACGTGGCAAGGGAAGCTGGGGTTTCCCAGCCTGCGGTTTCCTATGCCTACAGTGGCTCCAGCAAGATCTCGACGGCTCAGCGCGAGCACATTTTTGCCGTCGCCGAGCGCCTGGGTTACCCGGGGCCGAGCGTGCGCGGGCGCAGTCTGCGCTCAGGGCGTGTGGGGGCTATCGGGCTGGTGGTGATGGACCAGTTGTCCTACGCCCTGGAAGACCCCTGGGCCGTCTCGCTGCTCAAAGGCATCAGTCGCGTCGATGCCTTGGCCAATGTCGCCTTGACCCTGTTCCCGATGAACAGCACCAAGCTGGAAGCACAGGGCACCGACTCGACGCTTGCCGTCAGGGGGCTGGTCGACGGCCTTATCGTTTCGACGTTGCCGGATGATCACCCGTTGGTGCCTTTCATCGCCAACCGGCAGTTGCCGCTGGTCGTGGTGGACTCGCCAAAACTGCCGGGCGTCAACTATGTGGGTATCGATGACCACGGCGCTGCGAAAGTGCAGATGAACCATTTGCTTGAGCTGGGGCATCGCAAGATCGGCATCATCGTCGAGCGTCTGCGCCCTGACGGCCAGACTGGCCCGGTGTCGCGCGAGCGCTTTGCCGCATCCACTGAAATGATCGCTCGCGAGCGTCTGGGTGGCTATGTCGAAGCGGCCGAACAGGCGGGGCTCAGCTTCGAAGCCTTGCGGATCGTCGAAGCGGGCGGTTTTACCCAGGAACTGGGCGAGCGGGCTGCCCGCGGGCTATTGGGCCAGCAGGAAGTCACAGCGGTGATTGCGGTTTCGGACGTGATGGCGCTGGGCTGCCTGACAGCGGCACGCGCACTGGAATACAAGGTCCCTGAGGAGCTGTCCGTCATTGGCTTCGATGATATCCCCGATGCTGCGCGCTTTGACCTGACCACCATTCGCCAGCCTCTGGTCGAGAAGGGCGAGTGGGCTGCACGTGTCCTGACGCAGTTGATCGAAGCCGGCCCAGAAGCTGAACCCGCACGTGAGAAGATTTTCCCGACCCGGCTGATCGTGCGGGGCACAACGGCCAGCCCGGCCACGGCGGCCTGACTGCCTCAGCGCACCCGTGGCCGGGGCTTGCATCCCGCAAGAGAGAAGCTTCGATGCGCCCCTCGCAAGGTGGCGTACTGTTTATTGCCTGTAAAAAAGTGGTTTCCAGATGAGCATCATTGAAGACCGGCTGATCAGCCGCAAAACATTGTCGGCCAGCCGCCTGGCGTTCTTCCTGTCAGGTGCGGGCATGGGCGCGTGGGCACCGCTGGTGCCTTATGCGCGGGAGCGGGCGGACATTTCCGAGGCTCAGCTGGGGCTGTTGTTGCTGTGCCTGGGGACTGGCTCGATGTTGATGATGCCCTTCGTCGGGCGCCTGGCCCACCGAATCGGTTGCCGCAACACGATGTACCTGGCCAGTGTCGGCATTGCGGCGAGCCTGTTGGCATTGGCGGTGGTGCCGTCGTACTGGCAGCTGGTTGTTGCACTGTTGCTGTTCGGTGCCTCGATCGGCACTGCGGATGTCAATATGAACCTCCAGGGGGCGATGGTCGAACAGCACTACAACCGGCCGATGATGTCCGGCTTTCATGGGCTGTTCAGTGCCGGCACGATCTTCAGCGCGGCACTGGTCAGCGTGTCGCTCTGGCTGGGACTGACGCCAGTGCAGGCCATCGGCACCTTGCTGCTGGCCGGCACACTGGCGCTGGTCACCGTGGGGAGAAACATGTTGCCGTTTGCCACGCTGGAGGCGAAGACCCGGCGTTCGCGGCCCACGGGTTTCATCGTGCTGCTGGGCGTGCTGTGCTTCATCGCCTTCCTGGTCGAAGGTTCGATGCTGGACTGGAGCGCAGTGTTCCTCAACAGCGAACGGAACATGCCGATGGACATCGCCGGTGTCGGCTACGCGGCGTTCTCGGTCACCATGGCCGCTGGGCGCCTGTCGGGCGATGTGCTGGTTGCCCGCTTTGGTACGCGACTGCTATTGGTGGCGGGCAGTGCCATAGGGCTCGCAGGCATGGCTGTGGCTATTGTGCTCGATCATTGGCTGGCTTCGGTCATCGGCTTCGTCCTGGTGGGCGCCGGCATTGCCAACCTGGTGCCGATTTTTTGTTCCTGCGTGGGCCGGCAACGGCAGATGGCGGTGGCGCAGGGGCTGGCGATCATGAACAGCATCGGCTACATGGGCATTCTCATGGGCCCTGCGCTGATCGGCTTCCTGGCCCATGTCACCTCGCTGTCGGTGGCATTGATGGCCGCCGCGTCACTGCTCTGCGTGGTGCTGTGCTGCTCGAAGGTGGCGCTCAAGCCATGAAGCACTTTGACGCAAATGGCCGCGACCGGGTGAAGCGAAACGCTGCGTCATGCTGTGTTGCCCAGAGGATTGCCCGATGAGTCACGATGATTTTCTGCCAGAGAACCTCAAGATTCTGAGCGAACAGGCCGGGACCATCTCCGACCTGTGCCGCAAGATCGGCATCAACCGGCAGCAGTTCAACAAATACCTGGCGGGGACGCATGCACCCTCCAGACACAACCTGCGAGCCATCGCTGCGTTCTTCGGCTTGAGTGAGGACGTGCTGTTCTCGAACCCTGGCGACTTCCGCTCGATGTTGCAGGGCGGTCACTTCCATCTGTTCAGAAGCATCGTCCAGGCCCCGAAAATGTTGATGTTCCTGAACGAGATGATGGGGGCAGGGGAGGCACGCCAGCACGACATCACCGGGGTGTATGAACGCTACCATTACTCGTCGATCTACCCGGGGCAGGTCGTGCGCTCGATATTCTGCATCTACGAGCGTGAAGGCATGCTTCAGCACTACTACGTGGAGCGCTTTCCCAGCATGGATGGCACTGGGAAAATGGATTACCACTTCAAGTACCACGGCTTGAGCTTCATGCTGGCCGGACGGATCTTCTGCCTGGACTTCGAAACCATCCAGCGTAATGAAATGACGTTCAGCAACCTTGCGGCGGTCAGCCGCAACTCGAAAAAATTCATCTTTGGCGTTACCAGTGGCATCGCGGCGACCATGGTCCGCCAGCCTGTCGCCGCCAAGGTGGCCATGGGCCTGATCAGCAAAGGGCTTATCAAGAAGGATCACATTCGCCGCGCCACCGTGCTTGAAGCGGGAGACCCGTCGATCCCGCGTGAGGTTTACAACTACCTGAACAGTGGCACGGGGTTGCTGAACTCGGCTTGACACTGCGCGCAAGCCATTCGGCGCATTCAAGCATTGTGTTGCGTCACTTTGCGTCACTTGTTTGCCAGGTGAGAAATTGAGCCTGCGCAGGGGCAACCGTAACGTGTTCACCACAGGACGCGCTGGCGTCTGTCGACAACAAAGGTGAACGTGATGGCTGAGTGGATCAAGCAAGCAAAACCTACCGAGCAACAGGCAGCGGCCAACGAGAAGGTCAAACAGGATGTCTCGCGCATTCTGCTGGATATCGAGAAGCGCGGTGATGCTGCCGTGCGCGAGTTGTCGGTGAAGTTCGACGGTTGGGACCGTAGCGATTACCGTCTGAGCGCTGCCGAGATCCAGCAGTGCATGGACCAACTGACCGATCGTGAGCGCGATGACATCCTCTTCGCCCAAGCCCAGGTACGCCGCTTCGCCGATGCCCAGCGTGCGTCGATGCTGGATTGCGAGATCGAGACGATTCCGGGCGTGGTGCTGGGCCACAAGCATATTCCCGTCAACGCTGCAGGTTGCTATGTGCCAGGTGGCAAGTACCCGCTGCTGGCCTCGGCGCACATGTCCATCGTCACGGCCAAATCGGCAGGCGTGCGCAACATCGTGACCGCCGCACCGCCATTCCAGGGCAAGCCAGCCCCCTATATCGTTGCCGCCCAGCACCTGGCGGGCGCCGATGAAATCCTCTGCCTCGGCGGGATCCAGGCGGTCGGTGCCATGGCCATCGGTACCGGCTCCATCAACCCGGTCGATATCATCGTGGGCCCGGGCAATGCCTACGTGGCCGAGGCCAAGCGCCAGCTGTTCGGCCGTGTCGGCATCGACCTGTTCGCAGGCCCGACAGAAGTCTTGCTGATCGCCGACGACTCGGTGGACGGTGAGCTGTGCGCCACCGACCTGCTGGGCCAGGCCGAACACGGCAAGGACTCGCCAGCGGTGCTGTTGACTACCTCGCGGGCGCTGGCCGAGGACACCCTCAAGGAAATCGCCCGCCTGCTGGAGATTCTGCCGACTTCCGCCATTGCCGGTGAGGCGTGGGAAAACTTTGGCGAAATCATCCTCTGCGAGTCGTTCGAGGAGATGGTCAAGTTCTCGGATGAGTACGCTTCCGAGCATGTGCAGATCATGACCCGCGACGACGATTACTTCGTCAAGCACCTGAGCAACTATGGCGCCCTGTTCGTCGGCCCGCGCACCAACGTCTCCTACGGCGACAAGGTCATCGGCACCAACCACACCCTGCCGACCAACAAGGCGGCGCGCTACACCGGCGGTCTGTGGGTCGGAAAGTACATCAAGACCTGCACCTACCAACGGGTGCTCACTGACGAGGCCTCGGCCCTGATTGGCGAATACTGCTCGCGCCTGTGCCTGATGGAAGGCTTTGTAGGGCATGCCGAACAGGCCAACCTGCGCGTGCGCCGGTACGGCGGCAAGGATGTAGCGTTTGGTGCAGCCGCTGTTTGAGTGCAGATATAAACACCTGCAGAGGAATAGATAGTCCGAGATCAGTATTGGGCGCATGGAGGCGCCCGTCATTACATGTTCAGCGCTCGATTCCATAGGCGCTGAACAGGCAGTGGCAAGCACTTCGAGTCGATAACTTCATACCTTCCGCGCGCGCCGGTTTCATGCCTGATTGCGCCGCAAATAATTATATTTTCAATACCGTTGACCCCCTCCAAACGCATCGTCTATTCTGCGCAAATCAATTGTAGACAAACAGTAGACACGTCTATTCTGGTCGTCAGGGCCGCGTAAGCGCTCAGTGAAAAATTGCGTCGAGCACAGGCCTTCTGCGGGATCGCAGGTGGTCGGCGCGCGGCTGTCTGACTGAGGTGTCAAGTAAGCAAGTTAATAACTTGTGCCGTGCCTGAACATCGGTAGTCACTCAGAATAATTAATACAACAGGAGCGCTGTCGCGGTGAGTAATACAACGTTGTCCATCGAAGATGCACCACTCAACAACTTCCATCAGTTGATGACCGTGCGCGCGGGCGGTGGCTGGATTCTCGATGGTTATATCTTGAGCATCATCGGCGTGGTGATCGTGCAGTTTTCCGATTACCTGAAGCTGGACTCCTTCTGGCAGGGCATGGTCGCTGCCTCGGCGATGCTCGGCACCTTCTGCAGCGGCTTCCTCGGCGGTTGGCTGACCGACAAGGTCGGGCGCCGGCGCCTGTTCTTCGTTGGCCCGATCCTGTTCATGGTCGGTTCGCTCGGCTCCTTGTGGGTCGAGTCGGGTATCGCGCTGTTCGTCCTGCGTTTTCTGGTCGGGGTGGGCGTTGGCCTGGAGTACCCGGTCGCAGGTTCCTTGCTGACCGAGTTCCTGCCGCAAAAACACCGTGGCCAGCGCCTGGCCGGGCTGACCATCCTGTGGTTCGCCGGCGCGGCGCTGTCGTACATGGTCGGCAACTTCATCCTGGCGCGCGGTGGCGATGAGGCCTGGCGCCTGGTGCTGGCCAGTTCCGCCGTGCTGGGGGCGTTGCTGTTCATCGTCCGCCTGCGTACCCCGGAATCGCCACGCTGGCTGGTGAGCAAGGGGCGCCATGAGGAAGCCGAACACATCATCAAGCAGGTCTACGGGCCGTCGTATTCACTGGCCAACATGCCCGAGCAGGCAGCAGAGCAAAAAGTATCGCTGGGTGACCTGATGCGTTCGGGTTACGGCAAGCGCATGCTGTTCGTCGCGGTGTTCTGGAGCGCCGCGGTGGTGCCAATGTTTGCCGTGTACTCCTTTGCGCCGGTGGTGTTGCAGGCGCTGAACCTGAAAGGTGACTGGGCGTCGTACGGCTCGGTGCTGATCACGCTGCTGTTCGTGGTCGGTTGTATCGTTGCCACGCGCATGATCGACACGCTGGGGCGTCGGCCACTGATCATTCACAGCTTCCTCTGGTCGACCCTGGCATTGCTGGGCCTGGGCCTGTTCTCCAACAGCTCGCAAGCCCTGGTGCTGCTGATGTTCGGGGCCTATGCGCTGTTCATCGGTGGCGCCCAGGTACTGGAGCTGGTGTACCCGAACGAACTGTTCCCCACGGAAATCCGTGCGTTTGCCGTCGGCATGGGCTCGTCCATGTCACGCATCGGCTCTGCGGCTGGCACCTGGCTGGTGCCGGTTTCGCTGCTGCACCTTGGCATTGGCAATACCATGCTGGTTGCAGCGCTGGTGTCTTTGGCCGGCCTGGTCGTGTCGGTGTTGCTGGCGCCGGAAACCCGGGGCATGAGCCTGGAAATGGCGTCTTCGCTCGAACGTTGAGCGCCAGGGCCACCCCAGGCTGGCCTGGGGTGACCCGGTGCTCAGGCCCATTCGACCCGATCGGCCAGCAGGCTGGCGCGCTGCATCAGCACGTCGGCCGGGGCCGAGCTGCTGATCGTCAGGCGCAGGCGCCCGAGGTAGCGACCTTGGATGGGCTCGAGGGTGCCTGAATACAGGGTCACACCTTCGCCCAGTGCCGCGCCGATAGCCTGCAGGTCGGGCTGCAATTGCCGCACGCCGGTGTAATGCAGGTCGAGGTAGCGCTGCTCGGCGTCGGTTGCCTTGCGCGGCAGTGCGGCGTCGCTCAGCAGCGTGCGGCTGACGGGGTGCCGGGGGTTGCCGAACACTTCCCATACCTCGCCGGTTTCGACGATACGGCCTTGTTCCAGCACCGCCACGCGGTCGCACAGGTCGCGTATCACCTGCATTTCGTGGGTGATCAGGACAATGGTCAGGCCCAGCCGCTGGTTGATGTCGCGCAACAGCTCAAGCACCGACTGGGTACTCTGCGGGTCGAGCGCCGAGGTGGCCTCGTCGCACAGCAGGATCTGCGGCTGCAGCACCAGCGCCCGGGCAATGCCCACGCGCTGTTTCTGGCCGCCCGAGAGCTGCGCCGGGTAGTCGCCAGCGCGCCCTGCCAGGCCGACCAGTTGCAGCAGCGCTTGTGCCTTGGCGGTGCGCTGCGCGCGTGGCACACCGGCCATGCGCAGCGGTAATTCGACATTTTCCCCGACGGTGCGATTGGCCAGCAGGTTGAAGTGCTGGAAGATCATCGCCACGTTGCGCCGCAAGGCCTGCAGGGGCTTGCCCTGCAGCCCGGCAATGTCCTGGCCGTCGATCAGCACCTGGCCTGCGCTGGGCGCCTCCAGGCGGTTGAGCAGGCGCAGCAGCGAGGACTTGCCCGCGCCACTGCGGCCGATGATGCCGAACACCTCGCCGCGGCGTACCTCAAGGTCGATGGCATCGAGCGCACTCACCCCGCCATAGCGCTTGTGGATGCCCTGCAGTTGCAAATGGGCCTGGGCGGACTGGATTTGCTGCTGGAAACGGCTCATGGCTCAGAAACCCGGGGCGATCTGGCCCTTGTAGCGGGTCAGGATGAAGTTGCGCACTGCTGGCGAATTGAGTGCCTTGGCCAGCTTCTGGATGCCCGGGTCCTGCAGGTTGTCGGGGCGGGCGACCAGGTATTCCACGTACAGGTCCTTGCCTTTTTCGACGATCAGCGCGCTGTTGGTATCGATACCGGCCTCCAGGGCATAGTTGGCGAAGACGAAGGCCAGGTCCACCTGCTTGACCGAACGGGCCAGCATGGCGCCTTCCAGCTCGCGGATCTTCAGGTGGCGCGGGTTGTCGGTGATGTCACGCTGGGTGGACTGCGGGTTGGCCGGGTCCTTGAGCGTGATCAGCCCGGCTTCGGCCAGCAGCACCAGGGCGCGGCCGGTATTCACCGGGTCATTGGGGATGGCCACGCTGGCACCCTCCGGCAGCTCGGCCAGGGTCTTGTACTTGGCTGAATAGGCGCCGAACGGCTCGATGTGCACACCGACCACGGGTACCAGGTCGGTATGCCGGGTCTTGTTGAAGTCGTTGAGGAACGGCCGGTACTGGTAGTAGTTGGCATCCAGGTGCTTCTGCGCCAGTTGCAGGTTGGGCTGGATGAAGTCGTTGAACACCTTGATGTCCAAGTCCACGCCTTCCTTGGCCAGGGCCGGTTTGACGAATTCGAGGATCTCGGCGTGGGGCACCGGGGTAGCGCCGACTACCAGGTGTTCAGCGGCCTGGGCACTGAACGCGATGAAAGCGGCGAGGGCAGTGAGGGTCTTTTTCATGATGGGATACCTTGCAGGAGTCAGCGTCGGGTGAAATGTCTTACCAGGCGGTCGCCGCTCATCTGCAGCACCTGCACCAGCAGGATCAGCAGCAGGACGGTGACTACCATCACATCGGTCTGGAAGCGCTGGTAGCCGAAGCGGATCGCCAGGTCGCCCAGCCCGCCACCACCGATCACGCCGGCCATGGCGGTGTAGTCGACCAGCACGATGGCGGTGACCGTGACGGCCGCGATCAGCCCGGTGCGGGCTTCAGGCAGCAGGGTGTAGCGGATGATCTGGGCAATGCTGCCGCCCATGGCCTGGCTGGCCTCCACCAGGCCGCGGTCGACCTCGCGCAGCGCGGTTTCCACCAGCCGCGCGAAAAACGGCGTGCAACCGACCACCAACGGCGGGATGGTGCCCTTGACCCCGAGGGAGGTGCCGGTCAGCAGCGTGGTCACCGGGATCAGCACGATCAGCAGGATGATGAACGGCAGCGAGCGCAGCACGTTGACCACCAGGGAAAGGCCACGGTAGAGCGGCCCGTTGGCCAGCAACTGGCGCTGCCCGGTGAGGTACAGCAATACCCCCAGGGGCAGGCCGAACAGCACGGTGAAGCCCAGTGCCGCGCCGAGCATGCTCAAGGTATCGAGGCAGGCCTGGGCGATTTCGGCCCAGTCGAGATTGGCCAGCAGTTCGTTCATCGGCGTGCCTCACGGCGCAGGGCGGCTACCGGGTGCGACCCACCCAGGCGGTCGCCGCGACCGAACAGCTTGTTGCGCAATGTGCCGGGTTGGTAGGCGCGCTTGAACACCCCCCGGGCCTGCAA
>Ga0105251_10001885_pt1 | contig 17198 bp, 13 predicted proteins | sample KBSS64metaG_FD_80424 | JGI IMG/M metagenome (GOLD analysis project Ga0105251, IMG submission 80424) | Switchgrass rhizosphere microbial communities from Kellogg Biological Station, Michigan, USA - KBS S6-4 metaG | ecosystem: Host-associated > Plants > Roots > Rhizosphere > Soil | place...
CCCGGACGACGTGCGCAGCGTCGCCCCCGACGTACTGCGCCACCGGGTGCTGCCCAGCTACGAAGCCACCGCTGAAGGGTGGGACGGCGAGCGCCTGGTGGCCGAACTGCTGGCTCGCGTGCCGGTGCCCTGAGCCGCGCATGCACGCTCCAGAAGACACCGCCGCCTCCGTGCTGGCAGGCAATGGCGTGCAGCCAGGCCTGGCCGAGCTGGTCGCCCTGCGACGCAGCGCGCATCGGTTGGCGCCGGCGCGTCGCGGGCGCCTGTCCCATGCCGGCCAGGCACCGTCGCCGATGCGCGGGCGCGGCATGGAGTACGCCGAGTCGCGCGAGTACGTGGCCGGCGACGATGCGCGGCATATCGACTGGCGGGTCACCGCCCGCACCGGACGCGCGCACACCAAGCTGTTCCAGGCCGAACGCGAACGCCTCACGCTGCTGGTCGCCGATACCGATCCGCTGCTCTACTTTGGCACCCGCGTCCGCTTCAAATCGGTGCAGGCCGCGCGGGTCGGCGCGGTGGCCGCGTGGTTGGCGCAACGCCAGGGCGACCGCCTGAGCGCACTGCGCGGCAGCACCACCGAAGCGCCGATCGCACCCGCCGGCGGTACCCGGGGCGTACTGCGCGTGCTCGACGCGCTGACCCGCTGGTATGCCGCGCCGCCGGCCGACGATGCCGGACTCGACGCGGCCCTGCAGCAGGCCGCCCGCCTGCTGCGTCCCGGCGCCCGGGTGGTGGTGCTGGCCGACCCGGCCCGCGCAGCGGCCCTCGACATCGCGCGCTGGACGGCGCTGGCCATGCACCATGAAGTACAGCTGATGCTGCTCGCCGACCCGCTCGAGCTGGCGCCACCCGACGCGGTGCTGCCGTTCCTGGCGGAAGGACGCCAGGTGGTGCTCGACCTGCACGACGGTGCGGTGCGTGCGCACTGGCACGCGCGCTTCGTGGAGCCGCTGGAGGCGCTGCAGCAGCGCCTGGGCGCGCGCCGCATCCAGGTCCACGTGATCAGCACCGACGACGCCAGCGACTGCTGGCTGGGCCCGCAGCCGTCGGCGGTGGTCGCATGAGTGCGCCCACGTCGTTGCCGCTGCGCGACGTTCACCTGCCGCCGTTTCCGTCGTGGTGGCCGTTGCCCTTGGGCGCGTGGCTGGTGCTGGGCGCGCTGGCCGTTGTCGCGCTGTCGCTGTGGGCCTGGCGTGCGCACCGCCGCTGGCGCGAGCGTCGCTGGCTGCAGCTGTTCGACACCACCGTGGACGGCGCAGCTGCGGGCGCAGCACAGGTCGGCGCCATCGCCGAGCTGCTGCGCCGTGCCGCACGGCAGCGCCAGGCCGGCGCAGAACTGCTGCAGGGCCAGGCCTGGCTGACATTCCTGGATGCACCCGGCAGCCGCGCGTTCTCTGACGGCGACGGTCGCCTGCTGCTCGAAGGCGCCTATCGGCGCACGCTCGACCCCGAGTCGGTGGAACGCCTGCGCGTACTGTCGCGGGCGCGTTTCCTGTCCCTCATCAGCGGACGCGGGCGATGATGCAGAGCCTGCTCGCCGCGTTCCCGTGGCTGGACGCCATGGCCTGGCCATGGGCACTGCTGGCGTTGCCGCTGCCGTGGCTGATGCGCTGGTGGCCGCGTCGGGCTGCGGCCGCGCCTGCGCTGCGGGTGCCGTATGCCGCCGGCTCGCTGGCCGGGCTTGGCCACGCCGGCGGCGCTGCTGCCTGGCGCATCGGCCGCCTGCTGCTGTGGCTGGCCTGGGCCAGCCTGTGCGTGGCCCTGGCGCGTCCGCAGCAGCTGGGCGAGCCGGTGACGCCACCGCAGCAGGGGCGACAGATGATGCTGGCCGTCGACGTGTCCGGCAGCATGAGCGAAGACGACATGACCCTGGGCGGCCAGGTCGTGCAGCGGCTGTCGGCGGCCAAGGCGGTACTGGCCGATTTCCTCGACCGCCGCGCCGGCGACCGGGTTGGCCTGCTGATTTTCGGCGAACGCGCCTACACCCTGACCCCGATCACCGCCGACCTCACCACCGTACGCAACCAGCTCACCGACAGCGAGGTCGGCCTGGCCGGGCGCGATACCGCGATCGGCGACGCGATCGCGCTGGCGGTCAAGCGCCTGCGCGAGCAGCCCGAGGGCCAGCGCGTCCTGATCCTGCTCACCGACGGTGTCAGCAACGCCGGGGTGCTGACCCCACTGCGGGCGGCCGAGCTGGCCAAGGCGGAAGGCGTGCGGGTGTACCCGGTGGCGTTCGGTGGCGACGGTGGCATGAGCCTGTTCGGGGTACAGATCGCACCGGGCGAGGATCCGGTAGACGAAGCGACCCTGCAACGGATCGCCGAGCTCACCGGCGGTCGCGCATTCCGCGCCCGCAACACCGACGAACTGGCCGGCATCTATGCCGAGCTGGATCGACTGGAACCGATCACCGCAGCCGGCGCCGCAGTGCGTCCCCGCATCGAGCGCTATGGCTGGCCGCTGGCGCTGGCCATGCTGCTGGGCAGCCTTGCGTGGTTGCTGCCAAGGCGCTGGGCATGAACCTCACTGACCTCCCTCTCCATCTTGCCCGGCCGCACGCGTTGTGGGCGCTGCTGGCATTGCCGCTGATCGGCGTGCTGTGGTACTGGCGGCGCAGCCGCGGCAGTGTCTGGCGGCAGAACGTGGACGCGCACCTGCTGCCATACCTGCTGGTGGCCGGCGGGCGCCGCGCCTGGACGGGGCTGGTGCTGTTGCTGCTCGGCTGGACCCTGGCGGTGCTGGCGCTGGCTGGCCCGGGCTGGCGCAGTCTGCCGCAACCGCTGTGGCAGGCGCCGGCACCGCTGGTGGTGGCGCTGGACCTGTCCTCGCGGGTGGCCGCCACCGACCTGCCGCCGTCGCGCCTGCTGCAGGCGCGCGCCAAGCTGGCCACCCTGCTGCGCGAGCGCAGCGGTGGCGAGCTGGCCCTGCTCGTCTTCGCCGACGACGCATTCACCGTGGCGCCGCTGACCGACGACCGCGCCAACGTTGCGCTGTACCTGGATGCGCTCGCCCCGGACGTGATGCCGCGCGACGGCCAGCGCACCGACCGCGCCATCGAAGCGGCCGTGCTGTTGCTGCAGCAGTCCGGAGCCAAGGGCGGCGACATCCTGCTGTTGACCGACCGCGCCGACGCCGCGGCCCGGGCTGCCGCCGGCGCCGCGCACGCGCAGAACATGCGGGTGTCGGTACTCGGCCTGGGCACGCCGGCCGGCGCTGCCTACCGCAGCAGCGACGGCCAGATCCAACGTGCGCAGCTGGAACCGGACAGCCTGCGTGCACTGGCCGACGCCGGCGGCGGGCGCTATGCGGCGGTCGCCGACGATGATGCCGACCTGCGTGCGCTGGGCGTACTGACGCCGCGCACCGGCGAGGGCGAAAGCGAAAGCCGGCAGGGGGAAGGCAGGGTCTGGCGCGATGAGGGCTTCTGGCTGCTGCCCCCGCTGATGCTGCTCGCGTTGTGGGCGTTCCGCCGGCGCGGCCTTGCTGCCGTGGCGCTGCTGTGCCTGGCACTGCCGCTGGCGGCACCGGCGCCGGTGCAGGCCCAGGAGCGCTCGCTGTGGCAGCGCGACGACCAGCGCAACCAGGAGCGGCTTGCTGCCGGCGTGGACGCTTACCGGCGCGGCGATTTCCAGGCCGCGCAACAGCAGTTCCAGGGCGCAACCGGTCCGGAAGCCCGGTACAACCTGGGCAACGCGCTGGCGCGGCAGGGTCAGTACGACGCAGCGATCGCAGCCTATGACGACGCGCTCCGGCAGCGCCCGGGCATGCCCGATGCGGTGGCCAACCGCGCTGCGGTCGACGCCGCGCGCAAGCGCAAGCCACCCAAGGGCCAGGGACAGCAGCAACAGAACCCGAACCAGCAGCAACAGAGCCAGCAGCAACAGAACCAGCAGCAGAACCAACAGCAGAACCAGAACCAGAAACCGCAGCAGAACCCGCAGCAGAACCCGCAGCAGAACCCGCAGAAGCAGGACGCCGCGCAGCAGGGCCAGCCGCAGCCGGGGCAGGGCACGCCCAAGCCCGGGGCGGGCACGCCGGACGCCGCCGAGCAGGCGCGCGCCGACGCCGCCCAGCGCGAGCGCATGCAGGAAGCGATGAAGCGCCAGCAGGGCGACGCCGGGAAAACGCCCGCAGAACGCCGCCAGTCCAACGAAACGCCGCAACAGCGCGAACAGCGCCAGGCCGTGGAAGCGTGGATGCGGCGGGTGCCGGACGATCCGGGCAGCCTGCTGCGCAGGAAATTCGAGTTGGAAAACGAACGCAGGAAACGGGAAGGACAATGAACGCACCAACCTCCACGCGACGGTGGTGGCGCGCCTGCGGCTGGCTGCTGCTGGGCATCAGCAGTCTGGCCAACGCACAGACCCGCGCCTGGCTGGACCGCGATGCGATCAGCGACACCGACACGGTCACCCTCAACATCGAATCCGATGGCGGCGCGCCGGATTACACCCCGCTGCACGCCGACTTCGAACTGAGCGGGCAGACCAGCAGCCGCCAGGTGCAGTGGAGCCAGGGCGCGATGCAGTCGCGGTCGCTGTATGGCGTGGCGCTTACGCCGCGCCGGACCGGCGTGCTGACCATTCCGTCGCTGCGGGTGGGCAATGCGCTGACTGCCCCGCTGCCGTTGACGGTGACCGCCAGCGCAGCGCCCGTACCCGGCAATGCCAAGGCCTTCGTCGAGGTCGAGGTGGATGACGAAACGCCCTATGTGCAGCAGAGCGTGGGGGTGGTGGTGCGCCTGTACCACGCCTCCCAGCTGCTCTCCGGCGAGCTGGGCATGGATACCCCGGAAGGCACGTCGCTGCAGCGGGTTGGTGAAGACCGCAGCCTGGTCCGCGAGGTCAATGGTCGACGCTACAACGTGGTGGAGCGGCGCTACCTGCTGATCCCCGAGCGCAGCGGCCCGCTGTTGCTGCGCGGCGCGCGCTTCAGTGGACGCAGTGCGGGGGGATTCTTCGACGATCTGTTCGGCGGCGACGGCAGTCTGCGCGCCAACGCGCCGGACCGTACCCTGCAGGTGCGTGCGCAGCCGGACGCGGCGCCGCAGCCGTGGTTGCCGCTGCATGACCTGCGCCTGCGCTACACCGCCGCGCCTACCCGGGGGCGCGCCGGCGAAGCGGTCACGGTGGTGGTCGAGGCGGTCGCCGAGGGCGCCACCCGCGCGCAGTTCCCCGAGCTGCCGCCGCTGGACGCCGGTCCCGGCGCACAGGTGTTCGCCGAGCCGCCGCAGTACGACGAAACCTTCGCCGGCGGCACCCCGCGCCTGACCCTGACCCGGCGCTATTCCGTGGTGCCGCGGCAACCGGGCACGCTGGTCATTCCCGGTCCGCGCATGCCGTGGTGGGATGTGCGTGCCGGGCAGGAACGCAGCGCCGAATTGCCGGACCTGAGCGTGGCGGTGGCGCCCGGGGTGCCTGGCAGTGCGCCCGCACCGGTCGCGCTGGACACCACGTCCGCCCTGCCGGGCAGCGCGCCATCCACGGGCGACGCCCTGCTTCCCGGCGCCGCCGCAGCGGCCCCCCGGCCATGGGGCTGGATTGCGGCCGCCGGCGGTTTCGCGCTCCTGTGGCTGGTGACCCTGGCCTGGGCGTGGCGGCGTCGGCGCGCACCACAGCGCACTGCGCCCGCGCTGGTGGGCGCCGACGCAGGCGCGGATCGGCCGTCGCGTGCCGAGCTGCGCCGGGCATTGGAGCAGCAGGGGCTGGACGAGATCGTGGCCGTGCTCGCGGCGATGGGTGGCATCGGCGGTGGCCTGGACGCCGTGCTGGCCAGGCTGTCCGATCCCGCGCAGCGGCAGGCCCTGCGCGACCTGCAGGCCGCGCGCTGGGGCCGCAGTGGCGGCGACGCGGCGCAGGCGCGGCAGGCCGTGCGCCGTGCCTTCCATGACGGACCGCACTGGCAGCCCGTGCCGACGCCCCCCGATACTGCGCTCCCGCCGCTCTACCCCCCGGCCGGCTGAAGGGGGCGGGGCCGCCCGCTTTGCTAAGCTCTTTCACTTATCTTCAAGGAACGCCGCTCCATGACCGACGCCGCAAAACCCCGACAGAAGCTGCCACTGCACTGGAAAATGGGTATCGGCTTCGGGCTTGGCCTGCTGCTGGGGCTGCTGGTGCACGCCATTGGCGGCGGCATTCCGTGGTTGCCCGACGCTGCCCGCGCGGTGATGACTTACCTGACCACCCCGCTGTCGGGCCTGTTCCTCAACCTGATCTTCATGCTGATCGTGCCGCTGATCTTCTCGGCGCTGGTCATGGGCGTCTCGGAGATGGGCGATATCCGCGCCCTGGGCCGGATCGGCTGGAAGACCCTGGCCTACACCGTGCTGCTCTCCGGCGTGGCGGTCGGCCTGGGTCTGGTGCTGGTCAACCTGCTCAAGCCGGGCGTGGGCGTGGACCCGGCCATGGCCCAGCAGCTGCTGCATGAGAACGTCGAGCGCAGCCGCGAAATCGTCGCCAACATCGGCGAGCAGCCCAAGGGCATGGACATGCTGCTGTCGATCGTGCCCAGCAACGTGCTGGCAGCCGCGTCGAGCAATGGCGCGATCCTGTCGCTGATGTTCTTCGCGCTGATGTTCGGCATCGGCATGGTGCTGTCCCCGGACGAGAAGACCGCGCCGCTGCGCAAGGTCATCGAAGGCGTGTTCGAAGTCTCGATGACCCTGATCAACCTGGTGATCCGCCTGGCGCCATATGCGGTGGCCTGCTTCATGTTCAACCTGGCGGCGATCTTCGGCTTCGACCTGCTGATCCGCCTGGGCGCGTACGTCGGCGTGGTGGTGCTGGCGCTGGGCCTGCACATGGTAGTGAGCTACGGCGTGGCGGTGTGGCTGTCCGGCCGTTCGCCGATCGCGTTCTTCCGCGACACGCAGGAAGCCACGGTGATGGCGTTCTCCACCGCGTCCAGCAACGCCACCCTGCCGACCGCGCTGCGCGTGGCCGACCAGATGGGCCTGCCGCAGCGGGTCTCGCGCTTCGTGCTGACCGTGGGCGCCACCGCCAACCAGAACGGCACCGCGCTGTTCGAGGGCGTGACGGTGATCTTCCTGGCGCAGTTCTTTGGCGTGGACCTGAGCATCACCCAGCAGTTGATGGTGATGGTGGTCTGCATCCTGGGCGGCATCGGCACGGCCGGCGTGCCGTCCGGCTCGCTGCCGGTGGTGGCGATGATCTGCGCGATGGTGGGCGTGGATCCGATGGGCATCGGCCTGATCCTGGGCGTGAACCACTTCCTGGACATGTGCCGCACCGCGCTGAACGTCACCGGCGACCTGGCCCTGACCACCCTGGTGGCCAAGGGCGAAACCGACGAAAGCCCCGTCCCGGGCCCGGTCGTACCGCGCAACTGACCGCGCCTGGATTGGTTTCGTTCAAGAAAATGAAGAGCCAGGCGGGATCCGTCTGGTGATACAGCCCCCTTTTGTCAAGGGGGCGCGCCGACAGGCGCAGGGACAGGAGGCGTGCCCCGGGGGCCGCGCTTCGCATCGCGAAACCTGGGGCAGATGTTGACGCAGCGCAAGCGCGCCAGCGCTGGAGCTGCGACAATATCTCGCCCGCAGAAAGCGGGAGCCTCCCGACTCGACAGACCCCATGACGCAGCCCACCCGCCGCCAGTTGGCCAACGCCATCCGCTTCCTTGCCGCAGACGCGGTCGAAACCGCCAAGTCCGGTCACCCCGGCATGCCGATGGGCATGGCGGATATCGCGGAAGTCCTCTGGAACGACTATCTTCGTCACAACCCGAACAATCCGAAGTGGTTCAACCGCGACCGCTTCGTGCTCTCCAACGGCCACGGCTCGATGCTGCAGTACGCGCTGCTGCACCTGAGCGGCTACGACCTGCCGATCGAGCAGCTCAAGCAGTTCCGCCAGCTGGGCAGCAAGACCGCCGGGCACCCGGAACACCATGAGACCCCCGGGGTGGAAACCACCACCGGTCCGCTCGGCCAGGGCCTGGCCAATGCGGTGGGCTTTGCGCTGGCGGAAAAGCTGCTGGCGCAGCGTTACAACCGCCCCGAGCACGAAATCGTCGACCACCGCACCTGGGTGTTCCTGGGCGATGGCTGCCTGATGGAAGGCGTGTCGCATGAAGCGGCGTCGCTGGCCGGCACCTGGGGCCTGGACAAGCTGGTCTGCTTCTGGGACGACAACCACATCTCGATCGACGGCAACACCGCAGGCTGGTTCACCGACAATACCCCCGAGCGTTTCGAAGCCTATGGCTGGAACGTGGTGCGCGGCGTTGATGGCCATGACCCGGACAGCATCAAGGCGGCGATCGAGAACGCGCTGTCGCAGTCGGACAAGCCGACCCTGATCTGCTGCCGCACCACGATCGGCTTTGGTTCGCCGGGCAAGGCAGGCAAGGAATCGAGCCACGGCGCGCCGCTGGGCAAGGACGAACTGGAAGCCACCCGCAAGCAGCTGGGCTGGAATTACGGTCCGTTCGAAATTCCGGAAGAGATCTACGCAGGCTGGCGTGCGGGTGGTACCGGCACGCTGCGCCAGGCCGAATGGGAACAGCAGTTCGACAGGTACGCGGCGCAGTTCCCGGCCGAAGCCGAAGAGCTGATCCGCCGTTCGCACGGTGAGCTGCCGGCCGATTTCGTGGCCAAGGCGGACGCCTACATCGCGCAGGTGCAGGCCGAGGGCCAGACCATCGCGTCGCGCAAGGCGTCGCAGCTGGCCATCGAGGCGTTCGCGCCGCTGCTGCCGGAGCTCATCGGGGGTTCGGCCGACCTGGCGCATTCGAACCTGACGCTGTGGAAGGCGAGCAAGTCGGTGGCCACCGATGATCCGAACGCCAACTACGTGTATTACGGCGTGCGCGAATTCGGCATGACCGCCATTGCGAACGGTCTGGCGCTGCACGGTGGGTTCATTCCGTTCGACGCGACGTTCCTGGTGTTCAGCGATTACGCGCGCAACGGCGTGCGCATGAGCGCGCTGATTCCGGCACACGCGATCCACGTGTACACGCACGATTCGATCGGTCTGGGCGAAGACGGTCCGACCCACCAGCCGGTGGAACACCTGGCGTCGCTGCGCTACATCCCGAACAACGATGTGTGGCGCCCGTGCGATGCGGTGGAGTCGGCGGTCAGCTGGAAGGCCGCGATCACCCGCCAGGACGGTCCGAGCTGCCTGGTGTTCAGCCGCCAGAACCTGCCGCACCAGCAGCGCAGCGACGAGCAGGTGGCGCAGATCGCGCGCGGTGGTTACGTGCTGGCCGACGCGGAAGGCGGCGTGCCGGACGTGATCCTGATCGGCACCGGTTCGGAAGTGGGCCTGGCGATGACGGCGAAGGCGGAACTGGACGCAGCCGGCATCAAGACCCGCGTGGTCTCGATGCCGTCGACGGACGTGTTCGAGCGCCAGGATGCCGCCTACCGCGAGTCGGTGCTGCCGAACGCGATCCGCAACCGCGTTGCGGTGGAAGCCGGCGTCACCGGGTTCTGGCGCCAATACGTAGGCCTGGACGGTGCGGTGGTCGGCATCGACACCTTCGGTGCCTCAGCGCCGGCCGAAGCGCTGTACAAGCACTTCAACATCACCGCCGAGCACGTGGTGGCCGCAGCCAAGGCGCAGCTGGCGAACTGATCGCCAACGCGTGATGCAACATCAACGGCGCTTCCGCAATGGAAGCGCCGTTTTTTTATCTGGTATGGGATGGTTTCCCGGGTTGCATGCGTTCGCCGGGCGCCGGGCTGCGCCCGGCTTCAGGCATTTGGGCGAACAGCCCTGGGCTTTGTGATTTTCCTGGCTAGGGCCGTCGGGTGTGGGTTTGCGGGACACGCCGTGAATCCATCCCTGGAGGCTTGTAGAAAACATCCATGTTTTCTACAGTCCCGCAAACCCACCCCCGCCGACCCTTCGACAGAGGGTCGGAGTCCAAGGAAACATCAACGGCAACATCAAATACCGGCGCGTAGGGACACGCCATGCGTGTCTGCTTTTTCCCACCGCACACGACCCTGTATGGGGGCGGCCGCCGGGTAGCCCCCGGAGGGACGCTAGAAAACATGGATGTTTTCTAGCAGCCTACAAGGGTGAAGACGTACTGCTTGCGAGGCACTGCCTCGCGTGCGGCTGAACGCACAGCCGCTGGCGGCTGGGCCGGGCCGCGGAGCGGGACTTGCGGCGTGTCCCGGAGCGGGGCTGCCCGGCGGCCGCCCCTGCACGTAGCAGCAAGACGCTGCTCTTCACGAAATGCCGGGACAACCCGTGCGATCACCCCGTCCGCGCCAACCCCAACCGCACCAACCGCGCCTCAATCTTCTCGCCAAGCGTCGCCGGCGCATCCAACCCCATCCGCTGCAGGTACACCACATCACCATCGCCCGCCGGCTGGGTCAGCGCCGCCAGCACCGTGCGCAGCTTCCCACCGCGCGTCTGCGTGTTCTGCTTCAGCCAGCCCAGCGCCTTCACCAGGTGCTGTTCCACCTCGGTGAAATCGCTGCCCAACGGGTAATCGGGCAGGGCACCCGACTGGCGGAACGGCGCCAGCGCCGCGCTGACCGCCGCACCAGTGTTGCGACGCGCCCAGTGCTCCGGTGCAACGAATCCGCCGGCCAGTTTCTTCGATGCCTTCGCCGTGTCCAGCAGCCCAGTCTGGAAGCCCGCATCGGTGATCGATGCCATACCGATCACGCAATCCTCGTCGGTCAGGTTGCGCAGATCCGCGATGCCATACTCGTTGATGTAGATGTCGCGCAGATGGCGCGGAATCGTCGTGTGTCCATAGTTCCAGCGCACGTTCGACTGCAGCGTGCCCTTGTCCTCGCGCACCGCACGGAACATCAGCGCGCTGCGCGCTTCCGGCAGCGCATGCGCCATCGCCACGAAGTTGTACTGGCCACCTACGCCGGAAACAACACGGCCGTCCTCCAGCGCATCGGACACCGCCGCGCCCAGCGCCGTGGCCATCATGCACGAGTTGAAGAAGCGCGCATGCCGGCGCTGCAGGCGCTCCAGCGCCTCATTGCCGCCGTACAGCTGGTTGATCTCGCTGATCCGGCGCATCCCGATCGACCGGCGCTCGTCCTCCGGCAGGTCGCGCAGCCATTGGTAGAACTCCGGTGAGCCCAGGTAGAACGCCCCGTGCAGGTACTGGCCTTCCGCCTCCAGCGTGGCGTGGTCGATGGTCAGCGTGCTGCCGCTCTCGATCCGCTCCATCAGCGCAAGGTCATCGTGCACCTTGCGGCGGATCACCCCGGTCTGCACCAGCCGGCGAAAACCTTCATTGAGCATCTCGCTGCAGCCATACAGCCCCACCTCGAACGGCTCCAGCCCGCCGCACTCCAGCACCGTCGGGTGGCTGGCCAGCGTCGGGTCCAGCGCATGCAGGATCTGGCGATAGCGCGCGTTGTCGGTGTGGCGCAGCACCAGTGCATGGCTGATCGCATCGGCCAGCGTGCCGATCCCGATCTGCAGCGTGCCCCCGTCGCGGACCAGCGCGCTGGCGTACAGGCCGATCGCAAAATCCGCATCGCTCACCGGCTGCCGCGGCAACCCGAACAGCTCCGGATACGGCCCCGGCGGCGTGATCACCAGATCGAAGAACGACACATCCACCGTTGCCGTGCCACCGAGGTACGGCAGCTGCGGATCGATCTCCGCGATCAGCAGCGGGCGCGGCAACCCGCGCGCCAGCATCGCATCGATGGTGTCCTGGGTGATGTCGTTGTTGCACGACAGCGACAGCCGCCGGTCGTCCGGCCGCATCGCCACCTTCTGCACGATCGCGTGCGGCGCCCGCTGCGCGACCGCGTCGGCGGCATGGGTGTAATTGAGGCTGGTATAACCGCGCTGCGCCTGCGACGAATTGAGCAGCGCGCCCGACTGCATGTAGAACTCTTCCACCTGCACGTGCGCCGGCAAACGGTCGCGCAGCATCGCATCGGCATAGGCCAGGCGCGGGAAATCGTCGCCGAAGTGGCGCGTCGCAAACGGCCCCATGAAGCGGGCTTCCAGCCCCTGGCCCGGCTTGGGCGGATTCAGCGACAGCGCCGTGTAGATCTGCAGCGGACGCGACGGATCGTTCTCGACCCGCGCGTACAACGCGTTGAGCAGCCGGTGTGGCTTGCCCAGCGCCAGCGGCGCACCGATGCGCAGCGGGCCCTCCACGCGCTGCAGCAGCCAGTCGGCTGCCGCGTCCAGATCGGTGAGGTGCTCGGTCATGCGGTGCGTTCCATCAAAGGCTTCAGGGGCATTACAGCATTTCCGGTTTGAACGGCTCTCGACATGGGGGCTTGACATGTCGAAAGATTACGCGCGTAATCGGTCCGTCGATTACGGATGTAAATGATGAGCCAGATCAGTGAAGCCGAAGCGGTTGTCATGGAAGTGCTCTGGAACCGGCACCCACTGGGTGCCGACGAGGTGGTCGCCGCGCTGGCCGGACGCGACTGGGCCGAGCCGACCATCAAGACCCTGCTCAACCGGCTGCTGACCAAGGGCGCCGTCAGCGCCAGCCGCGAAGGGCGGCGCTATCTCTACTCGCCGCTGCTGCAGCGCCAGGCCTGGGTGGCCGAACAGAGCAGCGGCCTGCTCGACAAACTGTTTGCCGGCCGGGTGGCCCCGCTGGTCGCGCATTTCAGCCAGCGCGGCGAACTCAGCGCGCAGGACATCGCCGAACTGAAGAAGCTGATCCAGGAGCTCGACCATGAGTGAGTGGCTGGAAGGACTGCTGCAGGCCAGCGCCTGGGCAACGCTGGCGATCCTGCTGCGCGCCGCAGTGCGGCCGCTGTTGTGGCGTCTCGGCGGAGCGGCGCTGGTCTACCGGAGCTGGTGGGTGCTGCCACTGGTGCTGTTCGTGCCTGCCTTGCCGTCGCCGGGCCCCGCGCTCGCCGACAGCGGCCCGGTCCTTGCGTTGGGCATGGCGTTGCGCGCACCGGCGGTTCCGGCCGATGCCGCAGTGTGGCCGCTCGTGTTGATGGCTGCCTGGGCCGCCGGCGCGTTGTGGGTCGGGGTCGTGCAGTGGCGCGGCCAGCGTCGGTTCGAGCGTGCGTTGGGTGCGTTGCAGCCGCGCCACGATGGCAGCTGGCAGGCCAGCGGGGATCCTGGCTTGCCGGCGCTGGTGGGGCTGTTCGCGCCGCGCGTGGTGGTCGGCCCCGACTTCGATCAGCGTTTCGCGGCCGCCGAGCGCGAGCTGATCCTGCAGCATGAACACCAGCATCGTCGGCACGGCGACCACTGGGCCAACGCCGCACTTGCGCTGCTGCGCTGCCTGTTCTGGTTCCACCCGCTGCTGCCGTGGGCCGCGCGCCGCTTCCTGCACGACCAGGAGCTGGCCTGCGATGCGCGCACGGTCGATCCGCATCCGGCCCTGCGCCGGCTCTACGCCAGCGCGCTGCTCAGGGCGCAGCTGGTCCACCCGGTTGCGCCCATGGCCTGCCATTGGCGCAGCCAACCGATGTTGAAGGAGCGTATTGCCATGTTGAAGGAACACAAGCGGAAAGCGGTGTCGAGGCTGTCGGGCCAGGCACTGGTGATCGGACTGTGCGTGGGGCTGGGTGCGGTGGCCTGGGCAGGCCAGGGCGGGGCAGGGGCGCGCACGACGATCAACGCCGAACCCGCCGCAGCGTCTGCAGCGCAGGTCGCGTCGGATGCGGCTGACGTGGGCGCCCAGGCGAAGTACATGTCGCCGCCTGTCTACCCCAAGAGCGCGTTCGACCAGGGCATTTCGGGGAAGGTGGTGCTGAAGGTGGACGTGGATGCCGAAGGGCGCACCGCCGGGGTGACGGTGCTCAGCGCGTCGCCCGCCGGTGTGTTCGATGCGGTGTCGGTCGCGGCGGCCCGGCAGTGGACGTTCGAGCCGGCGCGCAGGGACGGCAAGCCGGTGCCGTCGGCGTTGAAAATTCCCCTGACGTTCGCACTCGACGACTCCGAGCCGGCGTCTGCGCCGTGAGGAAAGCCGTCTGCGTCTCGGCCGCCGTCGCACTTCTGGCCGCATGCACCTCGTCGCCGACGCGGATGGGCGGCGCTACGTACGTGTGGCGCCGCCCTGCAGGTTCGCCTTGACCGAGGGATGCATGAGCTTCGGCTCGGCCAGGGTCGCGTCGCGCGCCTGGCGGGTGGCGACGAACGCCGCTTCGCTCACGCCGTCGCGCAGGTGGATGTTGCGCGTTCGCTGCTCGCCGATCGTGGTTTCATTGGCGACCTCGCGGCCACCGGGGCCGTAGTCGTGGCAGATGAACACCCGGGTGTGCTCGGGCAGGGCGAGCAGGCGCTGGATCGAGCGGTACAGCAGCGCCGCATCGCCACCCGGGAAATCGCAGCGCGCGGTACCGCCGTCGGGCATGAACAACGAGTCGCCGGTGAACAGCGCGTCGCCGATCCGGTAGGCCACGCTGTCGCTGGTGTGGCCGGGCACGGCAATCACCTCCGCGGCGATCTCGCCCAGCGCAAAGCGCTCGCCATCGCCGAACAGGTGGTCGAACTGCGAACCGTCGGTGGGCACGTCCAGCGCGTAGCGCGGTGCGAACGCCTGTTGCACCGCGATGATCCCGGCGCCCATCGCCAGCGTGGCCTGCGGCCATTGCTGCCTGAGCCAGCGCCCGGCGCTGACATGGTCGGCATGGGCGTGCGTTTCCAGCAGCCAGCGTACCTGCAGCGCCTGTGCGCTGACATGGGCCAACAGCGGCTGCAGCGGCCCGGCACCGAGCGCATCGGTGTCCGGATCGTAGTCCAGCACCGGATCGATCACCGCCGCCTGGCGCGTAGCCGGGTCATGCACCACGTAGCTGAAGGTATGGCTGTCGGGATGGAAGAAACTGGCGACGTGCGGTGACATGGTGAAACCTCAGCGTTTACCCAACGTGTCGTTGAGCAGCACCGCCAGGCGTTCGCCGGCCAGGCGCAGTTCGGTTTCGGCGGTCGGCAGGTAGCTCGCGGTGTACTCGGGACCGAGCGTACGCTGGGTGGGGTAAACGCCAGGTGCAATGGCGATGCGGCAGCTGGCTTCGGCCCACTGCACCGCGTCGGTGGCGATGGACGAGCGCTTGGCCACCTTGGGCGACTTCTGTGCGGACAGGCGCGCTGTGTAGGCGTCGTCGTCCAGCTTCAGCGTGTTCAGCATGCCGCTGTCCCACAGTGAATGCAGGTTGGTGCCGCGACCATTGAACTGCACCTGGAAGTCGTTGCCGCCCTTGTCGTTGCCGTAGCCGGCGTGCATCGGCTGGTGAATGTCGCCGACGAAGTGGACGACGAACTTCAGCGCCTGGGCGCGCTCGGCGTCGGAACGGCTGCGGTCGCCCAGGAGGGCGGTCTGGGTCTTCAGCGCTTCCACCACGCAGTTGCCATTGGGGCAATGGCGCTCGACCTCGTAGTGGCAGTCGTCTTCGCCGATGTTCACGTAATGCCAGCCCGCCGAACGCTTGCCCAGGCCGGGGTCCTTGGCACGCAGTTCATCGGCCCACGGCGCGATCGCGGCAAGGGTAGGGGCAGGTTCGCTGGCCAGCAGCCGGGCCACTTCGGCGCGGGTCTCAGGGGTCAGTCTGCGCTCTGCGATACGGGCCACCAGGCGGTGGCCCTGTGCGCCCCAGGCCAGGGCATCGGTGGAAACCAGGGTGAGCGCCAGGACCAGCGCGGTGGAGGACAGCAGGGGGACGATTTTCATCGGCCCATTCTAACGGGCCGGTGTTGCGGGCACATTTTCCGGATCTGGCCAGACAATTCCCCGGCGCGAGCCGGGGAACGTCAGTGCCGCAGGAACGTGCTGTGGTTCCACTTCGCCGCTTAGAACTTGAACACGTAGGACAGGCCGTAGACGAGCGGGTCGATCTTGACGCTGCCCAGTTCGGTGCCATCCAGTTTCACGTCGCTGTCGATGTCGATCCAGCGCACGTCGACCCGCAGGGCACCCTTGTCGGTGATGGCGCAGTCCAGGCCCGCATGCGCGGCCAGGCCCCAGGAGTCTTCGAGTTTGAGCGAACTGCCGGCCAGCGCGCCGCTGGTGTCTTCGCTGAAGAAGGTGGTGTAGTTCAGCCCGGCGCCGATGAACGGGGAGACCTTGCCCTTGCTGTTGAAGTGGTACTGCAACGAGACCACCGGCGGCAGGTGTTTGGTGCTGCCCACGCGGCCCAGGCCGTCGATGTTGATGTCGTGCTTGAACGGCAGTGCGGCCAGCACTTCGATGCCCAGGTTGTCGGCGATGAAATACTCGCCGGTGATGGTCGGCTTGATGTCGCTGTCCACATCGACCTTCAGGCCGCCGGCGAGCGTGCCGTTGTTGGAGGCAGGAGCCACCTGGTGGACGCCGGCGGCAAGGGTCCAGTCGCCCTTGGACTGGGCCATGGCGGGGCTGGCCGCCAGCGCGAGGGCGACGGCGAGGCTGGCGGGCAGGAGGGGGGAGGTCATTCGCATGGTGCTGTCTCGTGGCGGGTGGAATGGCCCCAGTTTTCCCGGCGCCGCCCGGCCGCGCCTTGATTGCGATCAATCCACGGTTTTCGCGTTGTAACCGCTTCCTGTTTCGATTCCGCGGGCCGGCGCCGGCCGGGCTTTGCTAGAATGGCGGCCCCTATCCATTGGCGCCGCACAGTCGCGGCTGCAGGAGCTTGTGAACATGGCAATCAAGGTTGGCATCAACGGTTTCGGCCGCATCGGTCGCAACGTGCTGCGTTCGGCCGTGCTGAATTTCGGCAATGACATCGAAATCGTCGCCATCAACGATCTGCTGGAGCCGGATTACCTGGCCTACATGCTGAAGTACGACTCCGTGCACGGTCGCTTCAAGGCCGATGTGTCGGTGTCGGGCAATGACCTGCTGGTCAATGGCAAGAAGATCCGCCTCACCCAGGAACGCGATCCGGCCAACCTCAAGTGGGACGAGGTCGGCGTGGACGTGGTGATCGAATCCACCGGCCTGTTCCTGACCAAGGAAACCGCGCAGAAGCACATCGATGCGGGCGCGAAGAAGGTGATCCTGTCGGCGCCGTCGAAGGACGACACCCCGATGTTCGTGTTCGGCGTGAACGACAAGACCTACGCCGGCCAGGCGATCATCTCCAACGCCTCGTGCACCACCAACTGCCTGGCGCCGCTGGCCAAGGTGATCAACGACAAGTGGGGCATCAAGCGCGGCCTGATGACGACCGTGCACGCCGCCACCGCGACGCAGAAGACCGTGGACGGGCCGTCCAACAAGGACTGGCGCGGCGGCCGCGGCATCCTCGAGAACATCATCCCGTCGTC
>Ga0105251_10001887_pt1 | contig 17191 bp, 15 predicted proteins | sample KBSS64metaG_FD_80424 | JGI IMG/M metagenome (GOLD analysis project Ga0105251, IMG submission 80424) | Switchgrass rhizosphere microbial communities from Kellogg Biological Station, Michigan, USA - KBS S6-4 metaG | ecosystem: Host-associated > Plants > Roots > Rhizosphere > Soil | place...
AGAAGTAGCAGGATTTGCGTTGCGGGTTCGTCACCGCTCCAGCGGCTCATCAGGCGCAGCGATTTACCGTACAGCCAGCTGACTGCAATCCCGGCCAACAGGCCGCCAATCGCCACTTTGAAGAACTCGAGCGTGGCACCGCCGACGGAAAAGACCATCGTTCCCACGGCAACGGCGACCGCCATTTTTAACGATACCAGGCCGGAGGCGTCGTTCATCAACGCTTCGCCCTGCAAGATACCCATGATTTTCTTTGGAATACGCCCTTCTCCGACAATACCGGAGAGCGCCACGGCATCGGTTGGCGAGAGCACAGCCGCCAGTGCGAATGCCGGAAGCAGCGGAATGCCCGGCACGAGGAAGTAAATCAGGAAGCCAATGCCGACCACGGTGACCAGCACCAGAACCAGCGCAAGGCCGATGATTTCCCGCCCGTGGTTGAGAAATTCGTGCGTCGGCGTTTTCCAGCCATCGGCAAACAGCAGCGGCGGAATAAACAGCACCAGGAAGAGTTCCGGGTTGAAGTCGACATGCAAACCAAAGTGCGGCCAGGCGAGCACAGCACCTATCGCGATTTGCATTAACGGAAGCGGGATCTGGAACGGCAGCATGCGTGTAGCCACCCCAGAAAGAGAAACCACAAGGGTCATGATGAGAATGGTAAAGAAGATTTCCATACTGTCCTTAGTCGAGGTATTTTGTGAAACCCTTTTTGCAGGATGTTGTGTTACCCAATAGTAAAACAACTTTTTATACCCGTCATACTTCAAGTTGCAGATGCGTTGACTGCACCTGCGCGCCCCAGTCACATAGTTATCTATGCTCCTGGGGACTTGCAGTCTTGTCGCCTTTCCGCAACTCGAATTATTTAGGGTATCACCGGAAGGAAGCAGGAAAAGACTTGAAGCGGTTTTGGGAGGAGTATTCAGCGTTTTTACTCTAAATAATTCGAGTTGCAGGTAGGCGGCAAAGGAGCGAATCCCCAGGAGCTTACTAAAGTAAGTGACCGGGGTTCGCGAGTGCAGCCAACAACCCTGCAGCTTGAAGTATGACGAGTACTCAGAGTTTTTACTCTAAATAATTCGAGTTACAGGTAGGCGGCAAAGGAGCGAATCCCCAGGAGCTTACTAAAGTAAGTGACTGGGGTTCGCGAGTGCAGCCAACAACCCTGCAGCTTGAAGTATGACGAGTAAAATTAAATTGCCCAGCCGCCTGCGTAGAATGCTACTAACGCAATAGCAATCACGACTGTACCGATATTCAGCTTACGCCACTCACCAGAGACGATACGGCCAATCACCAGAGTTGCGAAACCAATCATGATGCCGGTAACGATGTTACAGGTCAGCACGATAAATACCGCAGTAATCAGGCCCGCCATGGCATCAACGAAATCTTCAAAATCGATTTTGCCCACGTTGCTCAGCATCAGCAAACCAACATACATCAGCGCCGGAGCGGTTGCGTATGCTGGAACCAGATAAGAGAGCGGCGAGAGGAACAAAATCAGCAGGAACAGCACACCAACGGTGATTGCCGTCAGGCCGGTTTTACCACCTGCAGCAGTACCTGCCGCAGATTCAATGTAAACCGCAGCAGGAGCCGCACCAACGAGGCCTGAGAACACGGAGCTCAGGGAGTCGGTAGTTAGCGCTTTGCCGCCATCGATGATTTGACCGTCTTTATCCAGCAGATTTGCCTGGCCCGCAACGGCGCGGATAGTGCCGGTTGCATCGAATACCGCAGTCATTACCAACGCCAGAACGCTTGGCAACACCACCGGGTTCAACGCGCCCATGATATCCAGGCTACCGATCAGCGAGTTGCCCGCTTCATCTTTCAGCGAAGGCATAGCGAAAATGCCAGAGAAATGAACGCTAGGGTCAAAAATGAGGCCGAAAACAGAAATACCGATGATGGTCAGCAGAATGCCGCCAGGGACTTTCAGTTTTTCCAGACCGATGATCACCGCAAGGCCAATCAGCGACATAATAACCGGGAAGCTATCGAAATGGCCGAGCGCAACTGGCAAGCCATCAAGTGGGTTTTTAATTACCAGGCCGACACCGTTTGCAGCAATCAGCAGCAGGAACAGGCCGATACCGATACCAGTACCATGCGCAACACCCATCGGTAAGTTACGCAAAATCCAGCTACGAATACCGGTTGCAGAGATGATGGTGAACAACACACCCATTAGGAACACGGCGCCTAAAGCAACCGGAACGCTGATGTGTTGGCCGAGCACCAGGCTGAATGCAGTAAACGCAGTCAGTGAAATGGCACAACCGATTGCCAGCGGCAGGTTCGCCCAAAGGCCCATGACAAGAGAGCCAACACCGGCTACCAGGCAAGTTGCCACAAAGACCGCCGCAGGCGGGAAACCTGCTTTACCGAGCATGCCCGGTACGACGATCACGGAGTACACCATCGCGAGGAAGGTGGTTAAACCCGCTACAACTTCCTGACGAACGGTGCTGCCACGTGCAGATATTTTGAACCAGGCGTCAATGCCGCTGGTTGCACGCGGAGAATGATTAGACATAGTGAAAAATCCCCTGAGATTTTTATGATTACGTTGGTATGCGTGGTGGACAATCCACTGCTAATTAAACGTTCATACTCTTCATTTTTCGGGTTACGGACTTTCCCGTTAACGCGAATAAGTTGAGTAGATCCCTATACTGCGTTTGTGACAAAAAAGGGGCGCCACAAAAAAAGCAAACGTTTAACTCCGCGCATACAAACTAGGCGTCAAAATTAAGGCAAACGATTATCCGGCCTTCTTACATGGATTTTCAACCGAACTTTGCCGCTTTTTGTCGAAAAAGGCATTAGCCGGTCAAAATATCGCCACCTCGTGCGCAAACGTTATCGTCGATGCGCAATTTAGCAACAATGATGCAAGATACTGGTTATAGATTTTCCTGACTCATAGGATTTTTAAATAGATAAGATCACGGGATCTCAAAAGGCCCACCTTGCTGAATCGCCCTCTGCCATGCAGGCCGCATTTGCACTTTGCTGTACCAATTGTGCAGATTCGGTAAGTCGTTAATGCCACCTCGCGAGAGCAGTGCGATCACCGGGAAGCTCATCTGTATATCTGCTGCGCTAAACGCCTGCCCGGCAAACCACGGATTTTGTTGCAGCGAATCTTCGAGATAGCGCGCATGGGTCATAATCTGTTTATTCAAATAAGCCTTTTGCACACCCTGCCCTAACAGATTCCCCACCGGGCGTAATAGCCACGGAACTGGCGCTTTCCCGAGACTGCCGAACACCAGCTTCATCATTAATAAAGGCATTAACGACCCTTCGGCGTAATGCAGCCAAAAGCGGTAACGGAGTTTGTCTTCGTTGGTAATCGGTTTGAGGCGGCTTTCGGCGTCATACGTTTCTTGCAGGTATTCAATGATTGCCCCCGACTCCGCGAGGATGTTGCCATTATCTTCCACCACCGGTGACTTACCTAATGGGTGCACGGCTTTTAACGACGCGGGTGCCAGCATGGTTGGTTCGCGCTCATAGCGAACAATCTGGTACGGCACCTGTAGCTCTTCGAGCATCCATAAAATGCGCTGCGAGCGGGAGTTATTGAGATGATGGACGATAAGCATAAGGTAACCTTTTGTTTAGCAAGATGAGTTAACTATAGGTAAATGTGCAAAGAGTGAAGCATTAAAATCGTTCAAAAAACATTCAAAATCACCTTGAAACCTCGCTGAGCAGAACTACAATTAAGTTGTCAGTGCAATCCGGAACCTCCTGAGAATGTGTAATTGAGGGACGCTGATGTCGGGGGAAACCCTCCTTGCGAAAAGCGGGATAGATCGAAAGACAAAGACCGGGAATAAACTAAAGCGCCGAAGTTGGGCGCTTTAGTTTTGCCTGCTATTGAGGTTAATCATCTTCAAGCAAACGAGCACCCGTCCCCTCTTCACCGAGTTTATCGCCAGGGTTTCGCAGCGGGCAGTCAGCACCCGATAAACAACCACAGCCAATGCAGCCATCAAGTTCATCGCGCAGTGCAGTCAGCATATTGATGCGCCGGTCCAGTTCTTCGCGCCATTGCGACGACATCTTTTTCCAGTCGTTCTTATTAATTTTATGCCCGTCTGGCAGCACCCCAAACTCTTCACCGATGGTCGCTAACGGAATGCCGATTCGCTGGGCGATTTTAATAATGGCAACGTTTCGCAGCACATCACGCGTGTAACGACGCTGGTTTCCGCTGTTTCGTCTGCTTTTGATAAGCCCTTTGCTCTCGTAGAAGTGCAAAGCCGAAACGGCCACGCCGCTACGCTTCGCCACTTCGCCAGGACTGAGTAAGGGTTTAAAGCGCGGTAATTTCTTTTCCATAATGCTCTTTACCTCAAGTTAACTTGAGGAATTATACTCGCTGCCAACAAAACCGGCTAATCGTAATCAGGATGGCTTATGGCACACCAGGACATTATTCAAACTTTGACTGAATGGATTGACGATCACATTGATCAGCCGCTGAACATTGATGTTGTGGCAAAAAAATCAGGCTATTCAAAATGGTATCTTCAGCGAATGTTCCGTACCGTGAAGCGCCAGACGTTAGGTGAATACATTCGCCAGCGCCGTTTGTTGATGGCGGCCAGAGAGCTTCGAAATACCCAGCGCCCGATTTTTGATATTGCGATGGACTACGGTTATGTCTCCCAGCAGACATTTTCACGTGTTTTCCGTCGTGAGTTTGACCGCACACCAACCGACTATCGCCACCACGCCTGATAAAGTTCGTGGAAAAGTTGTTGTCTGATAGCCCGATAAGATGGGTCAGAAAATGTGCCGCATAACTGGCGATTAAAAGAACAAATGTGATATAGTTCACAAATCCTGTGAGACAGGATTCTTCTTACATTTTCTGTACCCACTCATTCCCCCTGACGGTCCCTGAGCTGTATTTGCCGCGCCTTGTGTCGCGCTAACCGTTGAGCGTAATGAGTTATGCTTAAGGAACAGTTTTCATGGCGGCAATTACCACCAGCGTTTTACTGATGCGCTGGCCTTTAGTCAGTGCGGTTTTGATGTTTTTAGCCAGCACGTTGAACATCCAGTTTCGCAAATCCGACTATACGTTTTTGGCAATTGTCAGCAGCTTGCTGGGAATCGCTTCTGCTTTGTGGTTTGCGACCGGTTTATTGGGTTTAAATCTGGCCGACTTCCCGGTGATTTGGGCATCCTTTAAAGACATCATGATTGAGATCTCAAGCCATGCACCGCCAGAATGGCCAATGGTGCTGACCTGATTGCCAAGATTAGAATTGATAACGGCCTCATTGCGAGGCCGTTTTTGTTTTACTGGCAAGGCGCTACACATTACGTCCCGGAATAGATATCGAAGCTAAAGTATTTCGAGGCGAGCTTTTTATACGTTCCATCCGCAATAATCTGGCTTATCGCTCCATTGAGCGCTTCACGTAGTTCGGTATCATCCTTTCGCAAACCAATTGCAGCACCGGCACCGAATAGTTCAGGATCCTGCAACGCTCCGCCAATCATGGCAAAATCTTTACCCTGCGGTTTATTCAGGAAACTGTATTCCGCCATTACACCAGACAGCACAGCACCATCAATACGCCCGGACTCTAAATCCTGAACGACTAAATCAGCCCCCTGGTAAGCAACGACATTTACGCCAGAATTACGCCAGTTTTTATTGGCATAGGCTTCCTGAGCAGATCCTTGCTCAACACCAATCGTTTTACCTTTTAACAGTTCAAGCTCTGGTTTGATGTTGGTATTTTTATGTGCGACCAGAAATACTGGGCCGTTATAAATTTTATCGGTAAAGGCGACCTGCTCTTTTCGTTTCTCCGTCATATACATCCCGGAAAGAATGGCATCAAACTTTCTGGCTTGCAGCGCAGGAATAATCGCATCGAAATTATTCTCTACCCAAACGCATTTCGCCTGGAGTTTCTCGCAAATAGCATTTCCTAAATCAATATCAAAGCCGACCACCTTGCCATTAGCGTCTTTTGATTCAAAAGGGGCAAATGTCGGGTCCACACCAAAACGGATTTCTTTAATATTATTTGCCAATGCTGAAGTCGTCGCCAGCAGAGCAATTAATGGCAGTATATATTTTTTCATATTAGCTCCGGCAGTTAACGACAATAAGTTTGGACTAAGCGGGAAAAGAATGAGGCGCCGGTAGAAATAATGTCATCATTAAAATCATACCCCGGGTTATGCACCATACAGCCACCCTTATCGCCCTTCTCTCCGTTCCCTAACAGGAAATAACTGCCCGGACGCTCTTGCAGCATAAAAGCAAAATCTTCGCTGCCGGTCGAAGGGAGAACCTTATCGAGCACCGCATCTTTGCCAAAGAACTCAACGGCCTGCTCTCGGGCAAACGCCGTTTGCTCATCATCGTTAATTAGCACCGGATAGGAGTCGTAGACTTCCACTTCACAACTTGCACCAAAACTTTTAGCGGTAAAATCCGCTAACTCTTCAATTCGTTTAATCAGTAGATCGCGGATCTCCGGCTTCATCGCGCGCACGGTTAATTCCATCACCGCAGTATCTGGAATAACGTTGGAAGCTATTCCCGACTGGAATGTTCCCACGGTAACAATCGCGGTTTCACCCGGCGTGACATTACGAGAAACTATGGTTTGCAGCGCGGTAATTAACGCAGCCCCAGTGACGATGGGATCGACAGTACGATGTGGATAAGCACCGTGGCCGCCGTAACCTTTGATGGTAATTTTTACTGTATCCGCCGAGGCCATAAAATTGCCTGCATAAAACCCGAGCTTCCCTGTTGGCAGCCCTGGCATATTGTGCAGAGCAAAAACTCGGTCACAGGGGAAGCGGTCGAATAATCCGTCTTTAATCATTAAATCTGCACCCCCAATCGCTTCTTCGGCAGGCTGGAAAATGAGATGCACAGTGCCATTAAACTCGCAGGCATTTGAGGCAATATATTTCGCTGCAGATAATAAGATGGTGGTGTGGCCATCATGACCGCAGGCATGCATTTTGCCAGGCACTGTACTGGCCCAGGGTAAATTGGTTTCTTCAAAAATAGGCAGCGCATCCATATCAGCACGCAGGCCAATAGATTTATTCGATTCCCCTTTTTTCAAAGAACCCACAACACCAGTAGTGCCAATTCCTCGTGTGACTTTATATCCCCAGGATTCAAGTTGCTTTGCTACTAAATCACTGGTTTTAAACTCTTCCAGACTTAATTCTGGGTTTGCATGCAGATAATGACGTATTGCAATCATCTCATCTTCTGATGCTTTTATTTCTGGAATAACGAAATCCGTCATGCTGCGCTCCGGTGGAGTTATAAGTATTTGTGTTTGCATAAACAACTTAGCTGGATAACGTTTTAATGCAAGCAGGAATACTTATGACGCGGAGTAATACATTTAGATTATTAATAACTCGCCAATGTCATTTTATTCACGTTAAAGACAAAAAACCCCGCAAGCGGGGTTTTTGTTAATTCTAAATGCCAGAACCAATATCAGAATGGAATATCGTCATCGAAGTCCATTGGTGGTTCATTGTTAGATGGTGCCGGAGCGCTCTGCTGCGGGCGAGATTGTTGCGCGCCGCCGCTGAACTGGTTACCACCCTGCTGCGGTTGCTGAGGCTGACCCCAACCACCTTGCTGCTGACCTGGAGCACCGCCGCCAGCAGGAGCACCACCCGCTGCACGTCCACCCAGCATTTGCATGGTGCCGCCAACGTTAACCACGATTTCGGTAGTGTACTTTTCAACACCAGCCTGGTCAGTCCATTTACGAGTTTGCAATGCACCTTCGATATAAACCTGGGAGCCTTTACGCAGGTATTCGCCTGCTACTTCTGCCAGTTTGCCAAACAGCACTACACGGTGCCATTCAGTTTTTTCTTTGGTTTCGCCGGTTTGCTTATCGCGCCAGGACTCTGACGTGGCCAGAGTAATGTTGGCAACTGCGCCACCATTTGGCATGTAGCGTACTTCCGGGTCTTGACCCAGATTCCCGACGAGAATCACCTTGTTTACGCCTCTGCTGGCCATGATCGTGTCTCCTGAAACGTTTAATAAGTAGTGTAAACCCTCGATTCTACCACGCCACCCCTAATCTTTATAGCTGCGGGATGCATTCCAGAATCTCGGTGGGATATACATTATTGCATTAAAGCACTGGATATCCATTCAGGTTTTATTGTGTCATAATTAGCCGTTTGTGATCGTCGGCGGCCTCCAGTGCGGCCTGGCAAAGAGCGTTTAAACCGGGAAAGGTGAATGGATAAGATCGAAGTTCGGGGCGCCCGCACCCACAATCTCAAAAATATTAACCTCGACATTCCACGCGACAAGCTGATTGTCGTGACTGGGCTTTCGGGTTCTGGCAAATCCTCACTGGCTTTCGACACCTTATACGCCGAGGGACAACGTCGTTACGTTGAGTCCCTCTCCGCTTATGCGCGTCAGTTCCTGTCATTGATGGAAAAGCCTGATGTCGACCATATTGAAGGCTTGTCGCCTGCGATTTCTATCGAGCAGAAATCGACCTCGCACAACCCGCGTTCAACCGTCGGCACTATCACTGAAATTCATGACTACCTGCGCCTGCTATATGCCCGCGTAGGCGAGCCGCGTTGCCCGGATCACAATGTTACTCTTGCGGCGCAAACCGTGAGTCAGATGGTCGATAACGTTTTAGCTCAGCCGGAAGGCAGGCGCCTGATGCTGCTTGCGCCAATTATTAAAGATAGAAAAGGCGAGCACAGCAAAACGCTGGAAAACCTGGCAAGCCAGGGTTATATCCGCGCAAGGATTGACGGCGAAGTATGCGATCTCTCCGATCCACCAAAACTTGAGCTGCAAAAGAAACACACCATCGAAGTGGTGGTTGACCGTTTTAAAGTCCGTGAGGATTTAGCGCAACGTCTGGCTGAATCGTTTGAGACTGCGCTGGATTTATCTGGCGGTTCTGCTGTTGTCGCCGATATGGACGACGAAAAAGCCGAAGAATTGCTGTTCTCGGCAAACTTTGCCTGCCCAATTTGTGGCTATAGCATGCGTGAGCTGGAACCTCGTCTGTTCTCGTTCAACAACCCGGCCGGTGCCTGCCCAACTTGTGACGGGCTTGGCGTGCAGCAATATTTCGACCCGGATCGTGTTGTGCAAAACGGCGAGCTTTCCCTTGCTGGCGGCGCGATTCGTGGCTGGGATCGCCGTAACTTCTATTACTTCACGATGATGCGTTCGCTCGCCGAACATTATAAATTCGATATCGAAACGCCGTGGAACGAACTGACAGCCAGCGTGAAAAGCGTGGTGCTTAACGGCTCCGGTAAAGAAAGCATTGAGTTCAAATATATAAACGACCGTGGCGACACCTCGGTGCGCCGCCATCCGTTTGAAGGCGTTCTGCATAATATGGAACGTCGCTATAAAGAAACCGAATCTTCTGCGGTACGCGAAGAACTGGCGAAATTTATCAGCAACCGTTCATGTGCAAGCTGTGAAGGTACACGCCTGCGTCGTGAAGCACGCCATGTGTTTGTCGAAAACACGCCGTTGCCTACTATCTCTGATATGAGCATCGGGCATGCGATGGAATTCTTCCAGAACATGAAACTCAGCGGCCAGCGTGCGCAAATCGCTGAGAAAGTGCTGAAAGAGATTGGCGACCGCCTGAAATTCCTGGTGAACGTCGGCCTGAATTATCTGTCGCTATCACGTTCAGCTGAAACGCTGTCCGGTGGTGAAGCGCAACGTATTCGTCTGGCAAGCCAGATTGGTGCGGGTCTTGTCGGCGTGATGTACGTGTTGGATGAACCCTCTATCGGCCTGCACCAGCGTGATAACGAGCGCCTGCTGGAAACGCTGATTCACCTGCGCGACCTTGGTAACACCGTGATTGTGGTTGAGCACGATGAAGATGCTATTCGCGCCGCAGACCATATTATCGATATCGGCCCTGGTGCCGGTGTTCACGGTGGCCAGGTGGTTGCTGAAGGCTCCATGCAGGACATCATGGATGTGCCTGAATCCCTGACCGGGCAGTTCCTTAGCGGGAAACGTGGAATTGTGGTGCCGAAAAACCGCGTGCCTGCCGATCCAGAGAAAGTACTTAAACTGGTTGGTGCGAAAGGCAACAACCTGAAAGATGTTACACTGACGCTGCCGGTAGGTTTGTTTACCTGTGTGACCGGGGTTTCCGGTTCAGGGAAATCGACGCTGATTAACGATACGCTTTTCCCGATTGCTCAAACCCAATTGAACGGTGCGACGCTTGCAGAACCTGCGCCTTATCGTGAAGTTCATGGTCTGGAGCATTTCGACAAAGTTATTGATATCGACCAAAGCCCAATTGGCCGTACGCCTCGTTCAAACCCTGCGACTTACACTGGCGTGTTTACGCCTGTGCGTGAGCTGTTTGCAGGTGTGCCGGAATCACGTGCACGAGGTTATACGCCGGGTCGTTTTAGCTTTAACGTGCGTGGTGGGCGTTGCGAAGCCTGCCAGGGTGACGGCGTGATCAAAGTCGAGATGCACTTCTTGCCGGACATTTACGTGCCGTGCGACCAGTGCAAAGGCAAACGCTATAACCGCGAAACGCTGGAAGTTAAGTACAAAGGCAAGAGCATCCACGAAGTGCTGGATATGACCATTGAAGATGCTCGTGAGTTCTTTGATGCCGTACCTGCGCTGGCGCGTAAGCTGCAAACGTTAATCGACGTGGGCCTGTCTTACATTCGTCTTGGGCAGTCAGCAACGACGTTGTCTGGTGGTGAAGCACAGCGCGTGAAACTGGCGCGTGAGCTTTCTAAGCGTGGCACCGGACAAACGCTATATATCCTTGATGAGCCAACGACTGGCCTGCACTTTGCGGACATCCAGCAGTTACTGGAAGTTCTGCATCAGTTACGCGACCAGGGCAACACCATCGTGGTTATCGAACATAATCTGGACGTGATTAAAACCGCAGACTGGATTGTTGACCTTGGCCCAGAAGGCGGTAGCGGCGGCGGCGAAATTCTCGTTTCCGGTACACCAGAAACTGTCGCGCAGTGCGAAGCGTCACATACCGCGCGCTTCCTGAAGCCTTTACTGAAATAACCTGATTTCCCTTCTGCCATTAAGATCCGTGGCAGAAGGGATTTTTTATCGTTACTAATCATTCATCAGCCATCACTTATTATCAATGATAAAAAGTGATTACCACCCTATCCTTTTTTACCCTTTCCCGCTCTCACTGTTCGATATAATCAAGCTATTGCATAACGGGTTTCTTCGCGGAGTAACCATGCCTATATTTAAAATAATAATTATTTGTCTGTTGTTTCTGCTGAGCGGTTGTACGCTCGTCGATAACTATAATGCTAAAAGTCATGAGCAACTCACAGATTTAATGATTGAGCATTCTCAGTTTATTACTGACTTCACCAGTAAAAATGAACAGCTTGATTTGATCAGTGTAAAAATAGAAGATCGCGCGATACGGGAAAAATTCGATAAAGCAATAGCCTATGCGCAGACCCTGGGCGATTCGTGGCGCGTCAATAATCTCTGGCTATTAAAAGATATTTATAATGATGATTATTTGCAGTTAATCGATCAAGACCGAAATTTTAATTATCAGCAATCAGATATTTATCGTCAGCAAAACACCTTAGCCTGGAAAACGGCTATCAATGGGGAATGTTCACGCCCTGCTTCATTATGCTCACCTGGAAACTAACCATGGATATTTTGACCGATATTAGCCGTATTTTATCTTCCTCTTCATTTCGCAATGAAGCGGGAAAAATACTCCAGGATGAGTTTGTCTCGCTGCTAAAATCTGCGGCTAAGGATAAAAATGAGTTTATTAAAAATTCAGCCCATATTATCGCACAGGCTTTGCTCTATAAGGCACAGGGGCATTTAAACGAAAAAGATGTGATGACAATATTACGCAAACAGAAAAAAATTGCGCAAATAGAAGCCAACAACGCTGAGGTGGCGGTAATGAGCCGTATCCAGAAAATCACCTACCGGCTGCTGGATATTTCTATCGACTTTTTGGTGAAAGCGCTTTGAGATGTGGCCCCGCAACACTGCCGGGGACACACTCAGCTTTGCAATTGCTGCCTTATCTGTTGAGGCAGCAGCGATAATGCCTGTTGGTAGGAGGCATCCACCAGGTAATAAATCTGCGAATCTGGCAGCGAGCCATCCAGATAAATCGTGCTCCAGTGTGCTTTGTTGAGATGCGCGCTTGGGAAAACGTCTTTATGGCTTTCACGAAGTAAATCAGCAAGTTCCGGGCTGCCTTTTAACGACACTGCCGGGCGAGCCTCAACGTCATGCACCATCGCATACATCACATCCGCAACTTTGATTTGTGTGGCCTTCCAGTCGCTATGAACCGTTTGTTCCGCTCCGGGTTTGTTCATGCAGTACTGCAATAGCTCCGAATTGGTCATTTTATTCCCCTTGAGAGACTCCCGTGAAAACGATGTGCTGGCCAGTTTAAGGCGCAGGCATCTCTAAGTGTGCGAGCAACTAGCCAAAAGGTAAAACTCAACGGGGAAATTTTGATGAAAAAAACGGCGACGGGATTGGTATTGCGTCATTAAAACCGATTTTACCCTAAATAATTCGAGCTGAAGGACAAAAGGCTTTAGCCTTTTGAGCAGCGCTTGCGCTGACCTCGACAGAGGCGAGGCTTTGCCGAGTAACGCGGCAAGTGAACTCATCCCCAGGAGCTTACTAAAGTAAGTGACTGGGGTGAGTGAGTGCAGCCAACACACCTGCGGCTTGAAGTATGACGGGTAAATTAATATTCAGAATTAACAATCACTTCTTCGCCAAATGCCCCTGCTTTTGGCAATGGCTGATAGCTAGAGTTTGAAGCGCGTAGCAGGCGAATACCTCTCGCACCTACGTCCTGAGCGGCAGTAATATCGCCGTCTGAGTCACCGTAGAACACTTTGATTTTCTTATCTTTCAGCCATTGCGTCTTCGTATTTTGCCCTGGTTTATCACCAGCAAAAATAACCGGGTTAACACTGGCTTGTGGAATCAGGAAATCATTTTGTAGCGTTTGGGTCACTGTTTCTGTTTTAGTCGGGCTACGGCCAGTCACAAAGTAGATGCTGTCGCCTCGTTTGAGGTGCATGGCGATAAGATTTTTCGCCACTTCTTTCGGCATGCTGAACTCATCCCAACCGTTGTTCATTTTTTCCCAGAACTCAGGATTTTTCAGGTAATCCTGTTTGCCTGGAGAAAACTCTTTTTGCCCGCGATAGAAGCCAGGGCTTGAGAAAAGCACCGTGTCGTCAATATCAAAGCCGACCGCTATCGGGGCTCGCCCCAACAGACTATTTTCAATTTGAGCAACGGAAACCCAATGTATCGGGACTTGCTGCGCAAGTTGCGCGACCGTTACACCAGGGTTGAGCTGAACAGGAACAGATTCCTTAGCAACAACAGACTGATTCAATCCCAATAACAAACAAACGGCACTTAATGCCATAGTTAGCTTACGCATCATTTTCCCTTTAATTATGATTAGTGAGGGTGATAAAGCAGAACAGATGGTCAAAAATCAATTCGACCATACCGATGCGAAAGCGCCAGAGGAAGGAATTTTTCAATATTTATCATAGAAAAAGGCGATGATCACACATCGCCTTTTTAAGATGAAAAGTAAGTGAGTACTTACATTACGGCTGCAAACGCCTGTGCCACACGCTGTACGTTATTGCTGTTAAGTCCTGCGACACACATCCGCCCGCTGGCGATCAGATATACACCAAACTCATCACGCAGGCGGTCAACCTGTTCTGAGCTCAGGCCGGTATAGCTGAACATGCCACGTTGTTGCAGCAGATAGTCAAAGTTACGCTCCGGCATTTCGGCTTTGAGCACAGAAACCAATGCCTGACGCATATCAAGAATACGGCGACGCATGGTTTCAACTTCTGCCAGCCAGTTGGCTTTCAGCTGCTCATCATTCAATACGGCCGATACCACTTGCGCACCAAAGTTAGGCGGGCTGGAGTAGTTACGGCGCACGGTTGCTTTCAACTGGCCTAATACGCGGCCTGCGGCATCGGCATCTTCACAAACGACAGACAGGCCGCCCACGCGCTCGCCATACATAGAGAAAATCTTCGAGAATGAGTTACTGACCAACGCTGGCAGCCCGGCGCTGGCAATCGCGCGAATCGCATAGGCATCTTCTTCCATGCCCGCACCAAAGCCCTGGTAGGCAATATCAAGGAATGGAATCAGCTCGCGCGCCTTGAGAATTTCAACCACCACATCCCATTGCGCATCCGTCAGATCAGAACCTGTCGGGTTATGACAGCACGGATGCAGCAACACAATACTTTGTGCAGGCAGTGTTTGCAGGGTTTCCAGCAGCGCTTCGAAGCGCACGCCGTTGGTTTCGGTATCGAACCACGGGTAGGTATTCACTTCAAAACCCGCACCGCCAAAGATAGCGACATGATTTTCCCAGGTCGGATCGCTGACCCACACCTGAGAATTTGGGAAATAGGTTTTCAGGAAGTCTGCACCGACTTTTAACGCACCGGACCCGCCCAGTGTTTGGATGGTCGCAATACGTCCTTCCAGCAGCGCCGGATGGTTTGCGCCAAACAGCAGCGGAGCAATCGCGCTACGGTAGCTGTTCAGACCTTCCATTGGCAGGTAAATAGATGCGCCATGCGGCGTGGCATTCAGGCGTTCTTCTGCTTGAGCAACGGCCTGTAATTGCGGGATAACCCCATTTTCGTCGTAATAGAGACCAATGCTGAGGTTTACCTTGTCGCTACGCGGATCAACTTTGAAACGTTCCATAAGGGAAAGGATTGGGTCGCCAGCATAGGCGTCAACTTTTTGAAACACGGTGAGGTTCTCCTGGTTTACAGTGTTGCGAACAACCAATGTAAACCGGAAGTTGGGGCGAGATCGAGGGGTTTGTGCTTTTAAACAATCCTCACCCCAGCCCTCTTTCTGAGAGGAAGGGTGAGAAAGAAGTTTTAGTCGAGGTATTCCATCGCAACCCTTGAAGTCAGGCGCGTGATAAGTTCGTAAGCACTCACTTTTGTGATTTCAGCAATACGTTCAACCGGCAGGCTATCGCCCCACATCACCACGCTATCACCCACTTTGTCTGCCGACTGCGGGCCAAGATCGACACAAATCATGTCCATAGCAACGCGCCCGACAATTGGCACTTCACGGCCATTCACCAGCACAGGGGTGCCAGAAGGCGCTGCACGCGGGTAGCCGTCACCATACCCAATAGCAACCACACCCAGACGAGTATCGCGCTCAGCAATCCATGTACCGCCGTAACCGACCGCTTCACCCGCTTTATGCGCACGCACCGCAATCAGGCTAGAAGTCAGTGACATCACCGGCTGACAACCAAAATCCGTGCCACGCGATTGTTGCTCCAACGGAGAAACACCGTACAAGATAATACCTGGGCGAACCCAATCCATATGCGAGTCCGGCCATAACAAGATGCCGCCGGACGCGCCAATAGAACGCTGACCAGGCTTGCCCGCAGTAAACGAATTGAAAATATCGAGCTGGCGCAGCGTGGCGTCAGATTTCGGCTCATCAGCGCGAGCAAAATGGCTGACGATATTCACAGGCTGGCTGACGTTTTTGCAGCGGGAGAGACGCTGATAAAACGCCTCTGCTTCCTCAGGCAAGATGCCCAAGCGGTGCATGCCGGTATCCAGTTTCATCCACACGGTAATCGGATGGCTTAGCTCGGCCTGCTCCAGTGCTTCAAGCTGTTCGATGCAGTGGACGGCTGTCTGGAAACTCTGCTCGGCAATGGTCGCAAGGTCGCTTGCGTTAAAGAAGCCTTCCAGCAGCAGAATGGGCTGAGTGATGCCCCCGGCACGTAAGCGAACACCTTCCTCAAGACGGGCAACGCCGAAGGCATCGGCATCAGTCAGTGTTTGGGCAGTCTCGAGCAGACCATGCCCGTATGCGTTTGCTTTCACAACCGCCACCATACGGCTGGCAGGAGCCAGTTCGCGCAGACGTTGCAGGTTGTGTCGCAGAGCGCGGCGGTTAATTTTTACGGTTGCCGCTTGCATGTTCAATCCTTGCTAAAAATTAATATTTGATCACGCAAATCCTCAAAATCATTCGTTTCACAACAAGGCGGCAAGAGAACTCGTCCCGATGAGCTTACTAAAGTAAGTGATTCGGGCGAGTGAACGCAGCCAACACAGTTGTGGCACGAAGGATGACGAGGATTTAGTCTTCGTCGTACTGAGGGCCCGCGTAATTATCGAAACGCGAGAACTGCCCGTTAAACGTCAGGCGCACGGTGCCGATTGGGCCGTTACGCTGCTTACCGAGGATGATTTGCGCGATGCCTTTCTCGTCACTGTTGTCGTTATAAACTTCGTCACGATAAATAAACATGATCAAGTCGGCATCCTGCTCGATGGAGCCTGATTCACGCAAGTCGGAGTTTACCGGGCGTTTATCTGCACGTTGTTCCAGGGAGCGGTTAAGCTGCGAGAGCGCAACGACTGGCACCTGTAGCTCTTTCGCGAGCGCTTTTAGCGAGCGCGAAATCTCGGCGATTTCCAGGGTACGGTTGTCCGATAGTGACGGTACGCGCATCAATTGCAGGTAGTCGATCATAATCAGGCTCAGGCCGCCGTGTTCGCGGTAGATACGGCGTGCACGGGAGCGCACTTCCGTTGGCGTCAGGCCAGACGAGTCATCAATGTACATATTGCGTTTTTCAAGCAATATGCCCATGGTGCTGGAAATTCGTGCCCAGTCTTCGTCATCAAGCTGGCCGGTACGGATTTTGGTTTGGTCAACACGCGACAGCGATGCCAGCATACGCATCATGATCTGTTCGCCGGGCATCTCGAGGCTGAAAATCAGCACCGGTTTTTCCTGTAACATCGCGGCGTTTTCGCACAAGTTCATCGCAAAGGTGGTTTTACCCATCGATGGACGAGCCGCCACGATGATCAGATCCGATTTTTGCAGACCAGCCGTTTTCTTGTTCAAATCCTGGTAGCCGGTGTCGACGCCCGTTACGCCATCATGTGGCGTCTGGTAAAGCGTTTCGATACGCGAGACTGTCGCTTCAAGGATTTGGTCGATGCTTTTTGGCCCTTCGTCTTTATTCGCGCGGCTCTCAGCAATCTG
>Ga0105251_10001888_pt1 | contig 17191 bp, 11 predicted proteins | sample KBSS64metaG_FD_80424 | JGI IMG/M metagenome (GOLD analysis project Ga0105251, IMG submission 80424) | Switchgrass rhizosphere microbial communities from Kellogg Biological Station, Michigan, USA - KBS S6-4 metaG | ecosystem: Host-associated > Plants > Roots > Rhizosphere > Soil | place...
ATGAATATTCTGCTATTCGGCAAAACAGGACAAGTAGGTTGGGAATTACAACGCTCCCTGGCACCTTTAGGGAACATTATTGCAGTTGATGTTCATTCGACTGAATACTGCGGTGACTTCAGTAATCCTGAAGGAGTTGCTGAAACTGTGCGTCGCGTGAAGCCTGATGTGATTGTCAATGCTGCTGCCCATACCGCGGTAGATAAAGCGGAAAGTGAGCGCGAATTTGCACAGTTGCTTAATGCAACAAGTGTTGAAGCGATCGCTAAAGAAGCAGAAAAAATCAATGCCTGGCTCATTCATTATTCAACAGATTATGTTTTTCCAGGTAATGGTGAGAAACCATGGCTAGAAACAGATGCCACCTCGCCACTCAATACTTACGGTGAGACGAAACTTGCGGGTGAAATTGCAGTTCAACAGTACTGCTCGAATCACCTCATTTTCCGTACTAGCTGGGTATATGCTGGAAAGGGCAATAACTTCGCAAAAACTATGCTGCGTTTAGCAAAAGATCGTGAAGAACTTTCTATTATCAATGATCAATTTGGTGCTCCTACTGGCGCTGAGTTGCTAGCTGATTGTACTGCTCATGCAATCACAACGGCATTGCGCAAACCTGAAGTAGCCGGGTTATATCACCTGGTAGCATCAGGTACTACGACCTGGTTTGATTACGCAAATTTGGTATTTTCCGAAGCCAAAAATGCGGGTCTGGAGCTGGCAATTAATAAAACTAATCCGGTCCCGACTAGTGCCTATCCAACGCCAGCACTTCGCCCGCAGAATTCGCGCCTCGATACGAAAAAATTCCAGCAGGCATTTGGGTTGACATTACCTTCATGGGAACTCGGTGTTAAACGGATGTTGGCTGAGATCTTTGCTTCTGCGAACGTATAATAATCATGCTTTAGTAGTGGTTTAAATACGAGCCACTTTCAATTATTGGAATATTAAAATGACTTCACGTAAAGGTATTATTCTTGCTGGTGGTTCGGGTACGCGGTTATATCCAGTGACAATGGCAGTGAGTAAACAATTGCTGCCAATTTATGACAAGCCAATGATTTATTACCCGCTGAGCACCTTAATGCTTGCCGGTATTCGCGATATCTTGATTATCAGCACACCGCAGGATACCCCGCGTTTTGAGCAACTACTCGGCGACGGTTCGCAATGGGGCCTAAATTTGCAATATAAGGTCCAGGACAGCCCTGATGGCCTTGCTCAGGCATTCATTATCGGTGAAGAATTTATTGGTCAAGATGACTGTGCTCTGGTACTTGGCGATAACATCTTCTACGGACACGATCTACAGAAACAACTTGAAAATGCGGTTGCTCAAGAATCAGGCGCAACGGTGTTTGCTTATCATGTTCACGACCCTGAGCGTTATGGTGTAGTTGAATTTAATAAAGAAGGCAAGGCCATCTCCCTCGAAGAGAAACCGCTTGAACCAAAAAGTAATTATGCTGTAACAGGCCTGTATTTCTACGATAACAGTGTTGTAGAAATGGCGAAGAGCCTAAAGCCGTCACCGCGTGGAGAGTTAGAAATTACTGATATTAACCGTATTTATATGGAACAAGGGCGTATGTCAGTCGCTATGATGGGACGTGGTTATGCGTGGTTAGATACCGGTACACATCAGAGTTTGATTGAAGCCAGCAACTTTATTCAGACTATTGAATTGCGTCAGGGATTGAAGGTGGCTTGTCCAGAAGAGATAGCATTCCGTAAAGGGTTTATAGATGCTGAGCAGGTCAAGAAACTGGCTGCACCGTTAGTGAAGAATAATTATGGCCAGTATCTTTTAAAGATGATTAGAAGCAGCTGATTAATAAACACATATACTGACTATGTTTATACATTAATTCTTAGTGGAAATTATATTCATAATATCAATTCCTAACATGATAACCGTTTAATTTTATATTGCAAACTGGTTACAGTTGTGTGGCTATTTAATTTGCATGCTAAAACATAGTTAGTTGTGTGCTAAAATGTAAGTCTTTATTATGAAAATACCTGCTAATGGAATAGGTTGAAATATGACTTTGTGAAAGTAATTCGACGAGCGGGTATATAAATATAAGTATGATGAAAATGATGACATATCAGCCAAAGAAATAAGAGTATTTATTACTTGGAAGACTCTGGTTCATCAGAAAAACCAGTAAGGCATCTCAGCGCGGTAAACTGGCAAAGATGCAAATTAAGTTCCTGGGTTTATAATATCGAATTATCTTGTTCATATCTGTAGGTATAGTACAGTGCTCTGGGATGCTGAAAGTTTAGTAGGATGTAACTAGCGAATAATACGAATTATTATATGAGAAGGGCTGAGAGATCGATTTTCTTCAGGGTATCTAAGCATACTCAAATTAACAATGACGGATACAATATTTAGATAAACTTGGATAGATTGGTATATAAGCATTGGGTTTTCATGAAAATACAATGAAATGTTTCGAAAAGTGATAGGTAATGTCTATTTAATCATATAAAGGTAAGTTATATGAGTAATGCCTCTGCATCCACTGTTTCTATTTTTGGATGAACTGATGGAAATAGTAATCGTGGCAAATGAAATTTAATCATGATAAAGCCAATTCATCTTTAAGTAACATTAGTGTACCGGAGGTTACCTAGCCCCAGTAAAGACCAACATCTTAATTTTTAGACTGAGCTTATTTTGTCCAAAGTCGTGTTTAAGTTGCATTAATAATATGAAGATTATATGTTTATCATTACATAATTAAGTTGGATTTAAATGAGTCTTTTAAAAAATAGTATGTGGAATATTGTTGGTTATGCCATCCCATCATTGGTTGCAATTCCAGCATTAGGCTATTTAGCTAGAAAATTAGGAACCGAGCAGTTTGGGTTGTTTACTTTATCATTAGCCATTGTTGGTTATGCAAGTGTGTTTGATGTGGGGATCACGCGAGCAGTGATTCGAGAGGTTTCCATATATCGTGATAATACTTCTGAAAAACTAAATATTGTATCAACGTCAACCATCTGTATTCTAATTCTCGGATTTATAGGTGGCGGAGTGATGTTTTTATTATCACCTTTAATGCCTAATCTATTAAATGTTAGTCCTATTTATATAAATTATGTAGAAAATGGCACTTCGTTGTTAGCGATATGTATTCCAATTTTTTTGGTGAATCAATTGTGGATGGCGGTCTTAGAAGGAGAAGAAAAATTCAAAATTGTCAATATACAGAAAACTATAGCCAATATATTTCTGGCAGTACTGCCAGTAATTCTGGTTTTATCAAATAATAATCTAGAATATGCTATTATTGGGCTTGTTCTTGGGCGGTTATTATCTGTTTTACTATCAGGTTATTTTTGTTGGAGTGTTATAATTAGAGCTGGTTTGAATTTTGACAAACATGTATTTTACAGGTTAATACGATTTGGAAGCTGGATCACAATAAGTAATATAATAAGCCCAGTAATGACCCTTTTTGACCGGTTTATATTATCTCATATCATGGGAGCTGCTTCAGTTGCTTTTTATACGGCACCAGCAGAGGGAGTTGCTAAGTTATCTATAATACCAGCGGCTATATCGCGTGCGATTTTTCCAAAACTAAGTAATGCAAACTCCAGTGCAGAAAAAAAACACCATCAAAGATTAGGCCTATTATTGTTAATGGTCACATGTATACCTGTTGTTTTATTTATATTTATTTTTTCTAAAAATATATTGGTTATATGGATGGGTAGTTCGTTTGATAATGAATTACCAGTAATGATTCTTCGTATTCTTGCTGTTGGTTTTTTATTCAATGCGTTAGCACAAATACCATACGCTAATATTCAGGCCATTGGGAAAGCAAAAATAACAGCAATGATTCATTGTGTCGAAATAATCCCATATTTATTAATTCTTTACTATTTCATTGATCATTTTGGACTAATTGGGGTAGCGATTGCGTGGTTTATAAGAACGCTGTTTGATTTTTTAATATTGTCATCAATGAATAAATATATTACTAAGTGAGAGTTATTATAAATACACCGGTAAATTTTATTTGTCGCTTCTTCTTAGTGATGAAGCATCAGGACAGCATTTAAATCATAGTGTGTATGATTTACTGACGCTATTGGAATATAAAAAGATGAAAATAGATATTATTATTGTGAACTGGAATGCAGGTACTCAGCTAAAAGAGTGTATTGATTCTATTCAGGATTCTGGAAATTTATATATAAATAAAGTTTTTGTTGTTGATAATGCTTCAAGTGATTTATCTATAGAAATAGTAGAGAAAGTACGTTGGGATATAGATCTTGTAATAATAAAACAGAGTGTAAATTATGGATTTGGCAAAGCTTGTAATATTGCCGCACAAAAATCCAGTGCAGAATATATTCTTTTTCTAAATCCAGATGCGAAAATATTCGTTAATACTTTACCCCAAGTAATAGACTTTATGGATAAAGATGAGAATAAATGTGTTGGAGTTTGTGGTATACAACTAATAGATGAAGCTGGTCATGTTCAGAAGCATTGCGCACGTCTTCCAACAATTAAAACATATATTGGACATGCTACAGGGCTCTCAAAAATATTCCCTAAGAAATTCCCATACATATTCCTAGACGAGTTTGACCATCTCTCAAGTAGAGATGTTGAGCATGTTATAGGTGCATTTTATTTAATCAGGAATACTCTTTTTAAAGAATTAAAAGGATTTGATGAAACATTTTTTGTATATTTAGAGGATTTAGATTTATCGCACAGAGTATTAGAACATGGGAAACGTATTCATTATCTTGGCAGTGCATCTGCTTTTCATAAAGGCGGAGGGACATCTGAACAAGTCAAAGCTACCCGACTATTTTATTCACTACGTAGTAGAATGCTATATGGGTTTAAACATTTTTCAAAACGACAAGCATGGTGTTTGGTGTTTCTAACTTGTATAATTGAATTTATTCCTCGTATTTTAAAAGCAATAATGAAAGGTTCGATAAAAGAATTAAATGAAATCCTAGGTGCTTATCTAATGTTATGGAAAGGATTGCCAAAAATAATAAAAAAAGGAAATGGTTTTGAGAAAAATTAATTTATTGATGCTGACTAGATATTCAACAATGGGTGCAAGTAGTCGACTGCGATCATTAGATTATATACCATATTATGAACAAGCAGGAATTAGTGTGACCAATGCACCACTTTTCGATGATGAATATATTGAAGAGTTATATAATAATAAAAAGAGGTCGAAACTTAAAATAATAAAGTCTTATGTCAATAGATTTAAGTGTCTAATGAAGACAAGAAAGTATGATGTTATTTTTATTGAGAAAGAATTATTCCCATTTCTTCCTGGCCCTATAGAGTCTATTATAACATTTTTAAATGTCCCATATATTATTGATTATGATGATGCAATTTTTCATAATTATGATATGAGTGAAAATTTAATTATTCGCAGTCTCCTTTCCAATAAGCTATCAAGATTAATTAAAAATTCCTACTGTGTGACTGCAGGTAATTCATATTTATCAAATTATGCAAAGAAAAATGGTGCAAGAAATATTGAATATATACCAACAGTTGTTGATATAAAACGGTACAACCAGGATGAAGTAGATTACTTAGGGGAACTTAGGCTTGGTTGGATTGGTTCACCTAGTACTTCTAATTATCTCAGGCTACTTTGGCCAGTGTTTGAAGAAATTAATCAGGATTTTAACGTTAAATTAGTAACAATTGGCGCTCCATTATTTGATGATTGCCCAATTCCATTAGAGCAGCACGAGTGGACTCTTGAAACGGAGTGTGATGTACTCGCAACTGTCCATGTAGGTATAATGCCTTTATTGCCTGGACCTTGGGAAGAAGGGAAGTGCGGGTATAAGCTAATTCAATATATGGCTTCTTCTCGTCCGGTTATAGCATCAGCAGTTGGTGCCAATATAGATATAATAGATTCATCCTTCGGATGTTTAGCCTCAACAGATGAGGACTGGGTGAGACATATAAAATCATTCATCCTGAAACCTGATTTGATAAATACAATGGGGAAAATTGCCAGGAAGGAGGCTGAGTTAAGTTATACTAGAGATGTCGCAGCGATGAAATTAACTAAAATAATCATCAAAGCTGCTGAGAGATAGTGTTTTATATGTTTTGTTCTTAACAAAACCTTCTATATATTAAGCTGGGATTTTAATAACTAAAATTTAAATTGATGGGTGTTATTGAGATTTTGAGTCTTTACTAAATATAACGGTTAATTGACAGTGGAATTAAATATATCATTATATTTATTCTGGTTTATATATTTAATTGTATTATTATAGCTTGCTATTCTATAGTGGTTTAGCGAAGTTGAGGCTATGTTTCTTTCGTTGTGAAAATGTTTAACTTAAATCTACAAACTTAAATCTAATTCATGCTATACCTGTAAGGTGGAATGAACACATGGTTAAAATTATTGTTGCTGGTGCCCAGATATGTGTGGATTAATAGGTTTTGTGCAAAATGTTTTTTTTGATGAAAATAATGCCAAGAATATAATAGGCATGATGAGCAATAAGTTGCAACACCGTGGACCTGATAGTGCAGGTTGCTGGCTTGACTCTATAAATGGTATTGCATTAGGTCATCGACGTTTAGCTATTTTGGATCTTTCTCCTGCGGGACATCAGCCAATGGAATCAAATAGTGAACGCTATGTTATCTGTTTTAATGGTGAGATCTATAATCACAATGAGCTACGTAATGAGCTAGAAAAAGAAAATAGTCGAGAGTTAAATGTTACGTGGAAAGGCCATTCTGATACAGAAACATTACTTGCTTGCATTGAATCATGGGGGCTTGAAAGCACACTTAAAAGGTGTGTGGGTATGTTTTCATTAGCTTTATGGGATAAACAGAAAAATTGTTTATCACTTGCAAGAGACCGTTTTGGTGAGAAACCATTATACTATGGTTGGAATAATGGAGTGTTCATTTTTGGCTCTGAATTAAAATCATTTAAAGCTCATCCGAATTTTAAACCAAAAATTGACAGGCAATCATTAACTTTATTGATGCGACATAGTTATGTGCCATCACCTTATTCTATTTATGAAGGTATTAGTAAGTTAACTGCGGGAAGCATTTTAGAATTACCACTCAAAGCACTTTATAACAGACAATATGCTACGGAGCCATTAAAATATTGGTCAGTGACAAATGTAATATCTGTTGGTAAAAATAACCAATTTACTGGTACGGATGAGCAAGCAATTACTGAACTTGAGACTTTACTTAGTAACTCAGTAAAGCAACAAATGATTGCAGATGTTGATATTGGGGCATTCCTTTCTGGAGGGATTGATTCATCATTAATCGTTGCGTTAATGCAAATGCAATCATCTCAGCCTATAAAGACCTTTACTATCGGATTCGATAATAATTTATTTGATGAAAGTAAGTATGCTAATAAAATATCAAAATTATTGAAGACTGACCATTGCGAATTATATATAACATCAAATGATGCTATAGATGTAATACCAAAACTATCCGAAATCTGGGATGAACCATTTGCCGACGCATCTCAGATTCCCACTTTTTTGGTCGCAAAACTAGCTCGCAATAATGTTAAGGTTGCTCTCTCAGGTGACGGAGGGGATGAGATTTTTGGTGGATATAATAGATACATGACAGCTGAATCTATTTGGAGAAAAATTGAACGTCTTCCCGACGTGGGCAAGTCAGTCTTACAAAAATTGTTAGGAAGTATTAATACATCCCAGTGGGATCTTTATAATGCGAAGTTTGGCCACGTGTTACCAAAATCTTTGCGTTTTACTCATCTTGGCGACAAAGTACAAAAAATTAATGAATTACTTAAAGTGTCTGGACCAGAATCTTTGTACTATGGGTTAACATCAGTTTGGCAAGATCCCGCAATGCTGGTTTTGAATAGCACGGAACCATTATCTGTTCTTACTGATACAAACCAGTGGCCTACTAATACAAGTTTTATTGAATGGATGATAGCTCTCGATACGCTGACGTATATGACAGATGATATTTTAGCTAAGGTTGATCGTGCTTCAATGGCCGTCAGTTTAGAAACTCGTGTTCCTATATTAGATCATAGAGTTGTCGAATTTTCCTGGTGTCTTCCGCAACATATGAAGATAAGAGATAATCAAGGAAAGTGGATTTTGCGGCAATTACTTTACCGACATGTTCCAAAAGAGTTTTTTGAACGACCTAAACAAGGCTTTTCAGTCCCATTAGCGGAATGGCTTAGAGGTCCTTTAAGAGAATGGGCTGAATATTTATTAGATCCGCTTAGATTAACTCAAGATGGTTATTTCAATGTTTCTTATTTGCGAAGAATATGGGGTGAACATTTGTCTGGGAAAAAAAATTGGCAAAATCAATTATGGAATGTCTTGATGTTTCAGGCGTGGTTAATTGACGAAAATAGCACTATATAGTTTAGAAAATAGATAATTCAAGGACATTAAAAATGAAAATAGCTGTAGTAGGCCTAGGTTATGTTGGGTTGCCATTAGCAATAGAATTTGGTAAAAAATTCGAGACATTTGGGTACGATTTATCTCAAGAAAAAATAAATAATTATAAAAATAATATAGACCCAACTGGAGAGGTTTATCATGAGGAGTTTATTAAATCTAAATATTTAAGTTTTCATTCTGATGCGGCAATAATTAAGAATGCGGATATTGTCATTATCGCAGTTCCAACACCAGTAGATCAATCACATCAACCGGATTTCACTCCTTTAGTAAAGTCTTCTGAAGTTGTAGGGAAATACATGAAAGAAGGTTCTATTATTATTTACGAATCCACAGTTTATCCTGGAGCAACAGAAGATATTTGCATTCCAATTTTGGAGGCTCATTCCAATCTTAAGTGGAAAAAAGACTTTAACGTTGGGTATAGTCCAGAAAGAATAAATCCTGGAGATAAAGAACGTACTGTGACTAAAATAATAAAAGTAGTGTCTGCTGACACGCAAGAGGCCTTGGAAGTTGTTAAAGATGTTTATAGTTCAATAATAACAGCTGGTGTGCATTGTGCAAGTTCAATTAAAGTGGCTGAAGCTGCAAAAGTTATTGAAAATACTCAGCGTGACCTGAATATAGCTTTGATGAATGAGCTGGCTATTATTTTTGGGAAGTTGAATATTGATACATTAGAAGTATTAGAAGCTGCCGGTTCTAAGTGGAATTTTCTACCATTTAGGCCTGGTTTAGTAGGGGGGCATTGTATAGGTGTTGACCCATATTATCTTACCCATAAAGCAGATATGCTTGGTTACCACCCACAGGTCATATTAGCTGGGCGTAGAATAAATGATTCAATGGGGAAGTATATTGCAGAGCAAATTATTAAAAAGTTAATAATGGAAAATATATCTATTAAAGGTTCGAAGGTGGCTGTGTGTGGTTTGACATTTAAAGAAAACTGCTCTGATTTGCGCAATAGTAAAGTTATTGATGTTATTAGTGAGCTGGAGTCATATGGAGTTGATGTTATTGTTCATGATCCAATGGCTTCTGTAGTAGAGGCGAAAAAAGAATATAATATTACTCTAGCGGAATGGGATGATATACCACAGGTTGATGCTATGATTATGGCTGTAAGTCATAAAAATTATATTGATATGGGTATTGATATGCTGGGTGAGAAATTAATCGATGGCGGTATTTTTGCTGATATTAAAAGCATATGGCCAATTGATTCTGTAAAGTCAATAAATGCTGTCCCTTGGAGGTTATAATGAATAAATATGAATTACTCCAGGAACAACTTAGAGTCTCAACTAAGACTTGGTTAATTACTGGAGTTGCCGGTTTTATTGGTAGCAATATTTTAGAAAAATTATTGAGGCTAAACCAAAATGTAGTTGGACTCGATAATTTCGCTACAGGGCATAAAAAGAACCTCGAAATAGTTAAATCATTAGTTACTAATGAACAATGGAGCTTATTTAAATTTATTGAAGGTGATGTTTGTGATATTCAAGTATGCCAGGCCGCTGTAAAAAATGTTGATTATGTTCTCCACCAGGCCGCGTTAGGTTCGGTACCACGATCAATAGCTGATCCTATAACGACCAATAATACAAACATTTCAGGTTTTTTAAATGTATTAGTTGCCGCTCGTGATAATAATGTCGAAAAATTTGTTTATGCTGCCAGCAGTTCAACTTATGGTGATCATCCATCATTGCCTAAAGTTGAAGATACTATTGGTAAGCCGTTATCACCCTATGCGGTGACTAAGTATGTTAATGAACTATATGCAGATGTTTTTTCACGAGTTTATCGTATAGGAACTATTGGGCTGCGCTATTTTAATGTTTTTGGTCCAAGACAAGATCCTAATGGGGCCTATGCAGCTGTTATTCCCAAATGGACTGCATCACTAATTAACGGCGATCAAATAGCAATTAATGGTGATGGTAAAACAAGTCGAGATTTCTGTTATATTGACAATGTAGTTCAGGCAAATATTTTGGCAGCAATGACTACCGATCATCAAGCTATTAATAATGTATATAATGTTGCTGTTGGACACCAGACATCATTGACACAGCTTGCAGAAATGATAATTCAGGAACTTAAACGCAGGAAAATAAAAATAGCTGTAGATCCAATAAAGTATAATGATTTTAGAGTTGGTGATGTTAAACATTCGCTAGCAGATATTTCTAAAATTAAAAGTTTATTAGAATATGAGCCCTCACATAATATTAGCGAAGGAATGTTACGTGCAATTAAATGGTATGTTGAGTCATCTAAAATTTAGTTACTAATCCCCGCGTGGTTATTTGTAACGTAAAGCCTCATCAAGCTAAAAGTTTATTAAGTTTGTTTGATGAGGTTGTTTGTTATAAATATCATATGGTTGTTTTGTTCTTTATATATCATTGCATTATTGTCGGCATTAATTATTTTGTATAAAAATTGCCGTGTTTATATTGAAGTGATTTTTAAGGCATTGTTTATTTGGTGTGTTTATTTTATGAAGACAAAAAGAATACTATTTATAGTGAATGTGGATACCTTTTTTATTTCTCATCGCCTTCCTATTGCTTTAGCTGCAATTAATGCTGGCTGTGAGGTGCATTTAGCCTGTCTCACGTCTGGGGAGGAGTATACCGATCGCCTTACATCTCATGGAATTATAGTTCATTCAATTCCATTGTCACGAGCAGGGATATCCTTATTTCAAGAAATAAAATCCTTTCTTTCTATTTACAACATTATTAAATCAGTAAATCCGGATGTACTTCATCTTGTAACAGCAAAACCAGTCACTTACGGTGGTATAATTAATAAGTTGTTTTTCTCAAAGAAATGCGTTGTTTCAATTTCAGGTCTAGGATATATATTTATTGATAATAAAATTACTGTAAAGTTTTTACGTTTTATTATTGTATGTGCTTACCGTTTCTCATTGAATAACAAAAATACACATGTAATATTTCAGAATAATGACGACCGTAGTCTTTTTTCAAATTTATCAATTGTGTCGGATGGGAATAGTTCTATTGTTCGTGGCTCCGGTGTTAACTTAAATAATTATATGGTAATGCCGAATCCTGCTGGTATACCTATTGTTGTTTTAGTTTCAAGATTACTCTATGATAAAGGTGTGAGGGAGTTTGTAGATGCAGCTAATATATTGCGAGCAAGGAAAATACCTGTAAGAATGGTCCTTGTAGGAGATGTTGACAAAAATCCAAACTCTGTAAAAAAGAATGAAATTGAATCTTGGGTTTGTAGTAGAGCTATAGAGTATTGGGGTTTTCGTTCTGATATTGGTAGTGTAATGGGATTGGCGAGTATTGTTGCCTTGCCATCCTATAGAGAAGGATTGCCAAAATGTCTAATTGAAGCCGCAGCCTGTGGCCGTGCTGTTATAACAACAGATGTTCCTGGCTGCAAAGATGCTATTATAAATAATAGAACAGGTTTATTAGTTCCTGTAAAGAATCATTTGGCATTAGCGGACGCAATTGAATATCTGGTATTAAACCCGAATGTACGTGCGAAAATGGGTGTCGAAGGTAGAAAACTTGCAGAAGAATATTTTGATATTTCTCTTGTTATTAATGAACATATGAGATTATATAATCTTAGATAGTCGTGTAATAAAAATTATCAAAGATGTTTGTTAACCAACATTGGTGTTCATTATGTCGAGTTGTTATTCAATCAGCACACCACCAAAGATAATAGGTTTTTTATTGTTTTTATCATTAATCTTTCCTACGGGACTAATGATGATTAAACTACCTTTAATTGGATTATTTTTTTTAATTACGTTGTTAACTGGTGCCAGAAGTTGTCATTTGAGAGTTTCAACAATTTTAATGAGCATTTTTTTCTCTTTTGTGGGGATTATTTGGGTTGTTTATGGTCTATCATTAAATAATCCAGGCGCATTAAGTATGTTAACGGTCATGGTATTATACCCACTTCTTTTTTGTTTTTTTTGTGGGTTTTATTATCATGAGGCAAGCCTCTCATTACTCCGGCTTTTCATATTTGCTGGATGGACTTTGTTCGTTATTGACATCATGGTTGTAATAGATTATGTGTATCTGAATTTTGGTTTTTATCAAGTAATGGTGAACATCTTTGGTGATAACAGTGTAGTTGTTGATAATGCTACGCGTTATTTTAAATTTACTATCCCTAACATCACATCTTTGATTTTCATACTTCCTTTTTTAATTTCTAGTTTAATTTTTGGCAAGGTGTATAAGAGTAGATTTGCATTACTACTTTTATTGATTCTTGTGGCAATTATGTCTGGAAGGAGAGCGCTGTTAGTAACTATGATTATCGCTCCGATAATTTCGGTAATAATAACTTCTGGAGTATGGGAGCGTAGAGTAGCATGGAAAATATTATCAGTCTTTACCTTGTTTATCTCTGTGATTGTTGTTTTTTATTCTATTCATCCCGACTATTTCGTAGAAATGGTAAGCAATATTTTCAACTTTAGTGATAACAAAAGTAACCTTGAGCGTAAATATCAATTCGATGCCCTTATCGATGGGTTCATGTTACACCCAATTTTCGGAAATGGTGCTGGCGCAGTTGCTTCTTATATTCGTTCGGACATGCAGCCCTGGGCTTATGAATTATCATATATTGCTTTTTTATTTCAGTTTGGCATTTTAGGTATTCTTTCTTATTTTATTGGGTTCGTTTTTATTATCACTTTTTTAATCAAGCAAGTGAAAGTAAAGGGGAGGGATTCATTTGAGTTTTTTTATTTGGCTGGTTTTTTAAGTTTTATCATGGCAAATGCTTCTAATCCTTACTTAATGAAATTTGATTATATGTGGGTTATTTTCATTCCATTGGCATTATATAACAGTTGTAAAGTAAAATTGTAGCATGTGGTTTTGTTATTAAGTTTATCAATTTTTAACAGGCATATAATTTACATGTCTGTTAGTTTGATTGATATTAAACAAGCTAGTTGCAGTCGGTGTGATATGTTTGGCTTTGGATGTCTTAACTTTTTTAAAAAATAAACTTCTTCACAATGAAGTTAAAAATTTGCGCTGAATTGATATCACGCTATATTTTTATGTTTTATTTTGGGGTTGTTGTAATTTGGTGGAAATAGTTATTTAGATATTTTTAGCCTCTCTTGAACATCGGGTGTAACCGTATGGTATTATATTGAAAGTATGTGCTGGTTAAATTATGTATGAATATCATCTTAAAGTAGATAGAATTCATTCATTTATTCAGTAGAGGTTGCATACGAGCATACAAATTTTATTATTTCTTTGACTATATATGCCTAATTACCACTACCTGTATTCAAAAAGCAAAAATGCAGCATTGAATCTCTATCTTCTAATTTTATCCTAAGATAAAATTAAATTAGTAGGGTTATGTATCCTGCTGGTAAATCATACCTAATTTAGGAGTTTGTAATGTCCAAGCAACAGATCGGCGTCGTTGGTATGGCAGTGATGGGGCGCAACCTGGCGCTCAACATCGAAAGCCGTGGCTATACCGTTTCCGTGTTCAACCGTTCGGGCGATAAAACTGAAGAAGTTATCGCTGAGAATCCGGGCAAGAAGCTGGTTCCTTATTACACAGTGCAAGAGTTTGTTGAATCTCTTGAAACTCCTCGTCGTATTTTATTAATGGTTAAGGCAGGCGAAGCCACGGACAAAACCATTGATTCTTTGAAACCTTATCTTGATAAGGGTGATATTCTTATTGATGGTGGTAACACTTTCTACCACGATACCATCCGTCGTAATCGTGAACTCTCTGCGGAAGGTTTTAACTTCATTGGTACCGGTGTTTCTGGTGGTGAAGAAGGTGCTTTAAAAGGCCCATCTATCATGCCTGGCGGTCAGAAAGAAGCTTACGAACTGGTTGCACCAATTCTTAAGCAGATTGCTGCAGTCGCAGAAGATGGCGAGCCATGTGTTGCTTATATCGGTGCTGATGGTGCTGGTCACTATGTGAAAATGGTTCATAACGGCATTGAATACGGCGACATGCAGCTTATCGCCGAAGCCTATTCGCTGCTTAAAAATGGTCTGAATCTGTCTAATGAAGAGTTGGCAACAACCTTTACTGACTGGAACAAAGGCGAACTAAGCAGCTACCTGATTGACATCACTAAAGACATCTTCACTAAAAAAGATGAAGAAGGTCACTATCTGGTTGATATGATTCTAGATGAAGCTGCGAACAAAGGTACTGGCAAATGGACTAGCCAAAGCTCACTGGATCTCGGTGAGCCTCTGTCGCTTATCACTGAATCTGTGTTCGCGCGTTATATCTCTTCTTTGAAAGAGCAACGTGTTGCTGCATCTAAAGTACTGAGTGGCCCACAAGCTAAACCATTCGCTGCTGATAAAGCAGAGTTCTCTGAGAAAGTACGTCGTGCATTGTATCTGGGCAAGATCGTCTCTTACGCTCAGGGCTTCTCACAACTGCGTGCCGCTTCTGAAGAGAATAACTGGGATCTCAACTACGGCGAGATTGCTAAGATTTTCCGTGCAGGGTGTATTATTCGCGCCCAGTTCTTACAGAAAATCACTGATGCTTATGCAGAGAACCCAGCGATTGCAAACTTGCTGCTGGCACCATATTTCAAGCAAATAGTTGACGAATATCAGCAGGCACTGCGTGATGTCGTTTCTTACGCAGTACAGAATGGTATTCCAACACCGACTTTCTCTGCCGCTATCTCTTACTACGATAGCTATCGCTCAGCGGTTCTGCCTGCCAACCTGATTCAGGCGCAGCGCGACTACTTTGGTGCGCACACCTATAAGCGTACTGACAAAGAAGGTGTGTTCCATACTGAATGGCTTGAATAGTCATTTGCTCAAAGTAAAATGTTTATTAAGCGGCCCTTTCAGGGCCGCTTTTTTTCGGATTATCCGACTGGTTTTCTTGATTGAACATGATAAAGTTACTAAATAAACGCTAGCTTTAACACTAAGTTAACATGAGTGATGATATATAATACTTTTGAACAAAATTCCTATTTATCAATTAGATATTTCATCTACACTTATCCCGTGCGCCTAAATAACTGAATGTGACTACTTTCTCTAGGGTAAACATGAACCAAGATAACAATAATGCGGGCAAAAACCACATTGCTGAGCCAATGGAATCTATTGATTTAATTGATATTTTAATGCAGTTATGGAAGGGTAAAGTTACCATAATCGCTTTTGCTGTCGCAGCTATAATCCTTGCTGTTATCTATCTGTTCGTTGCTAAAGAGAAATGGACCTCTGAGGCTATCATTACGTTGCCGGATTCAGGGCAAATTGCGAACTACAATAACTCAATGAATATTCTGTATAGCCAAAACCCGTCAAGTATTCCCAGTATTGGAGAGATACAGCAGCGTTTCTTTGGCCGTTTCAACTCTGCGTTAGCCGCACTGTCTGAACAGTTAGACAATCAGGAAAAGCCTGAAAAACTCACCATCGAAGAATCGGTAAAAGGGCAGCCTGTTCCACTGAAAGTAAGCTATGTCGCAACTAATGCAGGTGAGGCACAAAAAACACTCACTAACTACATTCAGCAAATTAACAAACGCATTGTTACCGAGCTTGATGATGACTTACAGACCAGTATCAATTCTAAAGTTGAAGATCTGAAAGTTGATTTAGCAACCAAAGAGAAAATTGCTCAAGAGAAGAAAGACAAGCGTTTGGAGATCCTGAATCAGGCGTTGATTGTTGCTCAGCAATCCAACATCAAAAACACCCTGGTTCAGCAGGCGGAAACGCTGTCTGAAGACACATTGTTTGTATTGGGTAGTGATGCGCTTTCATCCATCATAAAGAATGAAGCGACGCGTCCACTGCCACTGGATGAGTCTTACTTCAGCGCGCGTCAATCTTTATTAGCGATCAATGCGTTGAAATCTAAGCCAGATACAACTTACGCCTTCCGCTATGTAATGAAACCAAGTTTGCCAATTCGCCGTGATAGCCCGAAAAAGGGTCTGACATTAGTCTTGGGTGCTCTGGTTGGCTTGATTCTAGGGGCTGGTGTTGTCCTTGGACGTAACGCACTGCGTAACTACAAGCCAGTTGTTTAAACTTATCAAAATGTAAAAAAAGGCCGCTTTCGCGGCCTTTTTCACTTCAACGCATCCCTACTTATGTCTCTCCCGTAAATTCTCGATCACCGCGCTCAAATCCAAATCCTGATCCTGTAACAGCACCAGCAAGTGATACACCAAATCTGACGCCTCATTCTTCAGCTCAAAACGATCATTAACCGTCGCGGCCAATGCGGTTTCCACGCCTTCTTCACCTACTTTCTGCGCAATACGCTTGGTTCCACTCGCATACAACTTCGCGGTATACGAACTTTCAGGATCGGCACTTTTACGCGACGCCAGCAGTTGCTCAAGCTGATACAGGAAGTGCCAGTCGTGATGAGTTTCACCGAAGCAGCTTGAGGTACCTAAATGGCAGGTTGGGCCAATCGGGTTGACTAGGATCAGAAGTGTGTCGTTATCACAGTCCTGGGCAATATTCGCCACGTTGAGGAAATTGCCGGAAGTTTCGCCTTTGGTCCACAAGCGTTGTTTCGTTCGAGAGAAGAAGGTGACCTTTCCGCTTTCGATAGTTTGCGCCAGAGCTTCGGGGTTCATATATCC
>Ga0105251_10001889_pt1 | contig 17173 bp, 15 predicted proteins | sample KBSS64metaG_FD_80424 | JGI IMG/M metagenome (GOLD analysis project Ga0105251, IMG submission 80424) | Switchgrass rhizosphere microbial communities from Kellogg Biological Station, Michigan, USA - KBS S6-4 metaG | ecosystem: Host-associated > Plants > Roots > Rhizosphere > Soil | place...
ATTTCGCGGGCGAGGACGGTGGGTTTCTGGCGCATGAGCGGCTCCTTGGCGTGATCGGGTTACTATACCGTGGCTTTTCCGATTGTCTGTGTCGGATATCTTTTCTTACATGAGTGTTCTTTATGCCTCCATTGCCTTGGCACGCCATCGACACCGTCCTGCTGGACATGGACGGCACCTTGCTCGACCTGCACTTCGACAACCATTTCTGGATGGAGCACCTGCCCCAGCGCTATGCCGAGTTGCATGGTGTGAGCCGGGCCATGGCCGAGATGGAGTTGCAACCACTGTTCGAGCGTAACGCCGGACAGTTGCAATGGTATTGCCTGGATTTCTGGAGTGCCGAACTCAAGATCCCGGTGCGCGAACTCAAGCTGGAAACCGCGCACCTGATCGCCCTGCGCCCGGATGCCGATACGTTCCTGGCGGCGATCAAACAAGCGGGCAAACGAGTGATCCTGATCACCAACGCCCATCGGGATTCGCTGTCGTTGAAGCTGGAACGCATCGAGTTGGCGCCTTATTTCGAGCGACTGATCAGTTCCCACGACTATGGTTTCGCCAAGGAAAACCCACAGTTCTGGGACGCCCTGCACGCCGACATCGCCTTCGACCCGGCCCGCAGCCTGTTTATCGACGACACCTTGCCGATCCTGCGCAGCGCCCGGGACTTTGGCGTGGGGCACTTGCTGGCGGTGAAGGAACCGGACAGCCGGAAGGGGCCTAAGGACACGGCGGAGTTTGCGGCGGTTGGGGATTACCGGGAATTGATCGTAGGTTTGTGACAACGCTGAAGATCCAATGTGGGAGCGGGCTTGCTCGCGAAAGCGGTGGATCAGTCAATATATTCAGTGGCTGACACACCGCATTCGCAAGCAAGCCCGCTCCCACATTTGGTTCGCGTATTACTCAGGAATACGCAGCGTCTGCCCTGGGTAGATTTTGTCCGGATGGGACAGCAGCGGCTTGTTGGCCTCGAAGATTTTGTTGTACTGGTTGGCGTTGCCATACACCGCCAGCGAAATAGCGCTCAGGGTGTCGCCCTTTTTCACCACGACAAAGCGGGCCGCCGCGACAGCAGGACCGGAAACGGTGATCTGGTCATCAACACTCGCAACGCCGGCAATATTGCCCAGCGCCAGCAGTATTTTCTCTTTCTCTTCCTGGCTGGCGACTTCACCTGTCACGGTCACCTTGTCACCGTCGACGGTGGTTTGCACATTGGGGTTACCCAACCCAACCTTGGCCACGTGATCTTTTAACTGCTCGCTCGCGTTGGCATTACCCGGCGTCAACAGATCAATCAACTTCTCGCCTGCTTCCTTAACAAAGCTAAAAATACTCATGGTGCGCTCTCCTTGGGATTTAATTTCCAGATGCCAAAGACTAGACCAGTCCTACAGAATTGGGTTCCAGCCTGACCAAAGACCCAAACACGCTAGAATCCCACCGCATTGGAATAAGCCCGGAGCGAAGATGGACATCAAACAGCTGAAATTCCTCATCGCCCTCGACGAAACCCGTCACTTCGGCCAGGCGGCGGCGCGCTGCCACATCACCCAGCCGACCCTGTCGATGCGCCTGCGCAGCCTGGAAGAAGAGCTGCAACTGCCGCTGGTCAATCGCGGCCAGCGTTTCGAAGGCTTTACCGCCCCCGGCGAGCGCGTGCTGGCCTGGGCACGCACGGTGCTGGCCGCGTATGACGGTTTGCAGGCCGAAGCGGCGGCGTGTCGCGGCAATCTGGTGGGCACGTTGCGCCTGGGGGTGGTGCCGTTATCGAGTTTCGATCCGCTGGCATTGATGCAGAAGCTGCACAAGGAACACCCCAGCCTGCGCTTTGAGTTGTCCGCGTTAAGCTCCGAACAAATTCTTGAACAACTGGCGAGCAACCGCCTGGACCTCGGCGTGTCGTACCTCGAACGCTTGGACGCCGAGCGTTTCGACTCCCTGGCCTTGGGCGAAACCCGCATGGGCCTGCTGTACGACCAACGGTTTTTCAGCTTCGGCGACAAGCCCCTGAGCTGGGAAGCGCTGATCGAACTGCCCTTGGGCATGCTCACCAGCGGCATGCACTTTCGCCAGTCCATCGACCACAACTTCCACAGCCGCGGCCTCAACCCGCAGCCGCTGTTGCAGACCGATGCCGTCCATCAATTGTTACAAGCCGTGCACGGCGGCCTGTGCTGCGCGGTGATGCCACTGGACGGCGGCCTCGACGCCCTCACCGAGCACCTGCGCCTGCAACCCATTGAAGACGCTCACACGCTGGCTCGCCTGGGGCTGATCATGCGCCGCAGTGCGCCACGCTCGGCGCTGGCAGAAGCCTGTTTTGCGCTGTACCAGAAATCGCTGCTGGAACCTTGATCGACGTCATCTATCGGTAGATCAGTACTGACGATTAGACGCGACCCTTTGTCGCGCCTAGTCTTACAGCTGAATACTTCCGGTGGTAATGCCCAATGAACGCCCAGCGCCCAGTTTGCGCGGCGCCCGCCCTCGAAACGCCCGCGCCCGCCGCCAGCCAGAGCTACGAGTTTTGTAATCTCGAACACACCGAATCGGCCAGCACCGCGCTCGCCGAGGAAGTGGCGTTGGCGATTGCCTATAACGACATCAGCCAAGCGGTGATGCTGGTGACGCCAACTGACCTTGAAGACTTCATTGTCGGCTTCAGCATCGGTAGCGGCATTATCGAAGACGTTAGCGACATTTATGACCTGAAAATCAGCGGCTCGGGATCGACCCAATACGCTCAGGTGCAGATTTCCAGCCGCGCGTTCTGGAATATGAAGCAACAGCGCCGGCAACTGGCGGGCACCAGCGGCTGTGGGCTGTGCGGCGTGGAAGCGGTGGAACAGGCGCTGCCCAACCTCAAGGTGCTGCCCGGCGCGCCCCTGCCGCCCGCTGAATGGCTGGACGGCCTGCGCCAGCGCATCAGCGCGTTCCAACCCCTGGGCCAGTACAGCGGCGCGGTGCATGCGGCAGTGTTCATGAACAATCAGGGCGAATTGCTGCTGGGCCGTGAAGACATCGGCCGGCATAACGCCCTCGACAAGCTGATCGGCGCGCTGCTCCGCCAAAAGATTCCGACCGACGGCGGCCTGGCGATTGTCACCAGCCGCTGCAGCCTCGAGCTGATCCAGAAAGTATTGCGCGCAGGCATCCAGACCCTGGTCAGCCTGTCGTCGCCCACCGGCCTGGCCCTGCAATGGGCCCGCCGGCACAACCTCAATCTCATCCACCTGCCGCAGAAAAGTGCGCCGCGGGTCTACAGCCCTGCGATGGAGAATCAAGCGTGAGCACTCATCATCAAGCCGACGACAAACCCACCCCGCGCTACAAGCCCTACAAAGGTCCGGCCGGTGGCTGGGGCGCACTGATCAGCGTGGCGCAAGCCTGGCTGACCAGCGACAACGCGCTGAAAAACATCCGCATGATGCTCAAGACCAACCAGAACGGCGGTTTCGACTGCCCCGGCTGCGCCTGGGGTGACTCGCCGGAAAGCGGAATGGTCAAGTTCTGCGAGAACGGCGCCAAGGCTGTTAACTGGGAAGCCACCAAGCGTCGCGTCGACGCGGCCTTCTTCGCCAAGCACAGCGTCAGCGCGCTGCTGGAGCAGAGCGACTACTGGCTTGAGTATCAGGGCCGCCTGACCGAGCCAATGAGCTACGACGCCGAAACCGACCGTTACAAGCCCATTAGCTGGGAATCGGCTTTCGACCTGATCGGCAAGCACCTCAATGCGCTGCCAAACCCGGACATGGCCGAGTTCTATACCTCGGGCCGGGCCAGCAACGAGGCGGCTTACCTGTATCAACTGTTTGTGCGCGCCTACGGCACCAACAACTTCCCGGACTGCTCGAACATGTGCCACGAAGCCAGCGGCGTCGCCCTGGCGCAAAGCGTGGGCGTGGGCAAAGGCACCGTGACCTTCGATGACTTCGAACATGCGGACGCGATTTTCGTCTGGGGCCAGAACCCCGGCACCAACCATCCTCGGATGCTGGAGCCACTGCGTGAGGCGGTCAAACGCGGCGCTCAGGTGGTGTGCATCAACCCGCTGAAAGAGCGTGGCCTGGAACGTTTCCAGCACCCGCAACACCCGCTGGAAATGCTCACCAACGGCGACAAACCGACCAACACCGCCTACTTCCGCCCGGCGCTGGGTGGCGACATGGCCATCCTGCGGGGCATGGCCAAGTTCCTGCTGCTATGGGAACGCCAGGCCCAGGCCGAAGGCAAGGAAGCCGTGTTCGACCACGACTTCCTCAACGAACACACCGCCAACGTGCTGGATTACCTGGGCAAGATCGACGACACCTCATGGGATGAAATCGTCGAGCAGTCCGGCCTGACCCTGGTGGAGATCGAGCAAGCCGCGCGCATGTATGCCAAAGGCAAAAACGTGATCATGTGCTGGGCGATGGGCATCACCCAACATCGCCACTCGGTACCGACCATCCAGGAAATCGCCAACCTGATGCTGCTGCGCGGCAATATCGGCCGCCCCGGCGCCGGCCTGTGCCCGGTGCGTGGTCACAGTAACGTGCAGGGCGACCGCACCATGGGCATCAATGAACGGCCACCGGTGGCGTTCCTCGACTCCCTGGAGCGTCGTTTCCAGTTCCAGGTACCGCGGGACAACGGCCACAACGTGGTGGAAGCCATTCACGCCATGCTCGAAGGCCGCTCCAAGGTATTTATCGGCCTGGGTGGCAACTTCGCCCAAGCCACGCCGGACAGCCCGCGCACCTTTGAAGCCCTGCGCAATTGCGACCTGACCGTGCAGATCAGCACCAAGCTCAACCGCAGCCACCTGATGCACGGCAAGGACGCACTGATCCTGCCATGCCTGGGCCGCACCGACATCGACATCCAGGCCGAAGGCCCGCAAGCCGTGACCGTGGAAGACTCGTTCAGCATGGTCCACGCCTCCAATGGCCAGCTGCAGCCATTGTCGAAACAGATGAAATCCGAGCCTGCGATTCTGGCGGGCATTGCTGCCGCTACATTGGGCAGCAAGCCGGTGGACTGGAACTGGCTGGTGGCCGATTACGACCGCATTCGCGACCTGATCGCCGACACCATTCCAGGCTTCAAGGACTTCAACGAACGCCTGAAAAACCCGGGTGGTTTCTACCTGGGCAACTCGGCCGGCGCCCGTCGCTGGAACACCCCGTCGGGCCGCGCCAACTTCCGCCCGAACATCCTGCCCAAGGACCTGGTGCATGAACGCACCCGCAACACCGGGCAATTGCCGGACCTGATCATGCAGTCGATGCGCTCCCACGATCAGTACAACACCACGATTTATGGTCTGGACGACCGCTATCGCGGGGTCAAGGGTCAGCGGGATGTGTTGTTCGTCAACGAAGCCGACATCATCCGCCTGGGCTTCAAGCCGGGGCAGAAGGCCGATATCGTGTCGATCTGGGATGACGGCCGTGAGCGCCGCGTGAAGGGCTTTACCTTGCTGGCGTTTGATATCCCGGCGGGGCAGGCAGCGGCTTATTACCCGGAGGTGAACCCACTGGTGCCGCTGGAAAGCACCGGGGATGGCAGCCACACACCAACGTCGAAGTTTGTGGCCATCCGGCTGGAAGCGGCGAGCGCGACCGGCTTGATCATGGCGAAGTCGGCCTGAGCGACACCTCATTGTGGCGAGGGAGCTTGCTCCCGCTCGGGTGCGTAGCGCCCGTAGAAATTTTGGGCCCGCTGCGCAGCCCAACGGGAACAAGCTCCCTCGCCACAGCCAGCACCCAAGTTTTTTACGGGCACAAAAAAGGCCGCTTTTGCATAAAAACGGCCGTTCCGAAGTCAATAAAGACTCGCAAAAACAACTTAAGTTCCCTATAAAAAACAGCAACTTAGAGAATTGTATACAACCTATACCACTGGTCGGGTTTCGATTGTCACCGTCTCGATACAACCTCAGGATCGCGCCGTCATCCTCTTGAGGTTCCTCTATGAAGTTCTCCTCGATTCTCTTGTTGTCCCTTGGCCTGGTCAGTGGCGCAGCCATGGCCGGTGGCACCACCGAAGCCGGTGTGGGCGGCGCATTGGGCGGGGTTCTAGGTTCGGTCGTAGGTCAGCAGTTGGGCGGTAACACCGGTTCAGCCATCGGTGCGGCTCTCGGCGGCGCAGGCGGCAGTGCGGTCGGCGCAGACAAGCGCAGCCGCGGCGAAGCGGCCATTGGCGGTGCATTGGGCGCAGCCGGCGGCAACGTTGTAGGCCGCAGTGTCGGCGGCAGCACCGGCAGCCTGATCGGCGCAGCCGCCGGCGGTGGCGCTGGTGGTGCACTGGGCAACTACATGGGCAACAAGAGCGATGACGATGATCGTCGTTACCGTGGGCGCGATAACCGCCGCTATGACCGCGACGACCATCGCGGGCGCGGCCATGCTTATGGGCATCGCAAGAACAAGCATCACTATCGCCACCACCGGTAATACGCAAATCGAAAGAACACAGCGGGCTTAATGTGGGAGCGGTGGGTCAGTCGCCGGATGTATTGGCTGATACACCGCCTTCGCGAGCAAGCCCGCTCCCACATTTGATTTTCATTGTTTCGCAGATCGTATTCAGACCACCAATCGCTGTAACGCGTCGCGCAACATCCCCGGAATCGCCACCGGCTGGTTCGACGCCCGATCTACAAATACATGCACAAACCTCCCCGCAGCACAGGCATCGTCTTCTCCCGCCTTGAACACCGCCAGCTCATACTGCACCGAACTGTTGCCCAACTTGCCCACCCGCAGGCCAATCTCGATGCGGTCCGGAAAGGCAATCGAGGCGAAGTAGTCGCACGCCGAACTCACCACGAATCCCACCACCTCACCGTCATGAATATCCAACCCGCCCTGCTCGATCAGGTAGGTATTCACCGCCGTGTCGAAGAAGCTGTAGTAGGTGACGTTATTCACGTGGCCATAAACGTCGTTGTCGTGCCAGCGCGTGATGATTGGCTGGAAGTGGCGGTAGTCGGCGCGCTGTGGCATTGAGTCGGACATGGAAAGATCTCGGGTCAGTGAAGTTACAGGTCGTTCAAATGAGCTTCGGCCCATTCACGCACCTCGGCGTAGGGATACTCCTCCAGCACAGCAAAACCTGGGATCCCTTTCGCCTTCAACTTGGTAAACAACGGCACGCTGATCCCGCCCAGAAACCGGGTTAAACGCTCAGCGCCCGGCAGGTGGCCGTTGTATTCATGATGCCTGTGGATAAATTCACCGCACAGCGCCTGAAAGTTTTTATCCACAAGCGGCGGTAGGCTCGGCGGCGCCGGCAAGTGGGCGACGTTGCCGTGGCACACCGAGCAGTGCCCGCACTGCCGGGGCGCGTTTTCATCCCCGAAGTAATGCGCCAGGCGGTAACCCAGGCACTCCTGCGTCGCGAACAGATCCAGCATGGCGTGAATCCGCGCCACTTCCGTCACCTCATGCTGCTTGAAGCCTGTGTATAACTCCGTGCTCAGCACCTGTGGATCAAAGTCGGTATTCAGCAGGGCGTAGACCTCGGTCATCTGCTTGCTTTCCATCTCGATCAGGCCCTGTTCCTGGAAATAATCCAGGGCCTTCACTACCCGACTGCGCTCGGCCTGGTGCTGTTGATACAGCGCGTCGAAATCCACCGTCGCCCAGGTTTTTGCCCTTTTACAGACCTGGATAATCGCCGCGACAAACTGCTGCCGCTCACCGGAAAAGCGCGCCAGTAGTGCTTCAGGTTCAATCAGATACTTGAATCGATATTCAGCATAAAACGCATAGCGCGGCGCGATCACGCCTTTAAGTTCAAGCTGCACCAGCAACGTCTTGAGCGGCAGTTCGCGGATGTTGCTGAGATCCGAAAGCGAGCGGAGTAAAAACTCCCATTGCCCATCACCACGGGCGGCCTGTATTTCCTCCAGGACGCGGCGAATACCTTCCTGTTCCGGTGTGTCGCCGTACACAAAGTTTTCCAGGATATTCAGGCTGTCGCGGTTGGCCAAAACCAGACAGTCAGACGGCTGCCCGTCACGCCCCGCACGGCCGATTTCCTGGCTGTAGTTCTCGATGGATTTGGGCAGGTCGAAGTGCACCACGTTGCGGATATCACTCTTATCGATACCCATGCCGAAGGCGATGGTAGCGACGATGCAATTGGACTGGCCACCCATGAACCGCTTCTGAATGCCCTCGCGTTTATCGTGGGCCAAGCCCGCATGATAAGCCTCGGCCTGGATACCGTTACGATTCAAATGCTCGGCAATGTGCTCGGCGGTTTTCTGCAGGGTGACGTAAACGATGCTCGGCTGATTGGCCCGCGCCTTCATCCATTCCACCAGGCGTCGGCGCTTGTCCTGGCCGCTGACGGGCTCCACCAGCAGGTTGAGGTTGGAGCGGTAGAAGCCGGTGGTGATCACATCGTCCGGCGCAATGGCGAACTTTGCCTGCATGTCGGCGATCACCTTGGGCGTCGCCGTGGCGGTCAACAGCAGCGCCTGGGGGATGCGGAACTGACGCTGATAGTCAGGCAGCTTCAGGTAGTCCGGGCGAAAGTTATGGCCCCATTCGGAAATACAGTGGGCCTCGTCCACCACCAGCAGCGAGATTGGCACGCTTTGCAGGAAGTTGCGAAAGCGCTCGTTCTTCAAACGCTCCACGGAAACCATCAGGATTTTCAGCTCGCCCGAACGCGCCCGGGCCATGACGTCATTGGCATCATCGCGGCTTTGGGCCGAGTCGATGCTGCCCGCCGAGATACCGTGGCGCTGCAAGAAACCCAGCTGGTCCTGCATCAGCGCAAGCAACGGTGAAACCACCAGCGTCAGATGCGGCAGCAGCACAGCGGAAAGTTGATAGCACAGGGACTTGCCGGAACCGGTGGGGAAAATTGCCGCCGCCGAACGGCCGGCCAGCACGGCACTGACCACCGCCTCCTGGCCCAAACGAAACTGTGGATAACCGAAGACCTGTTGGAGGGTGTTGTGCATAAGCTGTCACTCCATTGACCGCTGAACGAGCCCAAAACATAGACCAGCGCATTCAGCGAATCGAGAAAGGTCGCAAGGAAAAAAGAGTCTGGATGATACACAGCCTGGGAAGTGGAGTAGGCACCCGTAAGAATCGTTCCAACCTTACGCGGGACGCATCTCGAAACTCATTGCGCTACAATCAACCTTCGCACCGAGAGGACGCTGTCATGGCCGAACTGACGTTTGAGCAAAAGCAGGATCACTACGACAAGATCCGTCGTTCCAACTACCTGGCCAGCCTGCGCCTGGAAGGGTTCGACACTCAGCCCGCCGACGTCGACAAACCCCTGCCGACCCGCGAAGCCGTCCTCGCCAAGTACCGCAACACCCCACGCTGATGCTCGACAAATATGGCGTGGGCCAGGACCCGTACTGCTACCCCGGTAGCAGCGTCCTGCGCAACCGCCTCGATTTGTTTGACGAAGAACGCCTGCACCAGGCCGAGCGGGAACTGTCTGAAATCGCTGTCGGCAGCCTTCCGCTGTATCCCCCGCCCTACGACCTGGAACGCCTGCAACACATCCACCGCACCCTGTTCGCAGACATTTACGAATGGGCCGGGGAACTGCGTACGGTCAACATCCAGAAAGGCGACACGCTGTTCTGCACACCGGAGCGTATCCCGCCTGAGGCGAGCAAGATCATCCAGCACATGGCGCAGGCGAACTGGTTTGTCGGGGTGACGCAGGCAGAGTTGGTGACGCAAATTGCCGAGGCCTATGGCGACCTCAACGTGATCCACCCGTTTCGCGAAGGGAACGGCCGGGCGCAGCGGATTCTGTTCGAGCAGATCATCGTGAATGCCGGGTTTTCGGTGAACTGGTGGCTGGTGAAGAACGCAGCGTGGATACCGGCGAACATTGATGCGGTGGCGTGTGATTATCGGGGGTTGGAGGCGATTTTCGAGCGGTGTATCAGTACCCCGCGCTAGCCCCGATCGTTCCCTACGCTCCGCGTGGGAATGCCGCCAGGGACGCTCCGCGTCCCGTCATCCGCGCACGACCCAAGCCATGAACACTGGTGACGCGGAGCGTCACGGGATGCATTCCCACGCGGAGCGTGGGAACGATCAGTATCCGTTAAAGCTGGTAACGATCTGTTTATTGCTCTCGCCCCACACTCCCGCCAAGGTTCGCCCCGTCGTTGCAAATTCAGCGACCGGGTTTGGTCACTCGAAAACAGCACACATAAGTGCCATCACTTGTCTGGCGGACGTCTATCGTCCTCTCAGCGCAATGTTATGGCGGCTGTGTGTGGGACGTCCTCGGACGTGCCGGATTGCTGTTTCCGGTTGGCCAACCTGCGCACAGTCCGCCACCCATCGTTTGGCCACGGTGACGACGGTTACTTAACAGCAAACCGAGTACCTTCAAATGCAAACACCTGAAGCGAAAAACCGCTACCTTCCACTTGGCACCAACTTCACCGATACCCACCCCCTGCTCATCGACACCGAAGCCGCCGCCGAAGATATCCAGTCCGCAGCCCACCAACGCATCCGCGCCGCAGCCGATCTCCTGGAAACCTTCTCCTGCCTGACCTTCGAACAGGCCGACCTCAAAGATATTTCGCATATCACCAACGCCCTGTATCTGCTCGTCCAGGACGGTTGCGATCTACTGGAAGTCGCCCAAACCGGCATGATGCAACTCACCACCACCGACGCCGTAAAGCGAACGCCATCTGAGCAGTCGCAGAGCTAGAAATGTGGGAGCTGGCTTGCCTGCGATAGCGGTGTGTCAGAAAACACTTCTACCACTGACACACCGCCATCGCGGGCAAGCCCGGCTCCCACATTTGACCTGTTTCGTTTGAAGGATCACGGTTCGATCGATAAAGTCAGTCGCCCTGCCCACTCACGCGTAACCACCATGAACCTGGCCCCCAACTTTCCTGAAGACTTTGCCATGCAACAGCTCTTGCAACTGCTGCATGAAGAAATTGGCCTGCCTGAACATAAGACACTGCGCCTTGAAACGGCCATCAACCTGGACCTGGGTTGCGACGGCGCCGAAGCCAATCAATTGATGGAAGCGCTGGAGCAAGGCTTCGCTGTCGACTTGAACGACTACGACGCTTATCGTTACTTCCAACCTCCCGTATTCGACGTCTTCCTGAAGCACAGAGCCAAAGGTCGCGGCGACAAGCTCCCGCTGACCATCGGCATGCTTTACCTGGCTATCAAGACCCAACGCTGGGACACGCAAACCCTGGAAAACCTGTAGGAGCGAGCTTGCTCGCGAAAAACCTGAGAGCGCCGCGTTCCCCCTGAAAGCCCGCATTATCGTTAACGACCTTCGCGAGCAAGCTCGCGCCTACAACCAAGGACCTTACATGGACGTACTAATGGGTCTGCTGGCCGCCCTGCTCTGGGGCGGCACGGACTTCCTCGTCGGCCTCAACGCCCGAGCCGTCGGCGTCAAACGCGCGGTGTACTTCGGCCAGGCCCTGGGCTTCCTGATCATGACCCTGCTGCTGATCATATTCCCGGCCTTCCTCGTCAAATCCCTCGCGGCGCCTTTGAGTGTCTGGCTCCTGGGCGCCGCAGCAGCCCTGCTGACCGTCTCCGGCGCCCTCGCACTGTCCAAGGCCTTCGCTCTGGGCAAAGCGGCCATCGTCGCGCCTCTGGTGACGTCCTACGGCGTGGTGACTACTTTGCTGTCATGGGCCAGCGGCGAACACATCAGCCTGATCCAGCTCGGCTGCATCGCCCTGTGTGTGGGGGGCGTGATTCTTTCCAGTATCCACAAGGACAACGGCGTGCCTCACAACAGCTCTAGTCGCTCTATCGCCTACGCGATACTCGCCGCGTTCCTCTACGGCACCAGCTTCTGGGTACAAGGCCGTTACACCCTGCCGACGCTTGGCCCGGTCACGATGCTTTGGCTGGGTTACCTGGTAGGGCTATGCGTATTGGTATTGATGGTGCTCAAAGTCAAAGACGGCCTGAAAATTCCACCGCTGAAAAACTGTGCAACGCTGACCGGGGCGAGCGTGATGAACCTGGGTGGATTCTCGGCATTCTCGTGGGGCGCGATAGCGGGGTCGGTTTCCGTGGTGACAGTGATCAGCACACTATCCGGCGGGATCGCGGCGATTCTCGGGTTTGTGTTTTTCAAGGAGCGCTTATCTGTCGCGCAAATGATAGGCGTGGGAATGGTATTGGTCGGCGCGGTGGTTTTGCACTTGGCCACGTAGCTTCAGAAGACAAGGCAAGCGACCTCTGGAGGAGTGGCTATAAATCATACTGGCAAAGTGATGCCTTTTCGGATTAGTCTCGAACAGTGCAAACAGAAATAAAGTAAAAAACTCACAAAGGTGTAAGCATGGACGCCCTGAGAACAGAAACTGTGTGCCCTCGTCTACGAGTTTGCGTAGATTCGAAAAAATTGACTATTCCCTCCCAGACGATATCAAAAAAAACTCGCTGCTTTCATTTAACAGAATCAATTATGCCTCAATTCAAATCCACCTTGCCTAGCTAGGTGTGTGTATGCGTTCAGTACAATCCGACATTCTAATAAGAGTACAACTATGACACGCGTAGCTGATAGCACAATCAAGGGATTTTTATATCAATTTAACAAAACAATGGTAGAAATTTTAGACTCAGACCATGATCAAGAGATTACCATTGAAGGAATAATCGAAGACATCGACATTACCGCAATAGACGGAACAGCAACTGCCGTGCAATGTAAATATCATGAATCAGTCACAAACTACTCAACAAGCCTTATATACAAACCACTTTTACAAATGGCTGAGTCGTACTCAAAAGATCAGAATAAAAAAACAAAATACATAATATTTATTCATGTACCAACACAGACTGAAGCAACACGAAATATAACCCCAAATGAAATTGACTCGGCACTAGCGAGCCAAGACTCCACTTATATAAAACTTATCAATAGAATTCAACAACCCATCGACAAAGTCTTGTTTTCTAACTCAGTACAACTGCAGTTTGGGCCTTCTTTAGATGAAATTGAAAAAACCGCTAAAAGAAAATTAGACGAGCTAAAAATTACTGCAGCAGAAACAGAATGCATCCTCTACCCAAATGCATTAAATCGTATTGCGAAAATATCAAGTTTCTCAAAAGAAACAGAAAGAAAACTCACAAAATTACAATTTATAAGATTTCTTTCAGGAGTAAGCAACACAGCAGTTACGAAGTGGACCTTGGCGTTAAAAAATAGAAAAGAAATACTTCAAACCATGAGAAGCCAACTACAATCCACACTAAATTTAAACTCACAGAATCGATACTTTTACTTTGATCAAAATAGCATTGATAATTTTTCAGAAAACATCGTTAGCTTCATATGCAATTTCGTCGCAATGTATCACTGCAAAACATCGCATATAAAGCCACCTTTATTCGCTATTAACTGCGAAAAATCTGTCTTGCTTGACCTTCAATATAGACTGTATACAAAAGGCATAAAATCAAACACTGGAATAATAGGACTAAACTTTGTTCCGGCAGAATTCTATAAAGACCCCATAATTAAGAAAAACAAATCTCATGTGGAGGAGCGGGAGTTTGAGATTCGACTTCTAAGTTTCATTGAAAATCCGGAGGCTCTTACGCTAAAAAAAGGGACCGAGCTATTTTTCATCTCCAACGAAATACCAAACGCAGTTGACACGTCTGATACAAATATATATCTGATTGGCGCTAACAACTTCTACGAACTTGAATACATTATGCACCTAAGGAAAACATATGAGTAATCTAGGATATGTCGTATCAAGCTCACCGACCTCAATTATAATTGAGATAAATAAGCTTGAAGATTTTGAAAAATTCAAAACCGAACTACAAATCGGTAAATTTTTAAAAATTGAAGATGGAAACCATAACTTCGCTGTTGCCGCCATAAAAAACATCAGTGGCTTACAAATTGACAGAGAGGGTCAACCTGAATGGCGTTTCACCATAGACTCGGCTCCTGCAGGAGCATTAACTCGACAAGATAATGGGGACTACGCTTTTACAAGGGGAACACAAGTTCTGCCAGTCCCTACAGAAAAAGTTCATATATTTCAAGCTGAAGATCTAAGTGTAATCTTCTCAAAATCAGGTAGCTACAACTATAGAGTCGGGAAACTATCTAACAACAACGCAATAGACTTTCATGTAGACGGTGATAAGTTCTTCGGAAAACATATCGGCATAGTTGGATCAACGGGCTCAGGAAAATCGTGTACCGTTGCAAGAATACTACATAATGCAGTAGGTATAGACAACAACAAGAACCTAAACCATAGCAACCAAAAGAACTCACACGTAATAATATTCGACATGCACTCGGAGTATGCATCCGCGTTTACTATGGATGAGTCTCAAAATTTTAATCTTAACTTACTGAACGTAGACACCCTGAAGCTCCCATATTGGCTAATGAACTCCGAGGAGCTAGAGTCATTGTTCATTGAAGGAAGTGAACAGGGCGCCCACAACCAAATATCACAATTTAAGAAAGCGGTCATCTCAAATAAAGAAAAACACAACCCTGATATAGACACAATAACGTACGACACCCCTGTCTACTTCAACATACTGGAAGTATTCAATTTCATAAAAAATAAAAACAACTTAACAACCTTTGAAAAAGATGGGAAGACTTACATCGCAAAAATTGGCCAACCCAAAGAATATAAAGGAGAGGACTTATGGGACTACATCGACTTCCTACCTTCGACTGGTAATTCAAAGCACGCTACAATTGGCGAAAAAATTTCTAAAGATGGTGGGTTTAACGGAGACTTTGATAGGTTCGTTTCTAGATTTGAAACTAAATTGAATGACAAAAGACTTGGCTTCTTGCTACACCCCAAGAAAGCAAATTCAGAGCCATATCAGACAGATGATTTTGAGGAAATACTCAAGCAGTTTCTAGGATATATAGAAAAATCAAATGTAACGGTAGTTGACCTAAGCGGAATACCATTTGAAATATTAAGCATAACTGTAAGCCTCATATCAAGACTGGTATTCGATTTTGCTTTTCACTATTCCAAGCTAAAACACACAATAAACGAAACAAACAACGTTCCCTTTATGATTGTTTGCGAGGAAGCTCATAACTATATTCCAAGATCTAACAGCGCAGAATTTAAAGCTTCAAAAAAATCTATTGAACGTATTGCCAAGGAAGGTCGAAAATACGGACTAAGCTTAATGGTAGTTAGCCAAAGACCGTCGGAAGTTTCAGATACAATTTTCTCTCAATGCAGCAACTTCATTTCGTTAAGACTCACCAACACAATTGATCAGAGCTATATAAAGGCTCTTTTACCAGACAGTGCTAACGGTTTAGTCGATCTACTCCCAAGCCTGTCACAAGGGGAAGCACTAATTGTGGGAGATGCCATCTTAATGCCTAGCCTTGTCCGACTCGAAAAGCCTGCACCAGAGCCAAAATCGGCCAGCATAAATGCTTATAGTGAGTGGAACACTTCTTGGCAGGAAGTAACCTTCAACACTGTCATAAGTCGCTGGCGCAAACAGATCTAAGCTATTCCCCCACTTTATTATGTAAAATTAAAAAGCCGCCCACTAGGGGCGGCTTTTTCACAACGGCCGAATCTTACAACTTCGGACCCGCAGCCTTGATCGCATCGCTCACTTCAAACTTCTTGAAGTTCTCGATGAACAGACCCGCCAGCGCTTTCGCCGCTTCATCGTAGGCAGCCTTGTCAGCCCAAGTGTTACGTGGGTTCAACAGGCCAGTCTCGACGCCCGGTACAGCCAATGGCACGTCCAGGTTGATGGTGTCCAGGTGCTCGGTCTCGGCACCAATCAACGCACCGCTCTGGATCGCTGCAATCACGCCACGGGTGGTCGGGATGTTGAAGCGCTTGCCAACGCCGTAGCCGCCGCCGGTCCAGCCGGTGTTGACCAGGTAGACCTTGGAGCCGAAGCCGCGCACGCGCTTGATCAGCAGTTCTGCGTATTCACCAGCCGGGCGTGGGAAGAATGGCGCGCCGAAGCAGGTGGAGAAGGTCGACTTGATGCCGCCGCCCGAACCCATTTCGGTCGAGCCCACCAGAGCGGTGTAGCCGGACAGGAAGTGGTAGGCCGCTTGTTCTTCGCTGAGGATCGACACGGGCGGCAGTACGCCGGTCAGGTCGCAGGTCAGGAAGATCACAGCGTTTGGCTCGCCACCGAGGTTTTTCTCGGAACGCTTGGCCACGTGCTCCAGCGGGTAGGCGGCGCGGCTGTTCTGGGTCAGGCTGACGTTGGTGTAGTCGGCGTGCTTGGCATCGTCGATCACCACGTTTTCGAGCACGGTACCGTGCTTGATGGCTTTCCAGATCACCGGCTCGTTCTTCTCGGACAGGTCGATGCACTTGGCATAGCAACCGCCTTCGATGTTGAACACCACACCTTCGCCCCAGCCGTGTTCGTCGTCGCCGATCAGGTAGCGGCTTTCGTCGGCGGACAGGGTGGTTTTACCGGTGCCCGACAGACCGAAGAACAGGGTTACGTCGCCGGCTTCGCCAATGTTGGCGGCGCAGTGCATCGGCAGTACGTCGGAGGCCGGCAGCAGGAAGTTCTGCACCGAGAACATGGCTTTTTTCATCTCACCGGCGTAACGCATGCCGGCGATCAGCACTTTTTTCTGGGCGAAGTTGAGGATCACGCAACCGTCGGAGTTGGTGCCGTCACGCTCTGGCACGCATTCGAAGTTGGCCACGTTGAGCACTTGCCACTCTTCACGACCGGCCGGGTTGTACTGGGCCGGGTTGATGAACAGGCAACGACCGAACAGGTTCTGCCAGGCAGTCTGGGTGGTCATTTTCACGGCCAGGTAGTGGTCTTCTGCAGCCCCTACGTGAACGTGGGAAACGAAATGCTCTTGCGCGTTGTTGAAGGCCTCGACGCGAGCCCACAGGGCATCGAACTTGTCGGCCGGGAACTTGCGGTTGATCGGGCCCCAGGCAATGGCAGCCTGGGTGGAAGGCTCTTCAACGATGAAGCGGTCGACTGGCGAACGGCCGGTACGATGACCGGTTTCTACGACCAGCGCGCCGGTATCGGCAAGCACGCCTTCACCGCGCTGCAGGGCTTCTTTGACCAGATCGTCAACACTCAGATCGGTGTATACGGCGTTATTGGCTTGCGTCATGAGGTTCCCCGTC
>Ga0105251_10001893_pt1 | contig 17158 bp, 19 predicted proteins | sample KBSS64metaG_FD_80424 | JGI IMG/M metagenome (GOLD analysis project Ga0105251, IMG submission 80424) | Switchgrass rhizosphere microbial communities from Kellogg Biological Station, Michigan, USA - KBS S6-4 metaG | ecosystem: Host-associated > Plants > Roots > Rhizosphere > Soil | place...
AAACAGGCGTCAACGCGTAAAGCCTTAAACAGGCCATACCGACAGGGGGGCTTGTCGGTGCCGCCCGATGCCAGCGTATCGACCACCCTGGCGCCTGAGTCCGCAGAGGTGACAAAGAGCACGGCCACCATCGCCATGGCAATAAAGGAGAGCAGCGAGCTGAAGGGGAAGTGCTCAGGGAAGTTGAACAGTGCCAGCGTCTGATCGCTCACGATCGTCTGCGGCAGGTCAGTGGCACCCTGCTGCACAATCAGCCAGATTGCGCTGTTGCCGAAAACAGTCATCCAGCGCAGCGTAGCGAGCGTTGCCGTGGTGGTGGCCACCCACAATCTGGCGTTTGGGTACTGACCGGCGTGCTGATTGCGTCGCTGAACTTTGCCACCAAAGTGGCCTGCTTTATGGCGGTCTCCTCGGTGCTGAAGGGCGAGACACGCACCTATACCGTAACCGGGCAGGTCTTCTTTGCCTCGGCTGACCGGTTTATCCATCACTTCGATTTCCACGAGGCGCTGGATCGCGTGGTCATCGACGTGTCGCTCGCCCATTTCTGGGACATCACGTCGGTCAGCGTGCTGAACCGCATCGTGATTAAGTTCCGCCGCAAAGGTGCCGAGGTGGACGTCAGAGGCATGAACGGGGCGATCCGCACTCTCGTTGACCGCTTTGGTGTGCATGACAAACCCGAAGAAGTTGAAAAGCTGATGGGCAGCCGCTAAACCGGATGTGCCGCTAGCCCTGATGCACGTGCTGGAAAAAAGATCCTCTCGCAGGTTCCGGACTGAATGAAAAAGCAGGCCTGTTAATGATTTTTCATTTGCATAATCGGCTGCTTACAAAATTAAGTAACGCGTTGACCTCGTATTCTTATTCTGGAAAACAAGAAGGCTGAAATGCCCTTTTCCCCTGTCCTTCCGGTAATACCTTTCCAGGTAAAAACACAAAGCTTAATAAAACCTTAAGATCTGAAGGCTATTTCTCTCTATTTATTCAGTTAACATGCTATTCCGTCTCATGTCTTTTAATTTGTACAATAAAATCAGAAGCCTGCGGAATAGTTTATCGCTTTTTTTTCACCAGAGCCTTTCAGGTTAGAGTCTGAATGATAACCCGGTAAATTATCAGGGTCTTAATTTACACGGCCAGATACGAATATTAAGAGAGGTGATCTGCATCAATAAATATCATTATTTAAGGGCGGGTGATGAAAGTGGCTCTAATAAATATCGTCGCTATGCCGATATGTAACGTAACCCTGAGGAAATGTCAGTCTCAGGTACTTTTCAACACCAGGATTATTAAAATGAATATTATAAAAAAAGTGTCAAAACTCAATATAGGCAGGAAACTTACTCTGGGTTTTTGCTGGTTATACTGGCGTCACTGGCTATATCAGTCCTTGCTGCCCTCTGTTTTTTAAAAATCCAGGATAACTCGGAAAAGCGCGACGTCACGGTACAAATGGTTGATGCACTGGCGAAAGCGAGGCTGAACCGCACGCTATTTCAGTACACCCGCGACACTAAATTCATCGAACTCAACGGTGAGGCGATGAATCAGTTGTCTGCTTTGTACAAAAATCTTGAGAAATATTCCTGGTCAACAGGCGGTCGTGAAAAGCTTTCTGCGCTCAATACTGCTCTGGCTCAGTATCAGGAAAAGCGTCAGCACTTTCTCGCAAGCAACCACAGTGCAGCCCTTTCTCTGAATGATATTCAGGCTCTCGGACTGACGTCAGTGGCGGAAAAACTGGCTGCCCGACAGGCTTATGTCCCGGCAGACCTTACTGCACCCCTGCTGGCTCTCAGCCTCAAAACTGAACAGGCTGCATTTTATGTTCAGGCGTTCATGCATGGGCCAGATGCTTCAACACTGAATAAGTTTAACGAAATCAAAGACGGTTTTTCACCACTCGTCAGTCAGCTTAGTGGTCTCGCTGACACCTCACTCGGTGCGCTTCTGGCCGATGTGGCGCAAAAAACCACCTCAGGCACCACGCTGTTAAATAATTATCTCCAGTCAGTGCAGGTCGAAAAACGCGCCTCAGATGAAATGACCGCAGCGGCGGGAAAACTGAATCAGTCAATCACTGACCTCGCGTTCTTTCAGTCTGAACAGGCTCAGAAATACATGCATACCGCACTGTGGCAGATTGGTTTTGCCACCCTTGTCTGTATCACTCTCAGTCTCTTGATCGCCTGGAGAATGACCCGCAGCATCACCGTTCCGCTGAGAGAGACGCTTACTTCGGCACAGCGTATCGCTGAAGGTGACCTGACCGCCGAAATAACCAGTTCCCGTACTGATGAGCTTGGCGAACTGATGACTGCCATGGGTGCCATGAACCAGAGCCTGCGTAACATCATCTCCCGGGTCCGGGATGGGGTGAATAACGTCGCCCGCGCCTCGTCTGAGATTGCAGCAGGAAATACCGACCTCTCATCACGCACAGAACAGCAGTCGGCTGCCGTGGTTGAGACGGCTGCCAGCATGGAGGAATTAACCTCCACCGTTAAGCTGAATGCGGAGAACGCCCATCACGCCAGTCAGCTGGCCACGGATGCGTCGCATAATGCCAGCTGCGGCGGGGAAATCATCAGTGAGGTGATAACCACAATGGGCGGAATAAGTCAGAGCTCAGGCAAAATCGGCGAAATCATCACCGTTATTAACGGTATCGCTTTCCAGACGAATATTCTGGCGTTGAATGCGGCAGTAGAGGCCGCGCGCGCAGGTGAGCAGGGCCGGGGCTTTGCCGTTGTGGCAGGCGAAGTGCGCAATCTTGCACAGCGCAGTTCACTGGCCGCAAAAGAGATAGAAGTGCTGATTCGGGAATCACTGGACAGAGTGAGTAACGGTACTGAGCTGGTAAACCGCGCCGGCGTGACAATGGAGGGTATCGTCAGGTCCGTGACGCAGGTAAGGGACATCATGGGTGAAATTGCCGCTGCATCAGACGAACAGAATCGCGGCATTACCCAGATTGCACAGGCCATGACGGAAATGGATAGCACAACCCAGCAGAACGCTGCGCTGGTTGAGGAGTCTTCTGCTGCGGCCAGCAGTCTGGAAGAACAGGCGCTTGAGCTTGAAAAAACCGTTGCCGTTTTCCGTGTGCCGTCTTCCGGGACGTTTACACCCAGAGCGCAGACTACCAGGCGCAACGCTCAACCGTCAGTATCTCTGATGGCGTCGAAAGCAAACTGGGAAACCTTCTGACCATCGTTGTCCTGCATCCTAAGGGGCCGACCGACGTCGTTTCTGGCATTCGGTGGTCCCCTTTCTGGGTTTATGTCATCGGAGGTGATAAATGTGTGACGATAACGCCGTTAATGCACTGCATGTTCACATTGGTAAAGCGGTGGAGGCTCTTTTTTATGATGGCGAGCCAATCACCCGTGCAAAAGTCATTGCCCAACTATGTCTGTTGTTAGATGAAGAACCTGACTGCATCCTGCAAAACGAAATAGCAGGCGCAGTCAGCCTGCTCACTTACCCGTTCGACACAAAATGAGAGTGAACGGGTTGCTACAATCCCTGGCGACAGAATTTTGCGTGCGATGAGAGGTTGATCTGAAGAGGACGTGGTTAACCTCCGCACTGCATTCATGATCGGGCATACCCGATTTACTGTAGCAACAAACATTCAGATTTATTCCTGTGATCCTCAATCTTCCTGGCAACGAGGCTCGTTCAGACGAGCATAGGGAAAGGGGACAGCTGACCCAGTGGCTGAACGCATTACCGGCTGGAAGCTGTATCAGTCCGGATAAGCAAGCGTATGAAATCGCTGACAGATATCAGTAAGTATTCTGATGTGTTCAGCGAGTCCGTGGCTGATCCAGTTCATTTTTAACAGTAATTTTATTAATTCATGCAGGCGCTTAAGGGACAGGTTATTGACCTGCACGTGATTTTTAGCTTTTTTCCACTCGGTGGTGTCTGGCAATGATCTGCCAGGTTTTCTCGCTTATTCCTCTCATAATACCGCGTTATGTTCGGGCGTCGCCAGTCGTGCTGCATCACCGATTTAACCGAAAAAGGTCACTTTCTGTAATGAGTAGGGGTTTCGATACCTTTCAAAAACATAAAAGAAACTGATTAGTTTTACCATCTGACCATAACGTGTGTTTTAGGATAGCCGATAAAAGAAAGGTATCTTGACTTCTCCCTCGGGTAACCTCTCATGACAATTTTAAAGAAACTTACGCTGGTCTTTATCTTTACACTTCTGGCGCTGCTTTTTTTGGGCATTATCAGTATCCGCTCTCTGGGCGGCGCACAGGATCGGTTCGATTATGTGGCCACCAACTCCCTGCCCAGCATCAACAAAATCAGTGAAATCTCTCAGCTTCGTGAAGAAGCAAGACGGCAGATACTGATGGGCCTTTTGGGTACCGATAAAGCGATTTTTGAAAAGCATATGGTCACTGCAAAGGAATATCTGACCAAAACGCGCGAGGCAATGGATGACTATAAAGCACATTTTATTTCAGATAAGAAGGATGGGGAGTCAATAAATCAGGCTATTCAGAATTTCGGGGTCTATCTCGAGAAAGTAAATAAGATGGCGGGCGTCTATCAGACCGGCGGCATTGATGCGGCCAGGGTCATGGTTTCCGATCAGGGAGAGACCGCGGCGGCCTCGGTTGTGGTGAGCCAGAATCTGAAGGATCTTCTAGCCTATAACTATATGATAGCCAATAACTTTGCGGCGGAAAACCATGCGCAGTATCTACATACGCTCTGGCTTCTGAGCAGCATTATAGTAGCCGCGGTGATACTGACAGCCCTTTCTTCATACTCTGTCCTGAGCTATATCAGAAAAGGCCTGCAGAATTTACAGAGCACCATGAAACCATCGAGGAAACCCTGGACCTGACTCTTCGGGTAAATCTCAATAAAAAAGATGAACTGGGCGCAACGGCTGGCAGTTTTAATGCCCTTGTGACTAAGTTTCGGGAGGTTCTGTCAGGCGTCCGGGATGCCAGCAAAGAGGTGGATACGGCGTCAGAGGAAATCGCTCACAGCAATGATGATCTGTCATCACGCTCAGAGTCTCAGGCTTCTTCACTTGAGCAAACCGCAGCCAGTATGAACGAGCTGTCGGCCACCGTGAAACACAATATGGATAACGCGACAGAGGCGAATAACTTCATCGGTAAAGTGCAATCCATCGTCAACCATAGCAACCGTGAGCTGAATGATTTAACAAGTGCCATCAACGATATCTCTGTCTCTTCAAATAAGGTTTCAGAAATTATCTCCATTATTGATGGCATTGCGTTTCAGACCAACATTCTGGCGCTTAACGCTGCAGTGGAAGCCGCCCGTGCCGGGGAGCAGGGCAAGGGGTTTGCCGTGGTCGCCGGCGAGGTCCGCTCATTGTCACAGCGTTCTTCTGTAGCAGCCCAGGATATCCGGGGTCTGATTGAAGAAGCAATCCAGAATGTGGATAAAGGCGTGGTATACGCAGCGAATGTGACGTCGCGAATGAATGAAGCTCTGAGTGTTGTTGATGAAACGACGCAATTGATTAATCAGGTCAATACTTCCTCTAAAGAGCAGAGTTATGGAATCGACCAGGTGAACATTGCGGTCACGCAGATGGAAAGCAATCTGCAGCAGAATGCCGCAATGGTAGAGCAGATGTCTGCCGCTGCGGGCTCACTGAGTCAGCAGGCGGGCAGGCTGCTGACAGAGGTCAGCTCATTTAAGCTCTGAGCCAATCCGGATTCAGCCAACGTTTATTACCGCACAGGCTGAGAACATAGCGTGACTGGCCCTGTTTTACCGGTTTCAATTCCGTGTAGGGCAGGGTGCAGCCTGAGGGTCAAAAAAATTTATTGCCGTCAAGGATGCGCGCTAAATGCGCTCAGAACGGAAGGCTCGCTTTGAGAATTATATCGACGCACGCAGCGGGCGATAATTTTGCGGTATCCAGCTGCAGATGATCCCTTCTCCAGGGTTCATAATCACGATCCATGACGGCCTGCCAGTCAGGCACTTTTAAGCCAGGAATTTCTGAGATTCTGTTCTCTACACGAGCCCGATGCTGTTCCGGATCCGAACAAAGGATTTCGATTTCCAGAAAGGGAACACCTGATGATAGTGCGATATCACGAAAACTATCTCGCACCAGATTAAGATCATTTACTGAGTCAGTGACAACGGGTAGTCCCAGTCTGAGATTCTCCCGCGCAAGCGCATAGAGGATGAAATAGCCTTCAGGTCCAATCTCTCTGAACGCTGCTGATTCATTACGCAGTACCTGTTCGATCGTATCGACGCGTAAATACACCGCTTTTAATTTTTCAGATAACATTTTAGCGACCGTGCTTTTTCCACAACCGGGAAGGCCACTGAATATGTACAGCATAACGACTCCTGTTTAAATCCGCGCTCCAGCGTTAAATTCTGACATGTTTGCAGAGCATGCTGCGCGCGATTATCCATACACATTACGAATGCGCATCACCCTTTGCCCGCAGCGAACGTGGGTGATTCTGCATAGCTATTTATCTGGCAAGGCTTCAACATTAGCAGAGCGGATTGCCGGGAGGTTTTGGGTAATCTTTTCCACAGGCCAGTCCCACCAGGCCAGCTTCTCGAGTATCGATAGGGTCTCATCGTTAAAACGCTGCCTGATAACCCTGGCTGGATTACCCCCCACAATCGAATATGCCGGGACATCCGACGTGACGACAGAACGTGACGAAATGATCGCGCCGTTACCGATTTTAATGCCTGGCATAATCAGCGCCTGGTAACCAATCCATACGTCATTGCCAATCACTGTATCGCCTTTATCGGGCAGGTCACCGGCCTGAGGCTGGCTTGCTTCCCGTCCGTTTCCGAAGATGTAGAACGGATAAGTGGAGAACCCCGCCATGCTGTGGTTAGCCCCATTCATAATGAACTGAACGCCTTTCGCTATAGCGCAAAATTTTCCAATAATGAGTTTGTCGCCAATAAACGGGAAGTGATAAAGGACATTGCGCTCGAAGTTTTCTGCGCCTTCAGGGTCATCATAATACGTAAAATCACCGATGATGATGTTGGGGTTTTTCACCCTGTTTTTAATAAAACAAACCTGTGGGAAGCCTTCCATTGGATGGGGATTGGCCGGATCCGGTCCGTACATATTCTCTCCTTTACGTGCGGCTTTAGGTCGTCCCAGTGTACACCCTAATGCCCGTTGTCCTTTTCACAGACACAATGTAACCATGATGAGGGATAGATTCTGTCTGTGAAAAACTTCCGTTTCCTGATGTGCTGCTTATTAGAGTCTGGATAAATAATACGCAAAATTTTCATTCTCTGTTCATCCCTTTATTATCAATCATAGAGAATCAGAAACGATTTTATTAATGCCGTTTCGCCAGTGTGAAGCGTCACACGACGCCGTTTTCATAACGGCTGGTTTCAGATTTACCACTCAAAAATAAAATTTTTGCATTTTTGTCAGTTTATGCAGGGGCAAAGAGTTCTGATTTTCAGAATACTATATTTCAATTAAATCAAAGAGTTATGCTTGTAAGAATCCTGGCTATATGGAAGGTTTGGTAGGAAAGCTAAACGCTGAGAAACATAACTTTACATTGGTTTTTTTATGTGACGCTCAGAAGGCCAGTAAAAGACGTTAATTTAATCAGATTGCTTAAAATTAACAGTGTAAATTTCGCTCGCCGGGCAAATTATCTATATCGCCATATACTGACAGCATATTCGTTGAACGAATATAACCGTCTTTTATTAACGCTAATTCATAGCGGCAGGGCTGGCACCATACCGGCGTTTTAGCACAGGAGAGAGTAAAATGGATCAAACCGCATTTATGATTGGGTTTTCGGTCATGGCCATTGCGTCACTGATTATTTACGTGACCGGTGATAAGAAATATCCCTTTGGTCACCATACACTCGTGCACGCGTCAGTGCCGTTTATTGCCGCCACAGCCTATCTGGCCATGGCGTTTGGGTTTGGCAATCTCACGCTGGACAGTGGCACGATAGTGTACCTGGCGCGTTACGCTGACTGGTCCATCACCACGCCTCTCTTACTGGCCGGGTTGGTCATGCTGGCTTTCCATGAACAGGGTAAACCAGGAGAAATGGGCGGCTTTCTGACTGCCATCATTGTGCTGGATGTGATGATGATTATCACCGGCCTGGTCTCTTCCCTGGCGGAAAATCCTGTCGCGAAATGGGTGTGGTATTCATGGTCGTGTGCGGCATTTCTGGGCGTTGTTTATCTGCTCTGGGGGCCACTGCGCGCACTGGCCGCGACGCGAGGCAACGCGCTGGCAGGTGCCTACAACAAGAATGTAGCCTTGCTGACCCTCGTGTGGTTTATCTATCCGATCGTTTTTCTGGTCGGTCCGGAAGGTCTCAGTGTCATCACTGATGCGACATCTGTTCAGGCATTCCTGATTCTGGATATTATCGCTAAAGTTTTCTACGCCTTCTACGCTGCGGCTAATATTAAAAAAGCGCTCTCTCATACTACGCCTGTTGGTGCTGTGAGGAGATGACAGCCCAGGTGCGGTTCGGCTGGGCAGGACTCTGGGGGGCAGCGCTCGCTGCCTCTTTCAGCCCCCTGCGGGGCAAGTGCTGTTTGCGACCCTGGCCATTGGCGTTATCGGCATGGCACACGGTGCCAGCGATCTTGACGTCGTTAAACGCGAGCGTCAGTTCCCGTTTCTTGCCGCCTATGGACTGGTCATCTTGATCTGTCTGTTCTGGTGGCACGGTGCTCCGGCGCTGGCGTTGCCCGTTTTTCTTCTGGCATCTGCCCTGCATTTTGCGCTTGAAGACGCCCCTGATGGACGCAGCCCCGAACGTCTGGCGCGGGGGATAAGTATGATAGCGGCCCCAGCGACACTGCATCTGCAGGCATTTAGCGCAATTCTGCATGAGGCGGCACCAGGATTTTCAATGCCGGACGCTCTTGCTGTGGGCATTGCCATTACAGGGGGACTCTGTGCGTCAGGGCTTATTTTTGCGGGTTTCGTTCGTCAGGACAGGCGTCTTCTGACGGGTACACTGGCGTTGTTACTGCTTCCACCTTTCGTCGGTTTTTCAATGGGATTCTTAATTTTACATGCGCTGCCGCAAACCCGACAGCGGCGCGATCAGCTGAAGTGCACCAGCTATCTCCGCTACCTGCAAGCCACCTGGCCGGTACTGACGGCGGCTCTTCTGCTGGCTGCGGGAACCATTGTGGTGATGCATCCTGTGGACAACGCGGGAATTCAGCCATTGTTTGCTGTACTGGCCGCACTGGCAATCCCGCATATGCTCATTACGCCCTGGTTTGAATCACGGCATCCGGCGTGAAACCGTCCCGCTAATAGGGTAGACGCCCCTACATTCACCACTCCTTCACTCCCCCGTCACCGTTCTGTCATCTGATCCCTTCAGGCTAACACCATCCCGCAGCGTCCTATTACTGCGTTCCCACTCTGTAACCCGTGAGGATTTCATCGTGATGGAGTTATCCAGACATCCGACCACTGTTTATCAGGCTGTTGCCGCACAACTGGAGCAGGCGCTGAAAGAGCGCTACCGCTGCGGCGACTATCTTCCTTCCGAGCAGCAGCTGGCCGATCACTACGAGGTCAACCGCCACACGCTGCGCCGGGCTGTCGATGAGCTGGTGCACAAAGGGCTGCTGCAGCGCCGTCACGGTGTTGGCATCCTGGTACTGATGCGTCCTTATGACTATCCGCTGCATGCCCAGGCGCGCTTCAGTCAGAACCTGATGGAGCAGGGGAGTCACCCGACCAGCGAACGGCTGCTGGCGGTACTGCGTCCGGCCAGCAACGACGTCGCCAATGCGCTGGGCGTGAAAGAGGGCGACAACGTCATTCATCTGCGCACCCTGCGCCGCGCCAATGGCGTGCCGCTCTGCCTGATTAATCATTTCCTCGCCGACCTCAGCTGGTGGCCGCAGCTTCAGCAATTTAACAGCGGCTCGCTGCACGACTTCTTAGTGCAACACACCGGCAAACAGCTGGTGCGCACTCAGACGCGTATCAGCACACGCCGGGCGCAGGCCAAAGAGTGTCGGCAGCTCGACATCGCCCTGCATGCGCCGCTGCTCTGCGTGCGGACGCTCAACAAAACCAGTGATGGCGCGGTGGCGGAATACTCCGTCAGCCTGACGCGCGGCGACATGATCGAACTGACTCTGGAGCACTAATGGAACAGCAAACAGATCGCCAGCGCTGGCTGTCGGTACTGGCGCACAGCAGCGCCGCCTTGCTTGAAGCGCACTGGCATGCGCTTAGCCTCCAGCCCGAATTCACCCTGGTCCGTCCGGCAGAGATTGGGCTGACGCGTCTCCAGGCGCGGATGGGCGCTACCGGCAAACGCTTTGTCATGGGCGATGCCACGGTGACACGTGCGGTGGTGCAACTGAGCGACGGTACCCTGGGTTACAGCTATCTGCTGGGGCGCGACAAAGCCCACGCTGAACGCTGCGCCCTGCTGGACGCGCTGTTGCAGCAGCCGGAAACACGGCAGTTGCTGGAAGAGAAGATTATTACCCCGCTGGCGGCGTGGCGCGAGAAGCAGCGACAGCTGCGCGCCCGTGAAATCGCCAGCAGCAAAGTAGATTTCTTTACGCTGGTTCGCGGAGATAACTGATGACTTTACTGGCAAGTTTTAACCATCCGGTCGCGGATGCGCAGCGTGCGTTTCGCCGTATTCTGAAAGCGATGAGCGAGCCGGGCGTGATGGTCTCGCTGCCGCTGCAGCAGGGCTGGGGCGCACTGTCACCGGCGGCCACAGCATTGCTGCTGACGCTGGTCGATCAGGAAAGTCCGGTCTGGCTGGATGCGCAAATCGACAATGAACAGCTGCGTAACAATCTGCGCTTCCATACCGGTGCACCCATTACTTCGCAGCAGGACGCACCGTTCGCCCTGAGCCATGCAACAGCACAGCCCGATCCGACGCAGTTCGCGGCGGGTGACAATATGTCGCCGGAGAAAAGCACCACGCTGATTATCGAAGTGCCGTCGCTGAATGGCGGACTAACGCTGCGTCTCTCCGGCCCTGGCCTGCGGGAAACCCGTGCTATTGCACCACAGCTGCCGGAAAGCGTGCTGGAATATCTGCGCACCCGTCCGCATCCGTTCCCGCAGGGCGTGGATCTGATCTTCACCTGTGGCGAAGCGATCATGGCCGTGCCGCGCACCACCGTTGTGGAGGTGTGCTGATGTATGTCGCGGTGAAAGGGGGCGAAAAAGCCATCTCTAATGCCCATCAGTTACAGGCCGATCTGCGACGGGGCGATCGGGCAGTAGCGGAACTCGGCTGCGATCAGGTGGCGCAGCAGCTGGGCTGGCGGTGGATCGGGTAATGACCGAAGGCGGCATATACGATCCTGAACTGGCGGCGCTGGCGATTAAGCAGGCCAGTGGCGATCTGGTCGAGGCGCTTTTTCTGCTGCGTGCCTATCGCACCACGCTGCCACGTCTGGCAGAGAGCACGCCGCTGGCGACCGGTTCGATGCGCATCGAACGCCGCATCTCGGCGGTCTATAAAGACCTGCCGGGCGGCCAGGTGCTGGGGCCAACCTATGACTACAGCCACCGTCTGCTCGACTTCACCCTGCTGGCAAACGGTGAAACGCCTGCCGCGCCGCGTGACGACCGTTCGGTGCCGGATCAGTGTCCGCACATGTTCAGCATGATGAGTGAGGAAGGGCTGGCCACCGCCGAAAGGGATGACGGCAGCGAGCCGGTTGATATCACCCGCGAGCCAATGCGCTTTCCTGCTTCGCGCGCTGCACGGCTGCAACAGCTGGTGCGCGGCGATGAAGGTTTTCTGCTGGCACTGGGCTATTCGACTCAGCGCGGCTATGGCCGCACCCATCCCTTTGCCGGCGAGATCCGCACCGGCTATCTCAGCGTCAGCATCTGTCCCGAAGAGCTGGGCTTTGAGCTGGAGATTGGGGAAGTGTTGCTGACCGAATGTGAAATGGTCAACGGCGTTGCTCACCGTGACGATGCCGCACCGCAGTTTACCCGGGGCTACGGGCTGGTATTTGGCCGCGCCGAACGCAAGGCGATGGCGATGGCGCTGGTGGATCGGGCGCTGCAAAGCCGCGAGCAGAATGAGCGCGTGACCAGCCCGGCGCAGGACGAAGAGTTTGTGCTGTCGCACGCCGACAACGTCGAAGCCGCGGGCTTTGTCTCGCATCTCAAGCTGCCGCATTACGTCGATTTCCAGGCAGAACTGGAACTGCTGAAACAGCTGCAGCACGATTATCAGGAGCGCAACCATGGCTGAACTCACCGGCTATAACAATGGCTATCTCGATGAGCAGACCAAACGCACCATCCGTCGCGCCATCCTGAAAGCGGTGGCGATCCCCGGCTATCAGGTGCCGTTCGCCGGACGCGAGATGCCAATGCCTTACGGCTGGGGTACAGGCGGCATCCAGATTACCGCCAGCGTGATTGGCGATCAGGATGTGCTGAAGGTGATCGATCAGGGCGCTGATGACACCACCAATGCGGTGTCAATACGTCAGTTCTTTAAGCGGGTCAGCGGGGCCGCAACCACCGAACGCACCGCCGATGCCACCCTGATCCAGACCCGGCACCGCATCCCGGAAACGCCGCTGGAGGAAGACCAGATCCTGATATTCCAGGTGCCGATTCCTGAGCCGCTGCGTTTTATCGAACCGCGCGAAACCGAGACCCGCACCATGCATGCGCTGGAGGAGTACGGCATCATGCAGGTGAAGCTGTATGAAGATATCGCCCGCTACGGCCATATCGCCACGACCTACGCCTATCCGGTCCGGGTTAACGATCGCTACGTGATGGATCCGTCGCCCATTCCCAAATTCGACAACCCGAAGATGCACATGATGCCTGCGCTGCAGCTGTTTGGGGCCGGGCGTGAAAAGCGCATCTACGCCTTACCGCCTTACACCCGCGTGGAGAGCCTGGACTTCGACGATCACCCCTTCACCGTGCAGCAGTGGGATGAACCCTGCGCGCTGTGCGGATCGCGCCACAGCTACCTCGATGAGGTGGTGATGGACGATCAGGGAACGCGGATGTTTGTCTGCTCCGACACCGACTTTTGCCATCAGCAGCAGGAACAGCAACATGCACAGTGAACAGCCGCTGCTTGCGGTGAACCAGCTCACCCATCTTTATGCGCCGGGCAAAGGGTTTGAGCAGGTCAGTTTTGATCTCTGGCCTGGCGAAGTACTGGGGATTGTCGGCGAGTCCGGCTCCGGTAGAACCACGCTGCTGCAGAGCCTGTCGGCCCGTCTGACGCCGCAGCAGGGCAGCATTCACTATCAGAACCGCGACCTCTATGAGATGAGTGAAAGCGACCGCCGTCGCCTGCTGCGCACCGAGTGGGGCGTGGTGCATCAGCATCCGATGGACGGGCTGCGTGCGCAGGTCAGCGCGGGCGGTAACATTGGCGAACGGCTGATGGCGACCGGCCAGCGGAACTATGGCGACATCCGCGCCGAGGCGAGCCGCTGGCTGCAGGCGGTGTAGATTGATGCCAGTCGCATCGACGATCTGCCGACCACTTTTTCCGGCGGGATGCAGCAGCGTCTGCAGATTGCCCGCAACCTGGTGACGCAGCCTCAGCTGATGTTTATGGATGAGCCGACCGGCGGGCTGGATGTCTCGGTGCAGGCGCGACTACTGGATCTGCTGCGCACCCTGGTGCGCGAGCTGAATCTGGCGGTGGTGATTGTCACCCACGATCTCGGGGTGGCGCGACTGCTGGCGCATCGCCTGCTGGTGATGAAACAGGGACGGGTGGTGGAGAGCGGTCTGACTGACCGTGTTCTGGACGATCCTCATCATCCTTACACTCAACTGCTGGTCTCTTCGGTGCTCAATTAAATGACAACGCTCACTCCGCGCCTGCGGGTAGAAAATCTGTGTAAAACCTTTGTGCTGCACAACCAGAACGGCGCGGCGCTGCCGGTGCTGCACAACGCCAGCCTGACGGTGGGCGAGGGCGAATGCGTGGTACTGCACGGTCATTCCGGCAGTGGCAAATCCACGCTGCTGCGCGCGCTTTACGGCAACTATCAGCCCGACCGCGGTCATATCCGGGTTGCACATCAGGGTGAATGGATCGACATGGCGCAGGCATCAGCGCGCCAGATTATCGCCCTGCGTCGCGACACGCTGGGCTGGGTCAGCCAGTTTCTGCGGGTGATCCCACGCGTGCCGACGCTGGAGATTGTGATGCAGCCGCTGCTGGAGCGCGGCGTTGATCGAGAATTCTGCGAAGCGCGGGCCGCCGAACTGCTCAGCCGGCTGAATGTGCCGCAGCGTCTCTGGTCGCTCGCCCCGTCTACCTTTTCTGGCGGTGAGCAGCAGCGCGTGAATATCGCACGCGGCTTTATCGCCGATTATCCGGTGCTGCTGCTGGATGAACCCACTGCCTCGCTCGACAACGTCAACAGTGAGGCGGTGGTGAGCTTAATTGAACAGGCGCGCGCACGTGGTGCCGCCATCGTCGGTATTTTTCACGATCGGGCGGTGCGCGAGCGGGTCGCCGACCGGCTGCACCTGATGCACCCGATCGACACAGGAGTGCAGGCATGATCATCAATAACGTCAGACTGGTGCTGGAAAACGAAGTGGTCAGCGGGTCACTGGAGTTCCGCGATGAGCGCATTAGCAGCTTCAGCGAAACCACCAGCCAGCAGCCCGGTGCGCTGGATGGTGAAGGTGCCTGGCTGCTGCCAGGTCTGGTGGAACTGCACACCGATAACCTCGACAAGTTTTTCACCCCGCGCCCGAAAGTGGACTGGCCCGCACACTCGGCGATGAGCAGCCACGATGCGCTGATGGTTTCCAGCGGTATTACCACGGTGCTGGACGCGATCGGCGTGGGCGATGTGCGCGACGGCGGGCACCGGCTGGATAACCTCAGCAAGATGATCGACGCCATCCGCGACAGCAACCGCAAGGGACTGAACCGGGCTGAGCATCTGCTGCATCTGCGCTGTGAACTGCCGCATCCTACCACTGCGCCGCTGTTTGAAGCGCTGATGGGCACGCCTGAGCTGGCGCTGGTATCGCTGATGGACCATTCGCCGGGCCAGCGTCAGTACGCGTCGCTGACCAAATATCGCGAATATTATCAGGGCAAATATCAGCTTAATGACGCCGAGATGGATCAGTTCGAGCATGACCAGCTCACCCTTGCGGCAGCGTGGTCACAGCCCAATCGTCAGGCGATTGCGGGACTGTGCCGGGAACATGGCATCGCCATTGCCAGCCATGATGACGCCACCGCCGCGCATGTGGAAGAGTCCCATGCGGCAGGCAGCCGCATTGCGGAGTTTCCGACCACGCTGGAAGCGGCACGTGCCTCACGCTATCGCAACATGCAGGTGCTGATGGGTGCGCCCAACATCGTGCGCGGCGGCTCGCACTCCGGCAACGTCGCCGCCTGGGAACTGGCGTCACACGGCCTGCTGAACATTCTGTCGTCCGATTACTACCCGGCCAGCCTGCTGGATGCCGCGTTCCGGCTGGCGTATGACGAGCGCAACAGCCTGGGCATGGCGCAGGCCATCGCGCTGGTGACCTGTAATCCGGCCCGCGCATTAGGATTGGAGGACCGCGGTGTCATCGCGGAAGGTTGCCGCGCCGACCTGGTGCTGGCGCACACTGCACACGGCTACCCGCACGTGCGGCACGTCTGGAGCAAAGGCCGGCGGGTGTACTGATGGCGCGGCTGATCTGGCTCACCGGTCCCTCCGGCTCCGGCAAGGATAGCCTGCTGGATGCGCTGCGGGAGGCACCGCCGCCAAAACTGTTGATCGCCCATCGCTACATCACCCGCGCCGCCGATGCGGGCGGTGAAAACCATGTGGCACTCACCGAGGCGGAGTTTGCCCGCCGCGCCGCGCTCGGTCTGTTTGCCGTGAGCTGGGAAGCGCACGGTTTCCGCTACGGCATTGGCTGTGAGACAGAACAGTGGCTGCTGCGTGGACAGAATGTGGTGGTGAACGGGTCGCGGCTGCATCTGGCTCAGGCGCAGGCCCGCTTTGGCTCACAGCTGCTGCCGGTCTGCCTGCAGGTGTCGCCCGCTGTGCTGGCGGCGCGGCTGCGTCAGCGTGGACGGGAAGATGAGGCGGAGATTGCCCGGCGGCTGGCGCGTGCCGCCCAGCCGCAGCCCGATGGCTGTCTGATACTCAGCAACGACGGCGCGCTGGCGGAAACCGTCTGCCAGCTTCGCCAGATACTGGAGGCGCATCAATGAGATCGACTTTTCCGGCACGGGCAGTAAGCGCCCGGCAGCGATATACGCGACCAGGAGCGCATCCATGAAACTCACTTTTCTTGGCACTGGCGGTGTGACTGCCGCGCCGCTGCCGGGCTGCGACTGTCACGCCTGTCAGCGGGCGCAGCGTAACAGCACTCATGCACGGGCGCCCTGCAGTGCGCTGATTGAGTCTGGCCACGAACGCATCCTGCTGGATGCCGGTCTGCCGCTGCTGGCATCACGCTTTCCGCCTGGCTCGCTGACCCGCATTCTGTTGACGCATTATCACATGGATCATGTTCAGGGCCTGTTTGCGCTGCGCTGGGGCGTGGGCGCGCCGATTCCGGTCTGGGGACCGCCCGATCCGCGTGGCTGTGACGATCTCTACAAACACCCTGGCCTGCTGGATTTCCGTCCCGCTTTAACCCCTTTTGTGGCGCATGCCTTTGGCGAGCTGCAGGTTACGCCGCTGCCGCTGCAGCATTCAAAGCTGACGCACGGTTATCTGTTTGACTGGCATGACACCCGGCTCGCCTGGCTGTGTGATACCTGCGGACTGCCGCCCGACACCGCCGACTTCCTGCGCGGCCAGCCGCTGGATCAACTGGTGATTGACTGCAACGATCCACCCCGTGCAGAGCCTCGAAATCACAATGATCTGACCCAGGCGCTGGCGATAGCAGAGAGGCTCAAGCCGCGTCAGACCTGGCTCACTCACCTCAGTCATGAGATGGATAACTGGTTAGCCGAAAACCCGTTGCCAGAAGGCGTGCTGCCAGCCCGCGACGGCCAGACTTTGCTGTGCGGCGCGCACTGGCCTGTCACGGTTTGATCATCTGGCTGTCATCTCGTGTTCATCGCGTCACGCCTTAATAACCGGCAGA
>Ga0105251_10001895_pt1 | contig 17147 bp, 11 predicted proteins | sample KBSS64metaG_FD_80424 | JGI IMG/M metagenome (GOLD analysis project Ga0105251, IMG submission 80424) | Switchgrass rhizosphere microbial communities from Kellogg Biological Station, Michigan, USA - KBS S6-4 metaG | ecosystem: Host-associated > Plants > Roots > Rhizosphere > Soil | place...
CCTGCAACAGTTGGCCGCGCGGTTGTCGCCAGGTGCGCCGCTGCTGCTGTTCGACTATCAGCCGGATGGCCTGCCGGTCAGCCACTATCAGCATTGGCTGCAAAGCGCCGGGCATTCCCTCGACGGCGCACGTGAGGTGATTGAACGCACCCGCAGCAACTGGCATCCGTTGGCAGCGCAGCGCGCCCGATTGCTGATGACGGAAAGCGGTTTTACCTCACCGCAGTTGCTGTGCGACGCGCTGGGTTTCCGGCTGTCATTGCTCTACCGCCGCGCCTGAGGCCGGCATGCCACGCAGCGTCAGCCACCAGAACAGCAAGGCGACCAGGCTGACGCCCGCCCCCAGCCAACATACGCCGGGCCAGCCCGCCACGGCGTATACGTGGGTGCTGGCAAAGGCACCCAGCCCGCTGCCCACCGCGTAAAACAGCATATAACAGCCCACCAACCGGCTGTGGGCCTGCGGGTGCGCGCTAAAAATCATGCTCTGGTTCAGCACATGAATCGCCTGCCCGGCCAGATCGAGCAGCACAATACCGACCACCAGCCACGCCAGACCGTAGCCCAGCATGCCGAGCGGCAGCCAGGCCAGCACCAGCAACAGCAGGCAGACACCGCTCGCCACTTGCCCTAACCCGCGATCCGCCAGATGCCCGGCGCGCACCGCCGCCAGCGCCCCCACCGCCCCGACCAAACCGAAGGCGCCAATCACCGAATGTGAAAAATTGAACGGCGCCTGGCTGAGCGGCAGCACCAGCGCGCTCCAAAAGATGCTGAACGCGCCAAACATCAGCAGCGCCAGCATGCCGCGAATTTGCAGCGTGCGATCGCGCAGCAATAAAGCCAGCATTGAGCGTAGCAACGCCGGATAACTGAGCGACGACGGCGGCGTGCGCGGCGTTGGCAACAGGCGCGACAACACCGGCAGCAGGATCAACGTCACTGCAGCCGAGAAAAAATAGACTGCCCGCCAGCCGCCGATATCCGCCAGTGAGCCGGACAAGGTGCGCGCCAACAACAGGCCCAGCACCACCCCGCCTTGTGCTGCGCCCACCACCCGCCCGCGTTCATGCGGTGCCGCCAGGGTAGCGGCAAAGGCGATCAATCCCTGAGTCATGGCGGTGCCAAGCAACCCCACCAACAGCATACCTACCAGCAATAGCGCGCTGCTGTGCGCCCATCCCACCACGCACAGCGCGGCCATCAACAACAGTTGCTGTACCGCCAGCAGCCGGTGGCGATTAATCAGATCCCCCAGCGGCACCACCAGCAACAGAGCCAGCGCACAGCCAAGCTGGGTGGCGGTGATCACTATCCCCACCGACGCCAGGCTGATGTTGAAATCATGAGCGATCGCATCCAGCAGCGGCTGGGCGTAATACACGTTAGCCACGCTGAAAGCGCTGGCCCCGGCCAGCAGCAGCACCAGCGAAACGGGCAGCCGACTGAGCGAGCGGCTTTGCGGCGTACAGATCGGATCCAGCGTTTTGTCACTCATCGTTCACCCTTAAAGTGGTTTCATTATTAAACCCAATGAACTTTACGCGTAGAGGTTTTATAATGCAACCAGATATCATGAAGGGAACTGAGCCATGAAACGTAAAAGCCTGGAAGATGCACAGTGTCCGGTGGCACGCACGCTGGATGTGATCGGCGATTGGTGGTCGCTGCTAATTGTACGCGACGCCTTTGACGGCATACGCCGCTTCAGCGAGTTTCAAAAGGGGTTGGGGATGGCGAAGAACATTCTCTCTACCCGCCTGCGCACGCTGGTGGCGCACGGGGTGCTGGAGATCGTGCCTGCCTCGGACGGCAGCGCCTATCAGGAATATATTCTCACCGACAAGGGCCGCGCCCTGTTCCCGGTGATCGTCGGCCTGCGCCAGTGGGGGGAAGATCATCTGTTTGCACAGGGCGAAGCGCACTCGCATCTGGTGGAAAGCGGCAGCGACCAACCTATCCCGCGCATGACGCCGACCGGCCGCGACGGGCAGACTCTTACGCCGCTGAATACCAGAGTGGTGAAGGTGGAATGAGCATCAGCGTCGCCATGGCTCCCACTGTCGGGCAAACCTACCGAGGAAGGTCATCATTGAACCTTGTACGCCTGAAATCAGAGTATCGGCATGCATAAAAGACAAAAAGTGTCAGATATGACACTTTATGACTAATAGAGATAGCCTTTGAATCGGCAGAGACGCTAAAGAAACAAAACAGTTCAAATATGACACTTTATGGTTTCTGGCAGAACAACGTGAAGCCGTGCTCAGGTACGTGGCAAGGAGAATAACCTTGCTTGGCGTGACCGAGCTTAAAACGACGTGAACGTGCCCCGGCCTTGCAACGCCCCCTGCGTAAGGTATAGTCCGCGTTTTACGGGGAAACCATGCTGACTCAATCATCCATTCGCCTTAACAAATACATTAGCGACAGCGGCATCTGTTCCCGTCGCCATGCCGATCGTCACATCAAACAGGGCAACGTTTTTATTAACGACAGGCTGGCCGCCGTGGGCGCACAGGTATTTTCCGGGGACAGGGTGAGGGTTAACGATCGGCAGATTGCGCCGCGTGACGCGGATGATCTGGTGCTTATCGCGCTCAATAAGCCGGTTGGCATCCTCACCAGCATGGGCAAGCACGAGCGGGATAACATCGGCGATTTCGTTAACCACAGCCAACGCACCTTCCCTATCGGCCGCCTGGATAAGGCCTCACAGGGGCTGATTTTTCTGACCAATCAGGGTGAACTGGTCAACAAGATCCTCCGCGCCGGCAATAATCACGAAAAAGAGTACCTGGTCACCGTCAACAAGCCGCTGACCGATGCGTTTATTCAGGGTATGGGAGCGGGTGTGCCGATATTGGGTAAAGTGACCCATCCATGCCAGGTAGAGAAAGAAGCCTCGCAGGTGTTTCGCATTACGCTGGTTCAGGGGCTTAACCGCCAGATCCGCCGCATGTGCAAATATTTCGGTTATGAAGTCACCAAACTCGAGCGCGTACGCATCATGAACGTCGATCTCACCGGGCTGGCGCTGGGCGAGTGGCGGGATTTTACCGATGATGAGCGGATCGAATTATTTAAGCTGATTGAGCACTCTTCGTCCGAAGAGCCTTTCCTTGCGGCACAATAGCGCCGAAGCCGAGATACCGCCAGGCAACCCCCCGTTACCCGGCGACATCTCGATACCACAGAGACCTAATTCATCAGCACATCAGAATGACCATTTGATGTTGGCATTGACCGCATTAACCTGAGTATCAGAACCGTATTGCCCCTGATAACCGACGGCCAGCGTGGTGGATCGCGACAGCTTCACGCTCACCCCGACATCAGCCACCATCAGATTGTCGTCAACCGCCTGCCCCTGGGTGACAAAAGCGTCACTGCCGGCAAATGCCATGCGCGATGAGGTATTTTTATCGCCGTAGGCATGCTGCCAACCCAGTGAGCCGTAAAGACTGACGTTTTTCGGCAGCTCTTTGATACCCCGCACGCCCAATGTCGAATAGAACGTATTCATCGTTTCATTGCGGACGCTCAGCGCGGCGGCGCCGCCCTTTTCCTGGAAGTTATCGGTGTGCAGACGGATGTAGCTCAGATTGATAAAGGGCTCGACGTTCGCGTCCGGCTGCCCGAAACGGTAGCCCGCTTCGGTGAACGCCAGCAGCGAGTCGGCGTCATAGTCCGCCTTGAGCCGATCGGAGAAATTGCCGAAATCAACGTTGCGCTCATTCTCAAGCCGATGCCAGGTGTAACCCAGCGCACCGCGCAAGGAGAAGGCATCCTGCTGCCCTGCGGCATACAGACCCAGGTGGTAATTGTCGCTGTCGGACTTGGAGCGGCGGCTATCAATATCGTAATCGCCGCGGCTATACCCAAAATATCCCCCAATGCGGACACTGTGGTCGGTAAGTTTACGATCGGCCCCGATCAGGAAACCGCTGGTGTTGCCATCCAGTTTCCCCACGTTGTCGTTACCGCTGTTTCTTGTCCAGGAGCCGAAGGTCTGCCCCCATACGCCGTTATTTTCGGCATTGGCCGGCTGAACCAGCGTCATCGCCAGCGGTGGAACAGGCAACGCATCATTATCAAACGCGCGCAGCATACGCTGGTTCAGGACGCTGAACAGTTGCGTGCTGCCGGCGATCAGGTTTGACTGAATGGAGGGATAGACTTCACCGGACAATTGATTGAATGCGTCGCGGGCTTCCGGCGCGTTCAACAACAGCAAGGAGTTGTATAAGGCCAGTGAAGGGCCGCTCTGCGCCAACGTCGACAATGCCCCGGCGGTATTCCACTGGTTGCCGGTTTGCGCCACCGTTTGGAAAATACCGGGCTTGCTGCCGCCTTCACCTGGGTTACCGCCTTCGCCTGGGTTACCGCCTTCGCCTGGGTTACCGCCTTCTCCTGGGTTGCCGCCTTCGCCTGGATTACCGCCTTCGCCTGGGTTGCCGCCCTCGCCTGGGTTGCCGCCCTCGCCTGGATTACCGCCCTCGCCTGGGTTACCGCCTTTTTGCGCAATCGTCAGATCCACGGCATTCGTACTCTGGTTGAGCGCCACGTCCAAAAATGCAGATTTTGAGATAGCCTCGGCGAACCGGCCGTCAATCCCGCCCTCCGAGGTTAAAATACGGTAGCTTTGCCCTGTCTTATAACTGGTTTGCGGATCCAGCGCAGTAACCTGCACTTTGGCCTGATCGCTGATGGTGGTTTTACCCGCCACGACCAGCTTGTCGCTGCTGCCGTCGCCGGCGATATCGACGTCGTAGAAAGATTCACCGAGGAAATTCAGATAGCGTTTCAGCGTCAACGTGCCGATATTGCCGTCGCCGGGGGAAATATGGCCGCCGGACTGGATCTCGGTCTGGCCCAAGGTGCCGTTTCCGCCCAGCGTACCGCCGGATTTGATCGACGCGGCGCTGCTGTAACCCAGGCCATTGCTGACGTCAGAACCGGCCGTGGCGTTGAGGATCAAGGTGCCGCCGTTCTCGGCGCTCAGTGTCTGCACGTCGAAAGGGCTGTCTTCTGGCTGCGTATTGATATCGCCGGCGATGATGATTTTGCCGCCCCGTGCGGTCACATTTGCCTTGAGCTGGGTCAGGTCGCCGCTCAGCGTCGTCTGCCCGGCGGTATTGATAACGTCGCCTTCCCCCATCATCTTGTTGCGGAAATCGTAGTTGTCGGAAGTATGGTTAAAGTAGACATAGCTGCCGAACAAGCCGCCCCGCAGGTTGACCGCCGTCTGGGCATCGAGGGTGCCCGCGCCACCCGCAGCGCCTAGCGTGGGTTCGGTCAACCCGGTGCCGGTATCCATATTGCCGCGGCTGCCGATGATCAGCGCGCCTCTGTTCGAGCCGGAGCCGGTATCGCCCAACCGCAGTTCGTTTGCGCCGGCGGAAAACTCGCCGCCGTCAACGACCGACAGCACGCCGTTGCCGTAGTCGCCGACGTTAACGCTGCTCCCGCTGGTAACGCGCGAGCCATTGCCGGCGATGTAGAGTTCGGCGGTTTTACGCGCGCCTGAGACTCCCGCCACCTCGATGCTGCCGACGTTGACCGCGCCGCCGTTCAGCACATCCAGATCGCCGTAGAGCGTGAGCGCGCGGCCGACATGCCACTGCGAGTTCGCCCCCGTAACCGTGGCTTTCGGGCTTAGCTTATCGGTCTCGCCGGGCCCGGAACCGTTGCCGATGCGCGCATCGAACGTGGTATTCAGCACCGCGCCGTCTTCAATCGACAGCGTGGATCGGGCCCCCAGATCGGTGCCGACGCTGAGAAAATTGCTGACGACTCTGGAACCGGCGCCCGTCGCGACAAGATGGCTGTCGTAGCCACGGCTGGAGCCGACCACGATCTCTTTCGCGCTGGCCAGCGCCCCCTCTTCAACCCGCAATGTGCCCAGCCCCAGATTAATATTGCCGTGCATGACGGATTGGTCATTGATGGCGTTCAATACCGCGTTCGGCCCTTTGACAGTGACCGAACTTTCATAAATTTGACCATTGGCGCGGGTGCCGATATTGATGTTATAGGCGTTGACTTCACCATTATCGATCAACAGGTTCCCACCTTGATTACGGCCGACATAAACATTGCCTGCGTAACTTAAAGGTTCCGTAATACGGGAGTCGCCATCAAAAATAGCATCATCGGCGCGCGCCATATCGGCGGGCCCAATCAATATCAATGGCGCGGAAAAAAGTGCGAGGTAAACTTTGGAAAGCGGTTTTCTTACCGCTAAGTGATGCGATGTTTGATCTTTCATGTTCTATCTCCGGCTCAATTATCTTGATGCCATCAAAGTTATTATTTATATGAAAAACTCAATGCATTAGAGAATGCGTGGCGCGTTATTTGCGAGTACAGAGGGCGGGTACAGAGGGATTGTCATCGAGACGCCGGCTTATTGCCCCCCAGCGCCAATGCCCCGATGCCAAAATTATTGGGACTGCGGACCAGTCCTGATTGCCAACTCCGGCTCGCGCCTGAGGCGAATTATTTATGCGTGACGACAGGAGTACAGGTCGGTGCGCTCAGCGAGGGAGCCGAACCTAAAATACCCGGCATCATCAGCGAGGAGCAGTCGAAAATGCGGCCCTTCTCGGTGGTGGCGCGATAAGAAAGTTTTTGCCCGCCCAGGGCATCGGGCTGAGCGCCATTGACATTGGTCACAGTTATTTCATCCGATGAGCCCAGGCCCAGCATTTTAGCCGTTTCCGCCTGCAACAAGGGTATTGCCTGATCGGTTTTCAACGTTGAACAGCCGGCCACCAGTAAAGTAACGGCTAAAGCGATAAGTGGTTTTTTCATAAATTATCCTTTGCAACCAAACAGTTCCAATCGCTGAATGGTTTTATGTTTTACCTTATCCAAATCCCCGAATAATATATTTCCCTTTCTTAAGTTAAAAAACCCTCCTAAAGTAGGGAGGGTTGATAATAACGAGTCATCGGAGCCAATCTGGTACGTTTACACGAAAGGAGATTTCTTTGGAGCAGGATTATGCACTGGTTGTCGATGACCATCCGCTGGTGGCAAGCGGCATCGCCAATTACCTGAATACGCATTGTCGTTTTAAACATGCCTATGTGGTAACCAACGAAGCTCATTGTTATCGCCATATTCTGGAAAATGGCGCTCCACGCTTAATGGTCATCGACTTTTGGTTGTCCGAGGGGACGGCGTTGAAGTTACTCAAAGAGCTAAAAGACCAGTATTCGAAGATTCGTTTTCTGGTGGTCAGCGGCGATGAGAACAATGAAATAGGGCAAAAGGTGCGTGATGCCGGCGGGCACGGTTTTGTGCTTAAAAACGAACCGCCTGAATTATTCGCCGAAGCCGTTTGCACTCTGATGGAAAATAAAAAGTGGTTCCCTCTGGAGCATGGAGAATGTGTAAACAATGCTCACGGCCACCTGCAAAAATTCAATTTAACCCCGCGGCAAATAGATGTATTAATCATGATGATGCGCGGCTTTCCCAATAAGCGAATAGCTTCGCAGTTGTCTATTTCCGAACCCACGGTTAAAGAGCACATCAGCAACATTCTCAAAAAAATAGGCGTAAACAGCCGGGTGGAGGCCATCACCCTGCTGCATGGCAGGCAGGATCATTCGCAATGAAATTACTTCAATCATTACAAAATGATGAGATCTCCCCACGCGCGCAGATCCGCCTGCTGGACAATACCTTCATGCGGTTGGTCTTCAGCTTTACCGCCGTGCCCTTTGTCGGTATTCCCTTCGCCATTTGGCTCTATTTGTTGGGGAAAGAACTCACGCCGATTATTGCCTGGATACTGATATATTTCCTCTGCGCATTGGCCATCAGACTATGGCATCGCCGCTATCGCTATGATACCCAGAAAAATAACGCCAGCACGGTGATTAGCCGTTGGCTGCCGCGCATTAATAACGTCGCCTTCGTGCATGGCTTGGGTATTTCATCCTTATATTTAATCGCCCCAGAAAAAAACAGCTTCGACTTTTTCCTGTTATTAAACATCAGTATCGCGGCCATCGTCGCCGCCAATGCAACCCATCTGACGCCGGTCATCAGCACCTTTACGCGCTTTTTCTTCGCCTCCTGGGGCGTGCTTAATCTCGGTATTATCTGGCGATTAGACGATGTCATGCCGATCGTATTGATGCTCAATTTGCTTTATGGTTTCGCCATTTACCGGCACGCATTGACCTCGCACGCCTTCTTTATTCAGCAAGCCCTGCTCGAAGAGAAAAGCTCGCGCCTTGCAGAACAATTTCGGCAAGCCAAGGAAGAGGCGGAACAAGCCTTGCTGGATAAAAATCAATTCTTGACCACCGCCAGCCATGATTTGCGCCAGCCGGTACACGCGATGGGTTTTCTGATCGAGGCCATCATCCATAAGAATCGTGACACCACGCTGATCCCTCAGCTGTTGGATCTGCAACAAAGCGTGCGATCGGTGCATCTTATGTTCAATTCGCTGCTCGATCTCAGCAAGATTGAGTCCGGCAACGTCAGTACGGCGACCACCCATGTGGACATTGGAAAGCTACTGGATTCCGTGATTACGCTGTTCCGCGAAGAGGCCAACAGCCGGGCATTATCATTGCGCACATGGCTGCCCAAACGGCGAATTTGCGTGATGGGCGATCAATTGCTCATCCGGCAATCGCTGATCAACCTGATACAAAATGCGCTGCGTTATACGCAAGAAGGCGGCGTATTGATAGCGATCCGCCCACGGGGCGAGGAGTGCCTGATCGAAGTGTGGGACACCGGCGTCGGCATCGCCGATGAAGAGAAAGGCAAAATCTTTTCCCCCTATTATCGCCCCGAACTGGCGTGGAAAATCGACAGCGCCGGCCATGGATTGGGGCTGGCGGTGGTGGCGCGCTGCGCCAAATTGATGAAGGTGAAATACGGCATGCGCTCCATCGAAGGCAAAGGATCGCGTTTCTGGATGCGTTTTGCCTTGTATGCCGGCGAAGAGCACCCGCCGGAAAACGTTAACAGCTACGCCAACACCGGCGCCCCAACCCGCTATAAGTCATTGCGCGGCGCCTGCCTGGTGGTGGACGATGATCCGCTGGTGACCTCCGCCTGGGAGAGTTTGATGAACACCTGGGGCATTACCGTGCGCTGTGCGGCTTCTGCAGAAGAGGCTTTTGCGATTATCGACGAAGGCTTCACGCCTTTCGCCGTGCTGTGCGATCAACGGCTCCGCTCCGGCGAGAGCGGCTTCGATATCTTGAAAGCGCTGTTTGAGCGCCTGCCGGATACCAGCGGCGCCATGGTCAGCGGGGAATTCAACTCGCCGGTTCTGCAAGAGGCCGAGCAGGAAGGCTACCTGGTATTGAGAAAGCCGCTGGAGCCGGCGAAATTGCATGCTTTGTTGAGCCAGTGGGCGAGTAGTTAGCGAACACAGACTGGCCCCCGGCCCCGTCGCCAAAACACCTTAAACGCCAAGCTTGCGCAGCAGGCCCTCGAGGTTGCGCTCACCCTCTTTAGTTTGGGCACCGGCCTTAAGCCCGCCGCGGATCAGCTGCTCCGCTGCCGGGCGGGCAAACAAACCCGCCCAGGCTTCGTGCTCGCGCTGAAAGCCCGCCCGCAGGTCCGACGCGGGCATCGCCTGCTTGGCCGCCGCGATAACCCCCGCAGGCAATGCCGCGATGTTACGCGCTAGCCGTTCGACGAACGCATCAAGCTCGGCGGCGGGTAATGCGCGATTAATCCAGCCGTAGCGCTCTGCAGTTGCCGCGTCGATAAGATCGGCACCCAAGATCACTTCAAGCGCGCGGCCGCGCGTCATGCGGCTCGTCAGGTATTGGGTCGCGCCGCCACCAGGCGTAATCCCCATCAGGGCTTCGCACTGGGCAAGCCCCGCCCGCCCTTCCGCGGCGAAGGCCATGTCGGCTGCCGCAACAAATTCTGCGCCGCCGCCGCGCGCCAGTCCGGCCAGCTTAACGAGGGTGACCTGCGGTTGGCTGCGCACCAATTCGCCAAAGGCCTGGAACGGATTAAGCCCCTCCGGCGCGTTGCGCGCCAGTTCATCGAAGGCGTGCGGCTCATCGATCAGGGTCATATCAACATGCGCAATGAAGAACTCGGGATCCGCGCTCTGAAAAACCAGCACGCGCGTGTCCGGATCGTCACGTACCGAGAGCAATAAACGACTCATTTCCGACATCAGAGCCACATCGAGCACGTTTACCGGCGGATTATCGATAGTGACCGTCAATACGCCATTCGCGTGAGACAGGCTGAGCTTGCTGAAATCTGTATCTGTCATGTCCATGTCCTTTTTGCCTGGGGATAACGGTGCTGGATTTTCGCGCCGTTTGTCGAATGGTATACTTTGCATACCTGGCGTCAATTACGCACCTTAAGCATCCCAGGGATGCTGGAGAATACCTATGGACAAGACTGACCCGATCTACCGCGCAGATTGCCCGAGCCGCATCGTTCTCGACCAGATCGCCGACAAATGGTCAATGATGGTGCTGGAGGTGCTGCGTGAGCCGCAGCGCTTTAACGCCATCAAGCGCCGCCTGGATGGCGTCACTCAACGCGTACTGACCCAAACGCTGCGCAAGCTGGAACGCAACGGCATGGTGAAACGCAAGGTGTTGGATGGGCGGGTGCTTGGCGTCGAGTATTCGCTGACGCCGCTTGGCGAATCCTTGCAGGGGCCGTTCTCGATACTGTTCAACTGGACGCTGGGGAATATGGAGGCAATTCAGGACTGCCAGCGCAGGTATGATGAGCAGAACAACCGGATTGAAAATTGAGGCTGGCTACTGATAAGACATACCCTGCGCTCCATTGAAGGCAAGGCTCGTATTTGGGGATGGGCTTTATCCTGTACATCGGCGAAAAAAACATGCTGGAGGGTGTTAAGGAGGCAATAAGTGCACGTTTCATTCCAGAAAGCGTGTCGTTTTCGCCATTGGCCTAGCAGCGCCGTGAGCAGGTCCCAAAATCAATGTAGCGGTAATATCCGCTTTTGCTACCAAAGTGCCAGTAACGGTGTTCTTTGGCTGCTATGGTGAAAAGCGGACGTTAAACTTACATTTCATCGGCGCTCTAGAGTCATTTAGAACGGTCTGCACTACACAAGTAGACATTTCCTGCCCTCACCACGAGGCCTATTCAAAGGCTCGTAGGAGAATGCCGATATTTACGCTTGGGTCAAAGCAATTACCAGATCCTGTCTTAGTAAGGTAAATTGCAGATCAAGCAACGCTTCCCCGCCTGCAGTCAGTTGTCCATGTAACAAAGCAACCCCTCCCTCAGCTATATCTATCCGTCCAGCAATACACTCTTCATTTAATTGTCGGAGCAACATTTGAACTGGCGTACCTTCTGCTATCTGTTCAAACTCCAGTAAGGTGGTCATCAGTGCTTTTTCATCTTCCTGACGTATAGACTGCTCCAGATGAGGGCGACTTTCTGTTCCAAGATTGAAATGGCGTAATCCGTCAAGCTCACTGATAAGCGACAATGCAGGTTGTGCCGCCTGAGTCAGCTTATCGTTAAGCCGATGTAAATCTAATTCATCAAGCCAGTCATCAACCGCGTATGGGGATGCAAAAAGATTAAATATCGCGCTGAAGGTAAGTCGAGATACCACAATTCCTGCAATACGAGGAATAATCCATAGACGGCGATACTCACCAATTACAGTCTGAACATGTGATCCATTTTCAGCAAGCCAGCTCGGCCAGTCCTCAGGATACTCAAGATCAACGATCGCCAGTACCTCTGACGTTGGCCACGGTAAAAGCTCCTTCCAATCAGGGCGGGCATAGAGTTCTGCTTCAATCCCTCTATTTTTCAGTCTGGCCTCTATTTCCGTCAGGTAGCCAGACGCTAACTTATTGAACTGACGCATGACCACTCTGACGGCACTGCTCAATGCCCCTCCACGCACAGCCACTTTAGCCTCAGCTAACCATAGCCGTGTCGGTTTTATTCCCTGAGTACCTGCTTCTGCTGACAGAAGACGCAGCGAAGTGATCAGCTCCTTTAATCGCATAAAGGATTTTTCCGGATATCCCCCCACGAGATCCCAGGGATAATCCTTCCCTTTATCTATGTCTTTCAACAGATCTTTCAGCCACGCAACATATGATGCATATCCTTCAGGCAAAGATATAAATCGCCGGATCATATCTGCGGAACAACAAAATAATATGTTCTGAACAGGAGTGGCATGCAGTTCTGTACTTATACCAATAAACTCCCCTCCTTTTGGCGGAGTAAGTTCCCGTGAAGCCTCATGCACGACCCCAAGTTGTTCCAGGAGTTTAGATGAAAGAGCTTTATCCCGTAAGGTTGCGTCCAGAATCTTCTCGACTAACGGAACGAGTTTATTTAACAGTATGAGCGCCCGCTGTAAATAATCCGTATAGCTTTCTGTCCCCACTAGCCCAGCAGCGGTCGTTATCCATCGTTTATTCCATTCAGGCAATGCTGATGGGGGCAGGTTTTCTCTTGAAATACGCTTTGTTGCAACGGGATAATCAGGAATACCGGAGAGAAAACTACCCGCAGCAATAGCATCAACGGCAGCCACAGCAGCCACAGCAGCCATTGGGTCCAATCCAATCAGGACTTTACAAAGTTGCACAACGTCTTCATGAACGTCTGTCTGGACCGAATGTGCGACATGGAAGATCGAACTACGCAACAGTCGACCTTCTGGCACCGCTTCAACACTCACTTGTCCAGCCCAAGGGATCTCTAATGGAATACGCGCAATTAATCGCTCTGGCGTATTACTACTTACCCATGCCGTTGCAATATCCGGATCGATAAGTCGGACCGCACCCAGTAGATCGGCAATTGCCATAAGCTCCAGCCCATCAAAGCAAGGTCTGATATCAGCCATAATCTGTCGAATATTTGCCGGGACCTCTATTCCCAACAGTCCCCCCAGAACCCCCCTAAGATTTGGAACCGCAGACGCAGAAATTATCTGCTTAACCACAGATGATGAAAGTTGGCTAAATAAAACCAATCGGGGATCAGCAGCAGAGCGAGTTTGCAGCAACCGCATTGAATTTTTTATACGTTCAGGAAAAATATCAGGGGAAAGATCTGCATCAGCTACTGCAAACATAACAACGCCAGTAACTTGAGTTGGTTCCAGCCCCAGAGCTTGCACTTCTGGGAGCCAGCCTCGCAACGTCATCTCGATATGTGCCTGTCCTAGTCCTGAAAGCGCAGCAACTAACGTAGTAGGTTCGCACTCACGTTCGATTCGGGTCGCAATCGCCTTAATCAAAACGGCTTCCGCTTCTGGATAATGGATGATGACATAAGCCGCTAAGATATCCAGATTCATGCTGTGAACGGCAAGAACTGTTTCTGCAATAGTGTGCAAAAGTGTTGGTGGCGGATATTTATGGCATTGGCTGAGAATAGCAGCAGAACGTAGCTGATGCAGCCCTCCCAACTGCCCATTCCGGGATTCGGAAATCAGATGTTCATCAATGAGCCGCCGTAGCGCTCTAGAAAGATCGTTCTGAGAGAGGTCTAAAACTTTAGATAACCGGTCAACATCAACCATAGCACCCGCTGCGCCTGCCAGTGCGGTAATTCGAAGAATAGCCAGTTCTGCATCCCTCTTCTCACGAAGACGACAATCTAGCTGTTCTCCTAGAACAATTTCAAGCCGTTCACCACGGGTAAGGATATGCGTATACTCAAGTAAAAGCCCATTACTTTGCGCCCAAGGCTCTCGCCAGCCAGCCCATGTGGTTTGTCCCTGATGAGAAAGCTGTTGCCAAATCCGTTCGGCGACAGTTCCCTCCACGGTTGGGCGGATCTCTCCGGCAAGAGACCGGGTAGTTAGCATAAAAACGTCTTCTTCTCTGATTGAAGCGAGCAGAAGAATGCCGCTTCCGGCTCTTGCCTCACGCAGCAGGCTATCCCAAAGACCAGCTTTCCCTTTACCCACATCATCAAAAATAAAACCAACGGGTGCTGTCGATGACGCTCTCAATGAACGGGCAAAACGGATAAGTAAATGGGCGTCAAAGCTGTCACCACGCGTAATTTCAAACCAGCGTACTGTATGCCGGCTGACGCGAGCTGTTTCCCACATGAGTGCTGATTTACCGGTGCCCGACTGCCCAACGATCAGTGCAGCTCTTTGGGCTGCCAATATAGTCAGAACTGCACTACGCGCTTCAGGTCTTTCCACGACAAGGCCTGCTGCAAGGTGGGCCGGTCGGGTGTCAACCCCCTGATAAAATGCAGGCTCGTTTATAGTAGTCAGGAAATCAATGGCATCGCAGTACCCTCCACGAAGGGCCATTTCCATACCCGCCACATCAAGGACAGGCTCCATTCGACGAATAATCGTTTCGACATCGGATAAAGCCAATCCTTCGTATCTTCCGTTCTTAACCATACCATTGGCGTCAGCCAAACCACCAATGTGGTTTAACAATTCGCCATAGTAAACTTGCGCCGCCACTGGCACGCAAGAGAGTGAATGGCTGATAGTTTCAATTGCTTTTTCCGCAGGTCCAGCAACAATCCAGATACGAGTGCGGGACGAAAGTAATTTCCAGCGAGGATCTACCCGCAGAGCTTCAACTAAACCGGTATGCTCAGTAAGTGTGTAATCTGTTTTTGGTCCCTGTATCACAGGACGTTCAAGGATCAGATTCAGATCTTTGTCAGAATAAGGAGATGCTTCATACCGGTTCCAGAGCGCTCTTATAAAACCCACAACCTCACTAATCGGAAATAATCCCATGTGATCACGACGAGACTTAACTTGAACAAGTGCAGAAGCCGTGATGCCCTGTAATTCGTAATCATCTCGCCCCTCAGGAATAACAAGACCATAGGGAAGATCCTGACTCCAACAGCGGAGTGCTAACCATACACCAACCGCATCCTGATATCGAAACCCTCGCCCCGCGTGTGATCCAGCACCTGATTGATAACGTTTCTTGCATTCCATGACATTTCTTCTTCTCAATTCAGGCATTCCCATGTGAGAGGAATGCCGTTGCAGGGTATTTTTCATTAATAAATTCAGATAGTAAGAACAGTTATTTTATCTTTGACATTTCCCTTCAGCTTGATCTGCCCCCCAATAATTAACATAGCATGATATCTGTAACTTCCGCTTCTGGCACAGGGGTGCTGTAGCAGCCCTAGCAATCTTAGACTTCAATCGATTCAGCGATCTCTAATGCATCATCGACTTCAATGCCCAGATAACGGACTATACTTTCCAGTTTCTTATTGCCCAGCAGGAGTTGGATCACTCGGAAATTCTTGGTTTTCTTGTATATCAGGTAAGATTTTGTTCTTCTCATGGAATATGTGCTGTACAGCGAATCATCGAGACCAAGCTTTGCTACCCATCCATGAAAATACGGTTTTTACTATACAGCAATAGGTTAGCCCGGTTAAACTAGATGCTTACATTTGCAGTGGGCGCCGATAATTTAGTATAATGTAATCATTAAAAAATACTGTATAAGATAAATTAGGGAATAATGGTGAGTAAACTGTCAAAGATTGAAATAAATAATATCATAAAGCAGATAAACAGAATGGATCTTGACAACGTAGAATACGAATACATTAAAAATTTATTCAGAAAAATGACTGACGGTATTGTTTTTATTATACAGCATACAGGAGGAGCTGATTCGCTTTTTCATGTAAGAAGAACTGGAGGAGAGAAGATAAAAAGTATAGAACAAATATCAGCCCCACCTAATTCTGCAGTAGTAAACTATCAAAGATGTAACCCCCCTGGAGAATCACGTTTCTACGCTGCGTCAACTAGAATGGCAGCAATAAAGGAAAGCAGATGTGAAGTTGGTGAGACTATATATATAGGTCAGTGGATTAACAAAGAGAACTATCCTGTAAGTGCTATATTATCCACAAACGAAAATGCATTTAACTTCGACTCCAAAAATAATGAGGATATGCTTTATACATATTTTGACGCCTTATTCACCCGTCGAATCCATTCGACATTTTCTAGTGATTATAAACTAACATCCGCATTGTCAGAAATTTTGATGTCAGGAGTTCCCCGTAGTATAAAAAATGTTGGTGAGAATGGTCGCGTTGCATTGAAATTTCCTTCAACAGTAAATCACGGCACTGATGTACACAATACAGTAATGCACCCTGATTTTTTGGAAAAAAATTTTGATTTAATGCATGTATTAGAGTGCGAGTTAGTTATGGCAGAGAACGGCAGTCTGACTGTCAAAGTTAAAGATACTGCAACACACTTTGAAAATGGAAAAATAATTTGGACAGGAAACCCTCATCTATTACCAAGACTTTTAGAAAGTGATGGTACCAGATTGTTTATTAATGATAACGGTCATGCAAAACTTGTCCCTATAGACTTCGAGCCTGATGAAAAATTTATTCTTAAATTTTTAAATGATTAGTCTCAAGATGCAAGTTTAGAACCCGATAATTCACAGACCAAACAACACAAGCTAAAGAGTGAATGGTTCGGTTAAGCGGGATACTTACACTAACATCTGCCAAAAAATGCCAATCATAAAAACAAAAAAACCCGCAATTACGCGGGTTTAGTCATTTTTAGTGCCTGTCAGTACCAGCTATTGCCAGTCGCAGGTTTATTCCCACTCAATGGTAGCCGGTGGCTTGCCGCTGATGTCATAAACTACGCGGGAAATGCCGTCCACTTCATTGATGATGCGGTTGGAGACGCGGCCGAGGAAATCGTACGGCAGGTGCGCCCAATGCGCGGTCATAAAGTCGATGGTTTCCACTGCACGCAGTGAAACAACCCAGTCGTATTTACGGCCGTCGCCCATCACGCCGACCGAACGTACCGGCAGGAATACGGTGAACGCCTGGCTGACCTTGTTGTACAGGTCGGCTTTATGCAGCTCTTCGATGAAGATGGCATCGGCGCGGCGCAGCAGATCGCAGTACTCTTTCTTCACTTCGCCCAGCACGCGCACGCCCAGACCTGGCCCCGGGAACGGGTGGCGGTACAGCATGTCGTACGGCAGGCCCAGCTCCAGGCCGATTTTGCGCACTTCGTCTTTGAACAGCTCTTTCAGCGGCTCGACCAGGCCCAGCTTCATCTCTTTCGGCAGGCCGCCCACGTTGTGGTGCGACTTGATCAC
>Ga0105251_10001899_pt1 | contig 17138 bp, 16 predicted proteins | sample KBSS64metaG_FD_80424 | JGI IMG/M metagenome (GOLD analysis project Ga0105251, IMG submission 80424) | Switchgrass rhizosphere microbial communities from Kellogg Biological Station, Michigan, USA - KBS S6-4 metaG | ecosystem: Host-associated > Plants > Roots > Rhizosphere > Soil | place...
GGGGAATTCCGTGAAACCTGCTGCTCGTCGCCGCGCTCGTGAGTGCGCTGTTCAAGCGCTTTACTCTTGGCAGTTGTCTAAAAATGACATTGCCGATGTTGAACACCAGTTCCTGACGGAGCAGGATGTCAAAGATGTTGACGTCGCCTATTTTCGCGAGTTGCTGTCCGGCGCGGCGGTGAATGCAGGTATGTTGGATGAGCTGATGGCTCCCTACCTGTCGCGCCAGCTCGATGAGCTGGGCCAGGTGGAGCGTGCGGTTCTGCGCATTGCGCTGTTTGAGCTGAAAATGCGTGAGGATGTCCCTTACAAAGTGGCTATCAACGAAGCGATCGAGCTGGCGAAAACCTTCGGCGCTGAAGACAGCCACAAGTTTGTGAACGGCGTGCTGGATAAAGTGGCACCCACCATTCGCAAGAAAAAATAAAAATTAAGGCCGGTATCCCCGGCCTTAATTTCTTCTATTGGAATATCGACCATGGCATGCGGCGAATTTGACCTCATTGCCCGCTATTTTGACCGGTTTAAGAGCGTACGCCGGGACGTACAGTTGGGCATTGGAGATGACTGCGCACTGTTGACAGTGGCAGAAAAACAACTTTTGGCCGTCAGTACCGATACCCTGGTTTCTGGCGTTCATTTCCTGCCGGATATCGATCCGGCCGATCTCGGCTACAAGGCGCTGGCGGTAAATCTGAGCGATCTGGCGGCGATGGGCGCCGATCCGGCCTGGCTTTCGCTGGCCCTTACCCTGCCTGAAGTGAACGAAACCTGGCTGAAGGCCTTCAGCGACAGCCTGTTCGAGCAGCTTAATTACTACGGCATGCAGCTGATTGGCGGCGACACCACGCGCGGCCCGCTCAGCATGACGTTGACCATCCAGGGGCTGATCCCGGCCGGGCGGGCTTTGACCCGCAGCGGCGCGCGCATCGGCGACTGGATCTACGTGACCGGCACGCTGGGCGACAGCGCGGCCGGGCTGGCGGTGATTCAGCGTCGTTTGCAGGTTGCCGATGCGCAGGCGCGGGATTACCTGATTGGCCGCCACCTGCGGCCGCAGCCGCGGGTATTGCAGGGCCAGGCGTTGCGAGATTTGGCCAGCTCGGCGATCGACATCTCCGACGGCCTGATCTCCGACCTGAAGCACGTGCTGAAGGCCAGCGAATGCGGCGCACGCATCGATCTGGATGAGCTGCCGCTGTCGCAGGCGCTGAGCAGCCAGGTAGATGCCGAACAGGCGTTGCGCTGGGCATTGACCGGCGGCGAAGATTACGAGCTGTGCTTCACCGTGCCGGAAATCAACCGCGGCGCGCTGGAAGTGGCGTTGAGCCATCTCGGGGCGGATTACACCTGTATCGGCCAGATTGGTCCGCTGTCGGAAGGCATCAAATTCTACCGCAACGATGAGGCGGTAGAGCTGGCGTGGAAAGGGTTCGATCATTTCAGCGCGGAGCAGAGCAAGCATGGATGAAGCCAAACGCCGCCTGCGGATGAGTAATCCGTGGCATCTGCTGGCTACCGGTTTCGGCAGCGGTTTGTCGCCGGTTATGCCGGGCACCATGGGGTCGCTGGCGGCAATTCCGGTCTGGTTGCTGCTGATCCAGCTGCCCTGGCAGCTCTATTCGCTATTGGTGATGTTTAGCATCTGCATCGGTGTGTATCTGTGCCATCAGACCGCCAAAGACATGCGGGTGCACGATCACGGCAGCATCGTCTGGGACGAGTTTGTCGGCATGTGGATCACGCTGATGGCGCTGCCGGTCAACGACTGGCAATGGGTAGCCGCCGGCTTTGTGATTTTCCGCATTCTGGATATCTGGAAGCCCTGGCCGATCCGCTGGTTCGATCGCAACGTGCACGGCGGCATGGGCATCATGGTGGACGACATCGTCGCCGGGGTGTTGTCCGCCGGCATCATCTATCTGATTGGCCATTACTGGCCTATCGGTCTGTTCTGATTGCAGGGCGCGGCATGCCGCGCCCTCGCTTCGTTATTCAAACCCCGTAACATGATGCGGCACATAGGCCGTCTCCAGCTCGGCTACTTCTTGCGGCGTCAGGCTCAGATCGACGGCGGCAATGGCGTCGGCCAGCTGTTCGCTGCGCGATGCGCCAACGATTGGCGCGCTGACAGCCGGTTTGCTCAACAGCCAGGCCAGGGCGATCTGCGCCCGCGACACGCCGCGCTCTTCAGCGAGGCTGGCCACGCGTTCGGCGATGATGCCGTCGATGCCTGCGGTTTCATCGTACAGATTTTTACCGACCTGATCGGACACCGTGCGCGCCGTGGTTTCTCCCCAGGGGCGGGTCAGCCTGCCGCGCGCCAACGGGCTCCAGGGCAGCACCGCAATGCCTTCGGCGGCGCACAGCGGGTGCATTTCGCGTTCTTCTTCGCGCTGGATCAGGTTGTACTGATCCTGCATGCTGACAAAGCGCGTCCAGCCGTGCAGATCGGCGGTATACAGCGCCTTGGCGAACTGCCAGGCATACATCGAAGAAGCGCCGATATGGCGCGCCTTGCCGGCCTTGACCACGTCGTGCAGCGCTTCCAGCGTTTCCTCCAGCGGCGTTTCATAGTCCCACCGGTGGATCTGCAGCAGATCGACATAGTCGGTGCCCAAACGGCGCAGACTGTCGTCGATGGACTGCATGATTTTAGCGCGTGACAGGCCGCGCTCCAGGTTGCTCAGCGGAAAATAGACCTTGGTGGCGATCACCACCTCGTCGCGGCGCGCAAAGTCGCGCAGCGCCCGGCCGACGATCTCTTCGCTGCTGCCGTCGGAATAACTGTTGGCGGTGTCGAAAAAGTTGATGCCCGCCTCCAGCGCCTGCTTCAGCAACGGCCGGCTGCTCTCCTCCGGCAGCGTCCAGGCGTGGTTGCCGCGATTGGGTTCGCCATAGGTCATACAACCCAGGCAGATGCGTGAAACGTTAAGATCGGTGTTGCCCAGTTTCAAGTACTTCATGCTTGCCTCCGATTCGCTGCTCAGACATTAACTGTAGCGCGCCGGAAACAAAAACGCCCCCGCAAGCGGAGGCGTTGGTCAGGCAAGGGCGGAAATTACTGCGCCAGCCAGTTTTCGATACTACGCTGAATGCCGGCGGCGTCCAGCCCCAGTTCGGCGCGGACTTCTTCCTGGCTGCCCTGGGAAACAAAGCTGTCCGGCAGGCCGATATTCAGCACCGGCACCGGGCGACGTTTGGCCATCAGCAGCTCGTTAACGCCGCTGCCGGCGCCGCCCATGATGGCGTTCTCTTCCAGCGTCACCAGCACATCGTGGCCGGCGGCCATCTCCAGCACCAGTTGCTCGTCCAGCGGTTTGACGAAGCGCATGTCCACCAGCGTGGCGTTGAGCGCCTCCGCCGCTTTCGCGGCCTCCGGCAGCAGGGTGCCGAAGTTGAGGATAGCGATTTTCTCGCCTTCTCGGCGCACGATGCCTTTACCTATCGACAACGCCGCGAGCGGCGCCAGCGTAGCGCCGGTGCCGGTGCCGCGCGGGTAGCGAACCGCGCTTGGCCCCTCGCCGTAGTGATAACCGGTGTACAGCATCTGGCGGCACTCGTTCTCGTCGCTTGGCGTCATGATCACCAGGGTCGGGATGCAGCGCAGGAACGACAGATCGAAGGCGCCCTGGTGGGTTTGGCCATCGGCGCCGACGATGCCGCCGCGGTCGATGGCGAACAATACCGGCAGCTTTTGGATCGCCACATCGTGGATCACCTGGTCGTAGGCGCGCTGCAGGAAGGTGGAGTAGATAGCCACCACCGGCTTGTAGCCGCCGATCGCCAGCCCGGCGGCGAAGGTCACCGCATGCTGTTCGGCAATCGCCACGTCAAAATATTGCTGCGGGTATTCGCGCGAGAACTGCACCATGCCGGAGCCTTCGCGCATCGCCGGCGTGATGGCCATCAGCATGCTGTCTTTGGCGGCGGTTTCACACAGCCAGTCGCCGAAGATTTTCGAATAGCTCGGCAGGCCGCCGGCGCTCTTCGGCAGCGTGCCGCTGGCAGGATCGAATTTCGGCACCGCGTGGAAGCTGATCGGATCCTTTTCCGCCGGCGCGTAGCCGCGGCCTTTCTTGGTCATGATGTGCAACAGCTGCGGGCCTTTCAGGTCGCGCATGTTTTTCAGCGTGGCCGCCAGCCCCTGCACGTCGTGGCCGTCGACCGGGCCGATATAGTTGAAGCCCAACTCTTCGAACAGCGTGCCGGGTACCACCATGCCTTTCAGATGTTCTTCGGTGCGTTTCACCAGCTCTTTGATGGGCGGCAGCCCGGACAGCACTTTTTTGCCGCCTTCGCGCAGCGTGGAGTAGAGCTTGCCGGACAGCAGCTGCGCCAGATGGTTGTTCAGCGCGCCGACGTTTTCTGAGATCGACATTTCGTTGTCGTTCAGCACCACCAGCATATCCGGATTGATATCCCCGGCGTGGTTCATCGCTTCGAAGGCCATGCCGGCGGTGATGGCGCCGTCGCCAATCACGCACACCGTGCGGCGGCCTTTGCCTTCACGCTCCGCCGCCACCGCCATGCCGAGGCCGGCACTGATTGAGGTCGACGAATGGCCAACCGACAGTACGTCGAATTCGCTTTCGTCGCGCCACGGGAAAGGGTGCAGGCCGTCTTTCTGGCGGATGGTGGCGATGCGATCGCGGCGGCCGGTCAGAATTTTGTGCGGGTAGGCCTGGTGGCCAACGTCCCATACCAGATGATCGAACGGCGTATTGTAGACGTAGTGCAACGCCACCGTCAGTTCGACGGTACCCAGCCCGGAGGCGAAGTGGCCGCTGGAACGGCTGACGCTGTCCAGCAGGTATTGCCGCAGTTCGTCACACAGCTTCGGCAGGCTCTCTTTCGGCAGCGAGCGGAGTTCTTCAGGATTTTCCACTAGCGCCAAGGTCGGGTATTTGGCTATATCAAGACTCATTCGATACTCGTATCAGAGGATTTTACCCTTACCTTTCATGCCGCATCGGTGTTGGCTGCAGCGTGAAATCTCTTGGGTATAACGTCACACGTTAATTGTCGCGTTCAATAATGAAGCTGGCTAACGCTCGCAATGGCGCTGTGTTATAAGATTCCGCTGCCAATATGTCTAATGCAGCTAATGCTTCCTGATAGAGATCCCACGCTTTTGCCTTCGCGCTGTCAAGCCCGAGCAAAGCAGGATAGGTGCTCTTTCCGTGTTGTTGGTCCGCTCCCTGGCGTTTTCCGATTTTTTCGGTTTCGCCGACAACGTCCAGAATGTCATCCTGCACCTGAAACGCCAGGCCGACAGCAGCGGCATAGCGATCCAGCTGCGGCAGCGCCGCCCGGCCTGGTTCACCGGCGGCGAGGGCGCCGAGGCGGATAGCCGCGCGGATCAACGCGCCGGTTTTGTGACGGTGGATCTGCTCCAGCGCTTCCAAATTGATTTGCTTGCCTTCGGCTTCCAAATCCAACGACTGGCCGCCGCACATGCCGGCGACGCCGCTGGCGGTCGCCAATTCGGACACCATGGCCAGCCGATCGCGCAGCGCTACGTCGGGCATCTCGGCGTCGGCCAAAATGGCAAAGGCCAGGGTCTGCAGCGCATCGCCGGCCAGGATCGCGTTGGCCTCGCCGAATTTGATATGGCAGGTTGGCTGGCCGCGGCGCAGATCGTCGTCGTCCATCGCCGGCAGATCGTCATGGATCAGCGAGTAGGCGTGGATGCACTCCACCGCGGCGGCCGGCGCATCCAGATTATTCAGCGCCACGCCAAACATTTGCCCGGTAGTGTAGACCAGGAACGGCCGCAGGCGTTTGCCGCCCAGCAGCGCGCCGTGGCGCATCGCCGCCACCATGTTGCCGTCGTTGAACGGCAGGGGGGCGATGAAATCCAACAGCGTGCGATCGGCGCGCTGGCGGAAAGCCTGCAGCTGATCGGCAAAGGCGGCGGATGAGGCGATCTCAGACATGGCGGTTACTCGGCATCCGGGGTGAAAGGCGCCAGCGGCGCATCTTCGGCGCTGTCGTTCAGTAATATTTGCACGCGCTGTTCCGCCTGCTGCAGCTTTTGCTGGCCCTGGCGCGCCAGCTGTACGCCGCGTTCGAATTCGTTCAGCGCGTCTTCCAGCGGCAATTCACCTGATTCCAGACGCGTGACGATGCTTTCCAGTTCGCTGAGGGAGCTTTCAAAGCTGACATTTTGCTCTGTACTGTCTGATTGTGCTGGTTTTTTCGGCATAATTTTCTTTTTACATCATCATGTGAACAGTGGCGCCAGAGCCTATCCTAGCGGATCTTGATTAGCAAATCATGGCGCGCTTGTATGGTTTTGTGCGCAGAGCCCGGCGATATGGTGATATACTCCGCGCCGTAATTCTTATCTGACAACAAAGACCGCCATGAAGTTTATCATTAAATTGTTCCCGGAAATCACCATCAAGAGCCAATCTGTGCGCTTGCGCTTTATCAAGATCCTCTCGACCAATATTCGCAACGTCCTGAAGCAGTATGATGAAACGCTGGCGGTTGTCCGTCACTGGGATCATATCGAAGTTCGCGCCAAAGATGAAAATCAACGGCCGGTGATTGCCGACGCGCTGACGCGCATTCCCGGCATCCACCATATTCTGGAAGTGGAAGACCGCGCTTATACCGATATCCACCACATCTTCGAACAGACGCTGGAAGCTTACCGCGAACAGCTGGAAGGGAAAACCTTCTGCGTGCGGGTTAAACGCCGCGGCAAGCAGGCGTTCAACTCGCAGGACGTGGAGCGCTACGTCGGCGGTGGGCTGAACCAGCATATCGAAAGCGCGCGGGTGAATCTTTCCCGGCCGCAGGTCACGGTGAACCTGGAGATCGAAGACGACAAGCTGATGCTGGTCAAGGCGCGCCGCGAGGGCATCGGCGGCTACCCGGTCGGCACCCAGGAAGACGTGCTGTCGCTGATTTCCGGCGGCTTTGACTCCGGCGTGTCCAGCTACATGCTGATGCGCCGCGGTTGCCGCGTGCATTTCTGCTTCTTCAACCTGGGCGGCGCGGCGCATGAGATCGGCGTCAAGCAGGTGGCTCACTACCTGTGGAACCGCTTTGCCAGCTCGCACAAGGTGCGTTTCGTCGCCATCGACTTCGAGCCGGTGGTGGGCGAGATCCTGGAGAAAGTCGACGACGGCCAGATGGGCGTGGTGCTCAAACGCATGATGGTGCGCGCCGCTTCCCAGGTGGCCGAACGCTACGGCGTGCAGGCGCTGGTGACCGGCGAGGCGCTGGGGCAGGTATCCAGCCAGACGCTGACCAACCTGCGCCTGATCGACAACGCGTCCGACACCCTGATCCTGCGGCCGCTGATTTCTCACGACAAAGAGCACATCATTAAGGTGGCGCGCGAGATCGGCACCGAAGACTTCGCCAAAACCATGCCTGAATACTGCGGCGTGATTTCGAAAAGCCCGACGGTGAAGGCCATCAAAGCCAAAATCGAAGAAGAAGAAAGTCATTTCGATTTCGCCATTCTTGACCGGGTGGTCAGCGAAGCGAAGAACGTCGACATCCGTACCATCGCCGAACAGGCGCAGGAGCAGGTGGCCGAAGTGGAAACCGTGGCGCAGTTTGGCGCCGACGAAGTGATCCTCGATATCCGCTCGAACGATGAACAGGAAGACAAACCGCTGAAGCTGGAGCAGGTGGAAGTCAAACCGCTGCCGTTCTATAAGCTCAGCACCCAGTTTGGCGACCTGGATCAAAGCAAGACCTACCTGCTGTACTGCGAGCGCGGCGTGATGAGCCGCCTGCAGGCGCTGTATCTGATCGAGCAGGGCTACAGCAACGTGAAGGTCTATCGGCCTTAAGCGCAAACGACCGGGCCCGGCGTTATCTGACGCCGGCCCGCCATTAAGCTTCTCCGTTTAGCCCGTTAACGCCACCCGCCCGCTGCGTTATTTTGCTCCCCGATTGCTGATTAATATAAATAGCTTTATATATTCTAATTTCAAATGAGTTAACCCTGCCCGTTCATGTGACAGCGTATTTGATTATTGTTGTTAATATATCTTTTAATAAAGCGATAGCTGCCATAACATTAATATTCGTCGTTCTGTTTTATGGCGACGAGTTTTGTTGTTAATTTATTTGTATGGCCAAGAATACACGGTAATTGTATTTATTTAAATAATGAATGGCTAATATGGATAAATAAAATGGATAGTATCAATAAAGGAAATGTCTAATGCAATTAAACAAAACAAGGCTTTTATTTTCGATGCTGGCGCTGTGGGGGCACAGCGCTCTGGTGATGGCCGAAATCGTTCCGCAAAACGGGACGCCCGACAGCGTCAATCAGGTGCCGGTCGTCAATATCAACGCGCCGGGCGCAGACGGCGTATCGCATAACCGCTATTCGCAGTTTGATGTGGGGACTCAGGGCGCCATCCTGAATAATAGCGCCACGGAGAGCCATACCGCCCTGGCCGGGAAGGTGGCCGGCAATAATCAGCTTGGCGGCCGCGGCGCAGCGGTTATTTTGAATGAGGTCAACTCATCTAATAAGAGCGTGCTTAACGGTTTGGTTGAGGTGGCGGGCCAGCGCGCCGACGTGGTGATTGCCAATAAGGCCGGCATTACCTGCAACGGCTGCGGCTTTATCAATGCGCGCAATGGCGTATTAACCACCGGGGAAGTGCAGTTTAAAAATGGCGCTTTTAGCGGCTACAAGGTTGAACAGGGAAATATCCTGGTTGAAGGCCAGGGCATGAAAAAGGGGGACGTCGACTATACCGCTATCCTGGCCCGCACTGAGACTATCAGCGCCTCTGTGCATGCCGAGTCCTTGCTGGTATCCGCCGGGAAAAAAAACATTTCCGCCGATTTAACGCAAATAAACCCAGCCGCATTTTCTAAAGATAAACCAGATGTATTGATTGATGTTGCTGAACTGGGCGGGATGTATGCCGGCAAGATTAAACTGGTCGCCACGGAGAACGGCGTGGGCATCAATTCCACAGGCGCGCTGGTTCCCGTCGGCTTGGTCAACCGCGGCCATATTCAGGCGCAGCAGGGCGGTGTCGCTATCGCTGCGGATGCGCTGGTCAACCATGGAGACATTGCTTCAACAGGGCAATTGGGCATCAGCACCGGCCTGCTGCAGAACAATGGGCGGGTACAGGCGAACAATGACGTTGCCATCGACGCGATCCTGTTGAACAACACCGGCAGCCTGCGGGCAGAGAACGGCGCGATGGCGCTGCGAAGCAACAGCCTTAACAACGGCGCGGAGATCCGTGCCGAGCGCGATATGCAGCTCAGCACCACGCAGCTGAACAATTCCGGCAGCGTCCAAACCGCAAAGGGGAGCCTGCGGCTCATGGCCGCCGGCGTTAACAACATCGGCCAGATTCAGGCTGGGCAGGGGCTGCAGCTCAGCGCCACCCAGTTGAGCAATCTCGGCGGCATTCGCACTGAAAACGGCGGGCTGAGCATCCTGACCACCAGCCTGAACAACGGCGGGCAGGTTCAGTCGGGGGGCGCGCTGCATATCAACAGCGCGAACGTGTTGAATTTCTCCAACGGCACCCTTGCGGCGCAGGATGACGTCAACATCCAGGGATCTTCCATCGACAATTTTGGCCGCATCGTCTCGCGCTCTTCCTCGGTCGGTTTCAATAGCGTACGTCTCTATAATCGCGGGGAAGTCGAGGCCGCCGGCGACATCAGCAGCCGCGGGCTGCTTTTCAGCAATCCCGGCTCGATGGTTTCCTCCACCGGGGTGGTGACGCATAACGGCAAGGCCATCAAAAAGCCTGTGCACTGATAAAGGTGTGCCGCTCCGCCGGGTTTATGGAATAGCCCGGCGGAGCGGCGGAAATATCCCTCCGCCATGGCGTGGGGGGAAGGATAAGTGGGCATGAAAAGGGATTTTTTTATTCTTTGCTGCGGGCTGTTAATCAGCTGCGGCGGTCGCGCTGGCTCAGCGGCCGCGCTGCTGCCCAAAGAAAGCGTCGCTCAGGAAAGCCTCATCAGTGAGGCGCAGCGCAAACTGTTGCCGATCCTGCGCCCGGCCTTGGTGCCGCAGGCGGCAACGCCCGCGGATGACGGGCTGTTTATTGCGGAAACCCCATGCGGGGCCATCGGCACCGTTGAATTGGCGCCGTCAACGCCAGCGTTTTTGAATGCTGTCGCGCAGAGTGCCCGCGGCCATTGCATTGGCGCCAACGGGCTGGCGCGTTTGCAAAGAAAACTGCAAAACGAGCTGATTGCGCGCGGCTACATTACCTCCCGGCTGTCGCTGGCCGTGGACGGGCGCAACGCGGAAACCTTAGTCGTTGCGGTCCATTACGGACGGGTGGGGCAACTCAAGCTGTCGGCGGGCAGCAGCCCGCGCTTTCACCCTGCTTTCACCTTTCCGCTCGCCCCCGGCGACGTGCTCAACCTGCGGCAAATAGAGCAGGGCCTGGAAAATATCGGCTTAATTCCCGATGTCGTCAGCGACATTCGCATCACGCCCGGCAGCGCGCCGGGTGAGAGCGACATCGAAATTTATCGCCGGCAGGACAAGTATTGGCGCATGGCGGCGTGGATGGACGACAGCGGAGCGCGCTCAACCGGCCGCTATCAGGCAGGAGGGGCGCTATACCTGGATAACCCGAGCGCGCTGAATGACGTGTTTTATGCGTCGATGGCGCACAGCGTCTTCACCTCATCGCGCAAGGGCAATGAAAGCCGCGCGCTCTACTACAGCCTGCCCTTTGGCTTCTGGAGCGTTAACCTGTTCGCCGGCGACAGCCGTTATCATCAAACCATCAACGGCAACGCCACGGCGTACCGTTATCAGGGGCGCTCCGCCTACTGGGGAGGGCAGGCCGGCTACACCCTGTCTCGCAGCAGCAGCCAAAGAACCGCACTGAGCGCGCAGCTATTGCAGCGGGTATACCGTTATTACCTGAATGACACCGAAATCGAGTTGCAGCGGGCAAGACTGACGAATATGAAATGGGGGATCAGTCATCTGCGGTATAGAGATAGCGATCAGATTGCCCTTTCTGCCGACATCATCACCGGGAGCGGCGGGCGGGCGGAAAATATGCTGAAGTTCGGCGCCAGTATTTTAAAGCCCTTCAGCATGGCGGGAGGCCGCCTGCGCTATCTTGGCGAGCTGTCGGGCCAGGTGGCGCACGCTGCACCGCCAATCCAGGATAAATCTTTTATTGGCGACCGTTCGACGGTAAGAGGATTTCGCGGCGACTATAAGCTGATTGGCAGCAGCGGAGGCTATTGGCGCAACACCTGGCTGCTGGATGCTGGTGCGCTGCAGCCCTATGTGGGCCTGGATTACGGGCAACTGAGCAGACAGGGGGAGGACGGCGGGCGGCTGGCGGGCGGGGTGATTGGCCTGCAGGCGCTCAAGGGCGCTTTTTCCGCTGATCTGTTCGTAGGCACGCCGCTGGAGAAACCGGCTCAATTGCCCGCGGATCGGGGAATTGTGGGGTTTTCCAGCGAGGTAAGGTTTTGAATTGCAGCCGGGGCGCTGAGCCCCGGCCTGTTGGCGTGATAGGCCGCGGGGTGGGGTTATGCCTCGTCGCGATAGTCGTACATCCCCGGGATCAGCACCAGCTGTGCGGCAATTTCCGCCGCTTTGGCCCTGCCGAGCAGCAGGTCGATCAGTTTTAGCGCAAATTCCATGGCGGTTCCCGGCCCCTGGCTGGTGAGCAGGTTGACGCGCGGGTCATACACCACCCGCCGTTCTATCCATTTGTCCGCCGGGATTTTATCCTTCAGCCCCGGGAAGCCGGTCATATTCCCGATCGGGAACAAATCGTGATGCTGCAACACCAGCGCCGGCGCCGCGCAAATGGCGGCGACGATGTTGCCCTGCAGGTGCATTTGGCGCACCTTCTCGACCAGCAGCGGGCTGTCGCGGAAGCATTCCGCCCCCTGCAGGCCGCCAGGCAGCACGATGGCGTCGAACGGATCGTCGACGATAGACACCAGCGGCGCGTCGGCCAGCAGCTTTACGCCGCGCGAGCAGACGATAGTCAGATCGCCGTCGCCTGCCACGCTGGCGGTGGTGACCTTGACGCCCGCCCGCACCAGCAGATCGATGGCGGTGACGGCTTCGGTTTCTTCGCTACCAGGTGCCAGGCAGACCAGCGCCGATACGCTCATATTCATTTTCCTTTCGCTTAATCAGTTCAAACAGCCGCGCATTTTCCGGCAGGGTGACGCCGTGGCTGCGTGCGCGCCGCAGCAGGTAGCCGGTAATATAGTCGATTTCGGTGTGCCGCTGGCTGCGGATATCCTGCAGCATCGACGATACGTTGTCTGCGGTGCTTTGGATCACTTCCATCACGTACTGCATCAACCCTTCGCAGGAGGTGTGGTAACCCTCCATCTCCATCACGCTGGAGACTTCGCGGCAAATGGCTTCAATTTGCTGCGGATAGCGCTGCAGATCGCCGTTGCGGCAATCGTACAGCGCCGTCAGCGGGTTGATCACGCAGTTGACCGCCAGTTTGCGCCAGTTGGCCGAGGCGATGTTGTTGTGCCAGGCGACGTCCGGCAGAGCCTGATGCAGCACCTCCGCCAGATGGCTGAGGTGCTGCGCCGCCGGTGAGGTAGGGCCTATATGGGTGGTGCCGCCGGCCACGTGGACGATGGTGCTGCCGTCGTGGCGCGCCGCATGGGTGGTGGTGCCCTGCAGGATCGGCTGGCCGTTGGGCGGCAGTTCATCCTGGGTGCCCATGCCGTTATGCAGCAGCAGAATGGCGCAGCGGGGGTTCAGCTTCGGCAGCAGCGCGCTGACCGCGCCGGAAACCTGCCAGGCTTTCAGCGTAACCAGCAGCAGTTCGCTTTGCGCCAGGTGTTCGGGATCGTTGGTGGGTAAATTGCGGTTGAACGAGGCACCTTCCGGTTCAATGACGTTCACCGCGCAGAAGGGCTGGGGCACCCTTAACCATCCCTGTACGTCGTGGCCCTGCTGATACAGCCGGGAGAGCCACAGTTGCCCGAGCGCGCCGCAACCAAGAACAGTTATTTTCATCCAGTCTCCTTGGGTACACGGGAATACCGCTCAATTATACCGTCATTTAACTATAGGCTTTCCTGCCGCCCTGAGCGTTATCCCTCCGTGCATTCAGCAGATTTTGCCTGGAAGGGTAAAGCGGTTATCATGCTCGGCATCAAAATCGCCTAAGCTATTAGGCACTCATTCAGGAGGAAGAAGTATGCCATCTTTCGACATCGTTTCCGAAATTGATATGCAGGAAGTACGTAACGCCGTTGAGAACGCTACGCGCGATCTCAGCACCCGCTGGGATTTTCGCAACGTGCCGGCCAGCTTTGAGCTGAACGAGAAAAACGAAAGCATCAAGGTCGCCAGTGAGTCCGATTTTCAGGTGCAGCAACTGCTGGATATCCTGCGTGAAAAGCTGAGCAAGCGCAATATCGAAGGCAGCGCGCTGGAGATCCCGGAAGAAATGACCCACAGCGGCAAAACCTACAGCGTGGAAGCCAAGCTGAAGCAGGGGATCGAAACCACCCAGGCGAAGAAAATCGTCAAGCTGATTAAAGACAGCAAGCTGAAGGTGCAGGTGCAGATCCAGGGGGATGAAGTGCGCGTGACCGGTAAATCGCGCGACGACCTGCAAAGCGTGATGGCGCTGGTGCGCGGCGCGGATCTGGGACAGCCGTTCCAGTTCAAGAACTTCCGCGATTAAAAACATCTGGGCCAGCAAAGCTGCAGTGTGGAATGCAAATATAAAGGTTAACTGGAACGTCTGCCTTGCTTGCGCGATAGCACTGCTGAGTACCCGCCTCACTACTAGCGCTGAACTTGAGGCGGGGAAAGTGAAGCTGGGTTGGAAAACGGCTCTCTCTTATGGAGGCCGTTTTATTGCCAGCGTTTAAGGAGCGGATAATCACTCCTTACCATCGACATTATGATCATAATGGTGGGCTATTTGTCTGCGCTTTTTTGGGTATTATCCGGCAAAAGACTATAAAGGATGCAGCCCACAACAAATACGCAAAAGGGAACGATAAAAGTTAGAAAGCCCCGATCGTAAAACCAGACAATCGAGAACAGCACCCCATTGAGTGTCAGCATCCAGATGATGAATCTGATTATGCCATATGGCCAGGATGGTAGCAGATTAAAGGCTTTCAATTTCATGGATAACCTTCTCAAAGGTGGCTCGATCTTTGTGGTAGAGACGATCAAGTAGCAGAAATTTATCCAGCGAGCTCTCGGCAAGAAAATAGAGCATATCCCAGTTCCTTTTCTTCAGCTCGTAATACAGTTTCGGGTTTTCATTCAGAAGGTTACGAGATGAACGCGCCGCACGTGCTATTGTGCCCTGGACCATTACAGCAGAAATCAGAGCAATGGTATTGATTCGTGCAAATCTGGAAACAAATGATAGTGGCACGCCGCAGTGCGGGGGGCGGTGGTGCTCATGCTCGAAGGGTTGGCACCTTTTCCCCAACTTGGCATCAAAGGCATGAGCCAAGAGCGGTAAAAAAGAAGCCGCAACGTTACCCGTGGCGGCTTCTTAAAAGCTTAGTTGGCAAGCATTACATCATTTTCTGGTTTTTACAGTGAATTCACCAGCGCTTCGAGCCGGCCGCGGTTGGTCTGCTTGGTATCCACCTTGACGTAGGCGCTGCGCTCCTCCGGCACCACAATCGCTTCTGCCACGCCCGGCTGGGCCTTCAGGCGGCCTTCCAGCGCAGAGTCTTTCACCGCCAGTTCCGACAGCGTAATGCGCAGGCTGCTGACGTAGGGCGGCTCTTTCATGGTGCTGCTGACCAGGAACCAGACGGCGGCCAGCACCGCGCCGGCGATAAACACCAGCCCTGCGCCCTGCAGGCCATACAGCCAGCCGCCCAGGCTGCCGCCGATCGCCACGCCGATAAACTGGCTGGTGGAGTAAACCCCCATTGCCGTGCCCTTATAGCCGGCCGGGGATTCTTTGCTGATCAGCGAAGGCAGAATGGCTTCCATCACGTTGAACGCCATAAAGAACAGCTGCACCCCGGCGATGATGCCCCACAGGTGAGCGCCAGACAGCCACAGCAACGCTTCGGCGCAGAACAGCACCGCCACGCAGCCCATGAATACCTGCTTCATGCGGCGGTATTTTTCGGCGTAGATGATAAAGGGCACCACGGCGGCGAACGACACCAGCATGGTTACCAGGTAAACGATCCAGTGTTCGTTGGCCACCAGCCCGGCTTTTTCCATTGCCAGCGGCAGCGCCACGAAGCTCGACATCAGCAGAATATGCAGGCACATGATGCCGAAATTAAGCTTCAGCAGCCGCGAGTTGCTCAGCACTTTGCTGAAGCTGCCGCGCACGATGCTCGATTCGCGGTTCAGCACGTGGCTGCTGGCGGAAGGTACTACCGCCAGGGTGATGGCGATGCCGGCTAACGCCAGCACGGCGATCGTCCAGAACAGCGCATGCAGGCCGTAGGCGTGGGTGACGATCGGCCCCAGCACCATCGCGATGGCGAAGGTGATGCCGAAACTGACGCCGATAAAGGCCATGGCCTTGGTGCGATTCTGTTCGCGAGTCAGGTCCGACAGCAGGGCCATCACCGCCGCCGCAATGGCGCCGGAACCCTGCAGCGCACGGCCGAGGATAACCCCCCAGATAGAATCAGTAGCGGCGGCGATCGCGCTGCCGAGCGCGAAGATCAGCAGACCGCCGACGATCAACGGCTTGCGGCCGATGCGATCGGAAATCAGGCCGAACGGGATCTGGAAAATCGCCTGCGCCAGGCCGTAGATGCCGATGGCGATGCCGATCAGCGCCTCGCTGGCGCCGTTGAGCGCCATGCCGTAGGTGGTTAGCACCGGCAGCACCATAAACATGCCGAGCATGCGCAGTGAGAATACGGTGCCCAGCCCCCAGGTGGCGCGGAGCTCCAGTGGGGTCATTGAATTATCGTTCACGTCAAACCTCGGTAAAAACTATTCCGTCAGGTACTGGATATAGCGCCTGATGGAATGGTTTCTGTAAAAGCTGCGTCATTTTAGTGTGAAGGGCAGGGGGGGTAAATCTAATGTTGTTTAACAGATATTACAGCTGTTCCTTTATGCCTGAAGCCACATCGGCGTTGGCGGCGCTGCCGGGCGGACAAATAAAATGGGCCGCAGAAGCGGCCCATTCACAGACGATTTGGCTTACCAGACGTAGGTCACCAGCGCTTCAGGCGCCGCCGTGGCGCTGAAGTCGATCGACATCATCACGCTCAGAGAGGTAATGGCGACGATGGAGAACACAAAGAGTTTGCGCGCCCAGATGCTGTCGTTCTCGGTCTTGTAACCGCGCAGCGCCATGCCGAGCCACCATACGCTCACCGCCGCAGCGACGATCAGGTATTTGTAGCCGGCGTAGCCGCTGAGGGTCAACATCAGCGTGGCCACCATAAACGCCACGATATAGACCGTGATGTGGTTCTTGGCGACGGAGATGCCTTTCACCACCGGCAGCACCGGAATGTTGGCCGCCTGGTAATCTTTAAAGCGGAAGATGGCGATTGCATAGGAATGCGGCATCTGCCACAGGCTAAAGATAGCCAGCAGGATCAACGCGCCGGCGTCGAACTCGTTGGTCACCGCGCAGTAGCCGATAACCGGCGGCGCAGCGCCCGACAGGCTGCCGATCAGCGTGCCGTATACCGAGTGGCGCTTCATGTACAGGCTATAAACGCCGACATAAACCACGAAGCCCATCACCGCCAGCCACATGGCCAGCGGGTTGGCGCCGATATACAGCAACGCAAAGCCCACAATACCCAAAACGGTAGCATAAACCAGGGTTACACTCGGCGCGATCAGGCCTTTTACCAGCACCCGGTTCTTCGTTCTCTCCATTTTCTTGTCGATGTCGCGGTCAATGTAGTTGTTAAACACACAGCCCGAGGCGACAACCAACGAGACACCCAGCAGGGTGGCGAGAAACAGGGGATAATCGATGCTTCCTTTGGAAGCAAGCAGGAATCCCCCAACGACAGAAATTAAATTGCCGAAAATAATTCCTGGTTTAGTGACTTGCAGGTATTGCTTAATCATCACGTGCAGCTCGACTCTTAACTGACCATCATATTGATGTTGAGGTTGTACATAATCCAGAGTGAACCCACAACAACGATACCGATGATCATAGCGGTGA
>Ga0105251_10001906_pt1 | contig 17116 bp, 15 predicted proteins | sample KBSS64metaG_FD_80424 | JGI IMG/M metagenome (GOLD analysis project Ga0105251, IMG submission 80424) | Switchgrass rhizosphere microbial communities from Kellogg Biological Station, Michigan, USA - KBS S6-4 metaG | ecosystem: Host-associated > Plants > Roots > Rhizosphere > Soil | place...
CAGCCGGCGCCGCTGAACAGCGACTCCAGTTCCTGGATGATCTGCCCGTTGCCACGCACCGGGCCGTCCAGGCGCTGCAGGTTGCAGTTGATCACGAACGTCAGGTTATCGAGTTTTTCGCGGGCAGCCAGGGACAACGCCGCGATCGACTCCGGCTCGTCCATCTCGCCGTCGCCGAACACGCCCCAGACGTGCCGCTGCGCGGTATCGGCCAGGTTGCGGTGCTGCAGGTAGCGCAGGAAGCGCGCCTGGTAGATCGAGCTGATCGGGCCGATGCCCATGGAGCCAGTCGGGAACTGCCAGAAGTCCGGCATCAACCAGGGGTGCGGGTAAGAGCACAAACCGCCGCCATCGACTTCCTGGCGGTAGCGTTGCAGTTGATCTTCACTCATACGCCCTTCAAGAAAAGCCCGGGCATATACCCCAGGTGCCGAATGGGGCTGGAAATACACCAGGTCGCCTTTGCCCTGCTCACTGTCGGCGCGGAAGAAATGGTTGAAGCCGACCTCGAAGATCTCCGCTGCCGAGGCATAACTGGCGATATGCCCGCCCAGTTCGCCGTAAGCCTTGTTGGCGCGCGCCACCATGGCCAGGGCATTCCAACGGATGATCGAGGTGATGCGCTCCTCCATGGCCAGGTCGCCGGGAAATACCGGCTGGTCATCCAGGGCGATGCTGTTCTGGTACAGCGAGTAAGGGTGGGCGCACGGGCGTACGCCAAGGTGGCTGGCGTGCTCGGCCAGGCGCTGCAGAAGGAAGTCCACGCGCTCGCCGCCAGCGCTGCGCGCTACGGCGTCCAGGGCGTCGAGCCATTCATGGGTTTCCTGGCGATCGCTGTCGTGCTCGGTGCGAACGCGCGGTATATCGGTGATCTTGGCGGTCATGGCATAAGGCTCAATCAGGTTTTTCAGGCGCAAGCCGCCCATGGCTGCCCGGTAACGGGCAGGCACAATCAGGTTCTTGGCTGGCTTACCAACCGTCGCGGCAACCGCTCCACTCCACGCCCGGCGCGCGGGCGTGCACTTGGTGATAACGGCCGCTGTAGAACAGCAGCGGCTTGCGTTGCTCACCGATGCGCAGGTGCTCGACTTCGCCGATGTACAGCAGGTGGTCGCCGGCCGGGTGCACGTCCACCGTGCGTGCCACCAGTTGCACCAGGCTGCCGTCGAGCAAGGGCGTCTGCTCGTGGAAGCAGTACGGCAGCGCCAGGCCTTCCTCTGGCCGCCCACCGAAGTGGGCGCTGAGCGGGCGCTGGGTTTCGGCCAGGAAGTTGACGCCGTAGCACACCCCTTCCTTCACCCACTGGTTGAAGCGCGAGGCATTGCGCACCGAAATGAGGATCAGCGGTGGCTCCAGCGATACCGACATGAAGGCATTGGCGGTCATGCCTGCCGGCTCGCCGTCGGCCACGAAGGTGACCACGGTGACGCCGGTGGCGAACTGGCCCATTACCGTGCGCAGAAGTTTGGGGTCCATGGGGTTGCCCTCTGTCAGATCAGTGCGGTGACCGTGTTTTCGACGCCCAGCAGAGCCTTGCCGTAGAGCTCCAGGCCTATCGCTGGCAACGCCACGGCATGCCGCGCAGCCGTGTTGGAATCGCGCCACCAGCGCTGCATCGGGCTGCTCTCGGCGAAGCTGCCGGCGCCATGGGCGGACAACAGGATGTTGATGGCATCGGTGATGTGCGTATTGACCAGGCCGACGTCGGCACGGATACGCGCACGGGTCACGTTGTCTAGCTTGATGCCTTGGCGGGCCGCCTCATCCAGCTCGTCGGCAGCACGCATGGCGCGCAACTGGGCGCTGTCGATCTTCAGCGCCGCTTCGGCGACCTGGGTCTGGAACACCACCGAGTCGGTCTGCTTTTCGAACGAGGTGTAGGCCACGGCGCGGCGCGGGGCATTGGCGATCACGTACTTCAGCGCAGCGCGCCCCAGGCCAAGCTGCGGGCCATTGAGAATCAGCGCGGCAAACGGCACGAATAGCGGCCGATAGCTGGCTTCGTCCTTGAACGGGGTGGCGTATTCACCCTCGATGGCTGCGCCCATGTTCAGCAGGCGGTGGTCGGGGACGAACACCTCCTCGGCGACGATGCAGTTGCTGCCGGACGCACGCATGCCGGCAGTGAACCAGGTGTCTTCGATGCAGTACTGCGCCTTGGGGATCAGCGCCAGGTACTGGGCCACCAGGGCGCCGTTGGCGTCGCGTTCCTCGGCGCCGATCGCTGCCCAGTCAGCATGCAGGCTGCCGGATGAGGAATACCACTTGCCGGAAATCACCAGGCCGCCCTCCACCCTTCGCGTGGTTGGCGAGGTGTTGAACACACCAGCCACACGTGCCTCGGGGTTGTTGCCGAAGACCTCTTGCTGCGCACGCTCATCAAATAGCCCGGTGAACCAGGCGCAGACATTGCTGAGCGCCACTACCCACGCCGTGCCACCGCATGCCTCTGCCAGCGCGGCCGAGACCTCCAGGTGCGAGCGCAATGTGCCTTCATGGCCACCAAACCGCTTGGGCACCATTAGCCGGAACAAGCCGGCGTCACGGATGGCCTGGATGTTTTCCTCGGCAGCGCGGCGGTTCGTCTCGGATTCGGCGGCGTTTTTACTTAGTAGGGGTTGCAGCGCGGTGGCACGCTCGACCAGCTCCTGCAAAGAAGGCCCCTTGTCGGCCAGCGGCAACACGTCTGCATCAAACGCTTTAATCGCTTCTTTCATGGCTTCTACCTTTAATAATGACTAAAATGTCATTCATTTATTCTGGGCGAACGAATCCACACGCCGTCATCGGCGGAGCGTGCGGACTAATACTCGGGAGTATCTGCGAATGCGCTTGTTTCAGATGTGCAGAAGCTTGCAGCGCGGCGGTGGTGGCAGCGGGCGGGATACGCGGGGGGTCAAGGCTTGAACGAGCATTTTTCGTCTCCTGTTGTTTTTATGACGAAACTGCCAGCGTGACTCAGTATTAGATAGAACATACCTGTCATTCCGACATTGGTTAGAATGTAGGACAAGGCAATGGCTTGTTCAATAGCTTTCATCAAATAAATTTATTCACGCGATGAAATGCATAGTTTTTAACAATGACATTTTGTCACTCTACGAGATCACCCATGCCCAGCCATGACTCGATCGCCCCTGCCGGGCGAACCAGCAGCGACCACCGCCCACGCATGGCGGAAAAGAAGCGCCTGATGATGCGCACGCGCTTGCTCGATTCGGCCATGCGCGTATTTGCCGAAGCCGCCGGTGCCACGCCAGTGATCGACGATGTGATCCGCGAGGCCAAGGTGTCCCGTGGCACGTTCTACCGTTACTTCGACTCGCTGGACCAAGTGCTGATCGCGCTTGGCCAGGAGCTGAGCAACCAGATGACCACCGACATCCTGCCGCTCTACGACATTCTCGAAGAACCGTGGAAGCGCGTTTCGGTGGGCTTTCGGGTGTTCCTGGTACGTGCCCTGCTGGACCGCAAGTGGGCCGGTTTCGTGACCCGTGTGGATGTATGGCCGCACCATGCACTGGTGGCCGAGTACATGAGCCGCGACCTGGAAAGTGGCCGCGCCACCGGGCAGCTGGCCTTCGCACGGCTGGACGCCGCCACCGACTTTTTGATGGGCGCATCCGCGCATGCCATCCAGGCCATTCTGCAAGGTGTGGAAAACGTCAATGACTACATGGACGCCTGTGTGCACATGGCGTTGATCAGCCTGGGCGTCGACCCTGCGACCTGCCAGCGCGGCGTGGACTTTTCGCTGACCTACCTGCAGGACTGGGGCTCCGGCGCGCTGGAGTTGCCGCGACCGGTGTGGGCGTTGAACCTCAACTCCCGTGAGGGCCGGGAGTTTCTGGCCTACCGTCGCCCAGCGCCGCAGAGCCTTGTCCAAATGTACTTCGGGGATCCCGATAATCTGTGACCTGCTGCTGATGCTGCCGATGCACTCAGGAAGAACGCTTGACCAGGTTGGGCTTCATAGCTTCAAGGCCAAGGCCTGCGAGGTGCCGCACCTGCTCATCGGTATCCTGTGTTGCCAGGCGTAGCGCCTCGATGGCTCGATGCGTGTCGTCAGGCAGCAGGCCACGGTTATTCAACCCGCTCACAGCATGACGACGAATGGCTGCGTGAGGTGAACGCAAACCGCGCAAGGCTTCGCTGACATCGTCGGTGGTGGTATCGATCTGGCCGTAGACTTCTTCAAGGGTCTCTTCAACAGCAGCGCGAAGCTCAGGACGCTGCTCAAGCAGACGCTCAACAGGTGTGTAGTTCAGCACCGGTGGCTGCACGCCACGCCAGCGGAAACCGTCGAAGTTAGCGCAAATACCTGCGACAGCGACGTCGGGTGCTTGCGCCATAAGCCAGTCGAAATCCTCAAGGTAACCCAAGGCATTTGCGCACCAGTTGCGGGTCGGCTGCTCACCGGCCTCAGTCGCCTGTCGGCGCAGGGCCTGGATGACGGGCTCATCAGCCATGCCGGCCAGCCCGAGAATACGCGCGGCAGCGGTAGGCTTTCGATGCCCGTTGAGCTGCTCTATAAGCGCTGCCTGTGCGGGACGGCCGTTGGCAATCAGCCAGCGCTCTGCGTCTTCCCCCGAAATGCCATCCGAACAATGCAAGCGGCTGACGTAGAACGCGACCTGCTCGGCGAGCGGCAAGGCAGCGACATCACGCAGGGTGTTTTCAATGGCCAGCTCGACAGGGAAATTAACCTCGAATTGCTGGCGGGTCATGCTGCGTTTGGCCAAGCGCATATAGCCAGCAAAGTCATGAAAAATCACCACGAAGCCAGGCGTCACACCAGGATGCTGACTGAAATGGCGGCCCAGCGACCTGGCGGCGCGGCTAACGGTGACCAGCAAGCGTTGCTCAGCCGCTTGCCATTGGCGCGGGCCAAGCCGATTGGCGTGGGCTTGCAGCTCATCATCGAGCCGCGTGAACGGCTCACCAGCGCAGATTTCCCAATCCCAGCGCCAGTCCGCCGGGTTCCACTTCACCGAGCTGAAGCTTTCATCTTCCTCGTCGGGATAATCTTCGCTGAGTGCTTGCAGGCTGTTTGCGGCAAAGCTGGGCAGCGACAGAACCGCCTCTTCTTCTCGATAGCTGGCATGAAACGCTGCGCCGTACAACGGGCTGCCCCCCTCATCGAGCAGCGTTTGCAACGCCTGCCTGGCGGCGTCGAACAGCGCCTGTTCCAGCGCTTTCCAATTCATCATTCAAGTCCTTGTTGAAACGTGAGTTCAGCCGAGCAGATCGAGCATCCCCTCAAGGGGGCTTTCCAGGCGGGCTGATTCAATGTGCGTGCCATGGCCATACTCAGCGATACGTAGCGTTTTCCGTCGGAGCAGGCTACTGGGAATGCTCGCAGCATACGAACAATCCTTTATCTTTAACGCCAGGGCTCTGAATTTAGTGATGTTTTTTTAACGCTTTTTTGGCAATTGCTTCCTTAAGGTGATGCTCGGTCATCCAGGTAGCTCACGATGAAATCGCCCTCCCCTGATCAATCACACGACACGGTCATTACCGAAGCCGCCAGTTGGTGCCTGCGCCTGCACGATGAGGCGTGCAGCAGCGAAGACCATGCAGCCTTCGAGCGTTGGCTGCAGGCAGACCCGCTGCATGCCTTCGAGTACGGCAAGATGCTGGAAATCTGGGACCTCAGCGACAAGCTGGGCAACCACCCGCTCAGCGCACAGAAACTCCTTACCGACCCCGCCCCTCGCGAGGACGGCACGCTAGAGATGTAACGCCACGGCGTTATTGGTATTTATTCGCAATTTATTCTCATTTACACTGGGTCGGATTTCTTAAAGCCAAGAATCCCCTGGGTGCATCGTGTCGCTCGATCCTGCCAAACTGACGTTGCTGTCCTCATTGGTTCGTCACTACGACGAGTTGGTGGATTACATTCGTCGCCGCTTTGGTGACAGGAGCACGGCGCGTGATGTGGTCCATGACGTGTGCCTGCAGTTGCTTGAGCGCAGTGAGAAAGAAGAGGTTCGCACGCCCCTCGCCCTGTTGCGCAAGATCTCTCACGACACCGCCGTGAGCCACTACCGCAGTGACCGTCGCCGAGCCACTTGGGTGGAGTCATACGCCGACCTTCCTGATCTAGCCTGCTCAGCAGTCACACCCGCGGGCAGGTATGATGCCGAGCGAGAGTTCCAGCTGCTCGTGGACGCTATTGCGTCGCTTCCTCCTCGCTGCCAGGCCGTTTTTGTCATGCACAAAATTCACGAAATCCCCCAAGCGGAAGTCGCCAATCGACTTGGCATATCCATCAAGACGGTGGAAAAACATCTACGCCTGGGGCTGGCGGCGTGCAGAGAGCTGCTGGGTCGTGGAGAGGCGCATCGATGACTCATCCCTGCCCTGCCAGAGCCGAGCAACCACCCGTGGACGACGCGTTGGAACGGCATCGTGAGGCGTTGAAAAATCACTTTCCTGTACCGCCCAGACCGAAGCCGCGCAAACCGGCAAAAGCCGCGGGTGCAGCGCTGATGGTTGCGCTATCCATTGGCGCCTTGGCCTGGCTGAACCCCGCGTACAAAACCGAGCGTTTCGTAACTGCCATGGGTGAGCGACGCGCTGTCGTGCTCGACGATGGAAGCGAGCTGCTGCTGGACAGTGGAAGTGATGTCGATGTGGCCTGGCATTTGCGCAGCCGGAGTGTCGACTTGCGCGCCGGGCAGGCAATTTTTGATGTGTCCTCGGCGGTATACCGCCCCTTCGTGGTAACCGCGGGCTCCACCAGCGTTCGCGTGCTGGGCACTGTCTTCAATGTGCGGCGGCTGGAGAATGACAACGTCCGCGTGACGTTGGCGCGCGGGCGTATCGAGGTGAGCGAGACAACCGCACAGCAAGCGTCCCTCGTCCTTGTGCCGGGACAGCAGGTCGACTCGATTCGCGGGCACCTCATGCCGGTCACCCAAGTAGACACCCATAAAGCGATGGCCTGGAAAGATGACCGCATCGTGTTTGAAAAGACACCGCTGGACGAGGCCATCGCGCTTTTACGCCTGTACCGCAAAGCGCCCATACGCTTGAGCGACCCAAGCCTTGCAGGGCTCACTGTGACGGGGGTCTTCGATGCGCGCAATGTCGATGTCCTGCTCGATCTGCTGCCCAGCATCCTGCCCGTCTCCGTGACACGGCAAGAGGACAGCAGCGTCCAGATTCAACGCAGCGTCGCAAAAAAATAATGTGCGAATGCAGGTAGGGTTTTTCAGTTCCCGTGGCGGCTATCCAGGAAAAGCCAACCTACAAAGGAATTTGAAACGTGCATTCCCTCCTTCGGAGCAGCCCTATACGTCTGTCATTGCTTGCCAGCAGCCTGCTTGTCGCCGTCTCGGCTCAGGCCCGGGAAACGCTGGATGTGGATCTTCCTGCCGCTCCGTTGGACCAGGCTATCAATGCCCTCGCCCATCAGTCATCGGTGCAGATCATCTTTGCGGGTGACCTCGGTGAAGGCCGAGCAGCCCCCGCACTGAAGGGGCGTTTCACGCCAGAAGAAGCACTCAAACGGCTGCTCAAGGGCAGCGGTCTGCAAGTGCAGGCCAAGGATGAGAACACTTTCATCATCGTTCCGAGCCACCCAGCCCAAGGCACCTTCGCTCCCACTTCCCAGACCAGGAGCGAGCCCGTGGAAATGGCGCAGATGGAAATCACGGCCTCGCGAACCAGTAGCGAGCTCATCTCCGCGACGCGGCAGTCCACCGTTATCGAGCACGAACAACTGGAAGAGCTGCGCCAAGGTTCGGACAGCCTCGCCACGGTGTTGGCAAAGGCCATTCCGGGGATGTCCGACTCAAGCCGCACCATCACCGAGTACGGTCAAACCTTGCGTGGGCGTAGCATGCTGGTGATGGTCGACGGTGTTCCGCTCAATACCAACCGCGACTCGTCGCGCAACCTGGCCAACATCGACCCGGCCTTGATCGAACGTGTCGAAGTCATACGTGGCAGCAGCGCCATTTATGGCAGTGGCGCCACGGGCGGCATCATCTCCATCACCACCCGACCTGCCGGCGGCGAGAATCGTGCGGTCACCAGCCTGACGGCAACATCACCGCTTACCCGGCTGGGTGGCGACGGGATGGGCGGACAGTTCCAGCAGTACCTTACAGGCTCTCAGGGAGCCGTGGACTACGCGTTCGACTTCGGCACCCGCCACATCGGCGCTTCGTACGATGCCCATGGCGACCGCATTGCGCCGGAGCCCAGCCAGGGAGACCTGTTCGATTCGAACACCTACAACATTGGCGGCAAGCTCGGGCTGCGCATCGACGACAATCAGCGCATCCAGCTTGCGGTCAGCCACTATGACGCACGTCAGGACACGGACTACGCCACGGATCCCAGTGTGGCCAAGCTTGCGGCGGGCTCCGTTCCAGCCAACGCGATCAAGGGCCTGGACCTTGATGAGCAAAACCGCATTCGCAACACGTTGCTAAACCTTGAGTACGAAAACCTCGACATCCTGGGCAGCAGGCTTTCCGCTCAGGTGTATTACCGCGACTACTTCACCCGTTTTACGCCGTTTGATGCGCGTGCAGTTGCAACACGAGGCGGCAACGTCGATCAGGTGATGCAGAACAGCGAAGTCTTCGGCAGCCGCCTGACTATGCGCACTCCGCTTGGTGAGGGCGGCAATACCGAACTGGTCTGGGGTGGCGATTACAACCAGGAACGCAGCGACATGCCGCTGGACGTCTTCGACCCTGCGACCTACGACGCCAGCGGTGGCCTGGTCTTCGACAAGACCGGGACGCTGACCTACATGCCACCACTCAAAACGCGCAGCGCTGGTGCATTCGCGCAGTTGCAGCATCGCTTCGATGAGCACTGGTCGATCGACGGAGGGCTGCGGTACGAATATTCCACTGCCGAGTTCGATGACTTCGTTCCCCTGTCTGAGTCAAAGGTTGCCTCCCCTGTTGCCGTGAAGGGCGGCGACATCAATTACGATGCGGTACTTTCGAACTTTGGCATCGTCTACTCCCCCGTCGCCGGCCAAGAAATATACGCATCCTTCAGCCAAGGATTCCAGTTGCCTGACGTGGGCATTCAATTACGAAATGCGCGGCGAGGGTTTGACCTGAGCGCCTCGAATCTGGAGCCGGTCAAAACCAACAATTATGAGCTTGGCTGGCGGGGCTCGCTGGGAGGTAACACGCTAGGTACTGTGGCTCTGTTCTACACCACGTCCAAGCTTGGAGACGTTCAAAGCTTCAATAACGGCTTGATCCTTACCCGCACCAAAGAGCGCGTCTACGGCGCTGAAGCCAGCGCGGACAGGCTTGCTGACGATGAGGTATGGGGTGCAGGTGGTAGTGCGACATGGATGCAAGGGCGGGAAAAGCCGGACGGAAAAGACTGGCAGGACATGACCGGGTATCGCGTCCCGCCGCTGAAATTGACCGCATACGTCCAGTACAAACCGACCTTCGATTGGAGCAACCGGTTACAGGCTACGTTCTTTGATTCCAAAGATTATCGGCTCGATGGCGTGGATAGCTTTGGCCGCCATCAGGTAAGCACGTATACGACAGTGGATCTGATCAGCCAGTACCGCGTCACCCCGGATGACCTGGTGAGTGTTGGCATCCAGAACCTGTTCAACCGTGACTACTACCCGCTCTACAGTCAGCTGCTGCGCAATAACAACAACACCAGCCATCTACCTGCCCCAGGCACCGTGCTGACTGCCACCTATTCGCACACTTGGTGAGATGTGCGCAACCACCAGGCCAACTGAGGGCCTGGTGGTCAAGGCACCTACTTGGCGGGCATCTTGCGACACCCGCCACGTCTGCTTCAGAAGTCCACACTGGCCGACACTCGCAATACCCGCGGCGTCCCCTGTGTCAGGTAATTGTTGGAAGTCGAGGCCGAAGCCCAATAGGCCTTGTTCGCAACGTTCTCGACATTGGCCCGCAAGGTCACTTGCTTGTCATCCACGTTGAAACGGTAACGCCCGCCCAGGTCGACCCGGGTCCAGGCCGGGATGCTCAGGCTGTTGCTGGTGTTGACGTACTGCCCGCCGGTGCGCAGCACGCGGGCACTGAGCGCGGCGCCCTGAATGCCGGGTACGTCCCAATCTGCACCGAGGTTGTACTGGAAGCGCGGCACCCCGGGTGCTCGGTTGCCGTCGTTGCTACCATTGGCAGTGTTTTTCAACTCAGTGTGCATGAACACCGCGCCGGTCAGCAGGCGCAAGCCCTCCACCGGCTCGCCGAACAGGTTCAGCTCGAGCCCTTTGTTGATCTGCTCGCCATCCATGCTGAAGGTGTCTTTGTCGGCACCTGGAGCGCGGAACGTGGTGCTGCTGGGCTGCTCGATGCGGTACACGCCGAGGGTCGCACCGAAGCTGTTCCAATCCAGCTTGACCCCGGCCTCCACCTGCTTGCTGCGCTTGGGCGGGAACACTTCGTTGGCGTTGCTCACACTCGACGGTGCGGTCGGGCCCTGGGCCAGGCCTTCGATGCGGTTTGCATAGAACGACACGTGCTCCCAAGGCTTGAGCACCAGGCCGTACACGGGCGTCGTCACCGACTCCTCGTAATTGGCGTTACGCACACCTGTGGCAGTGGCCCATCCATCCACCTCGATTGTTTGCCTGCGCACCCCCACGGTCAGCAGCAGCCGATCATCGAACAGGCCCAGGGTATCGGATACGGCTGCGCTCTTGACGCGGTTCTTGCCGACAATGCGCGGGTCGTGCAGGTCGCTGCCGGTGTAGGTGTTGGTTGGCCGCGGCACCTTGACCGGGTTGTAGAGATTGCTGTCATAGCGGTTGGCAGAGGTTACAGCCGCGTAGGCCGAGCGCTGTTCGCCCCACATGCCAGAGAGGCCGAAGTTGACCCGGTGACTGACCGGCCCCGTGGCGAAGTGGCCATTGATCCCGGCCATGGCGCTCTTGTTGTCCTCATCGTGCGGCGGGTACAGGTAACCGCCGCGCGCCGTACCGTCTTCATCACTGACGTAAAGCGAGGAATACTCGCCATTCTCGCGCGTGTGCTTGGCGCCGGCTCCGGCGTACAAGGTCCAGTTGTCGTCGAGGTCGTACTCGCCGCTGACCATGCCATAGGTGTCCTCGAGCTGCGACCATGTCCAGTCCTGGGTGTAGTTGTCGCGCGCCGAGGGAGCGTGAGGCACCTTGTTACCGGTCGGGTAGATCACCGCACGCCCCTGGTTGATGCGCTCCTTCTGATAACCGACGTCGGTGGACAGGCGCAGGCGCTCGCCGCGGTAGTCCAGAGCCACGGCCACCAGCGTGGAATGCTGCGCTTCTTCGTGCACGCCGGTGCCACCGTCGTGCTGGGCCAGGTTGATGCGTGCGCCGAAGCGGTTGTCCTCGCCGAAGCGTTTGCCCAGATCAAGGTGCCCACCGACATTGGCACCGGTGGCGTAGTCGAGGGTGACGTGGCGGGTCGGGGTGTCTTCGGCGCGCTTGGGTACCAGGTTGACTGCGCCGCCGATGCCGCTGCCCTGGGGGGCGACACCGTTGAGGAAGGCATTGGGCCCCTTGAACACTTCGACCCGTTCCAGGGCTTCGGTGGTGATGATTTGCCGTGGCAGCACGCCATACAGACCATTGTAGCTGATGTCATCGGTGTTCAGCGGTAGACCACGGATGGTGAACACCTGCGAGAAGTTGCCGAAGCCCGCCGACTGACGCACGGCGGCATCGTTCAGCAGCACATCGCCCAGCGTACGCGCCTGTTGGTCGGCAATGGTCTTGGCGGTGAAGCTGGTGACGCTGAACGGTACGTCACTGATCGCCTGGTCACCGAGCACACCCAGGCGCGCGCTGCGGGCCACCTGGCCGCCTTGCCAGGTGTCGCCGCTGGCAGCCAAGTCGCTGCTGATGGTGGTTGCGCCGAGCTCCAGGGCGTTACCCAGTTCCACACTCGGTGCCAGGGTGTAGCCGCCGCTGTCGGTGGCTATCAGGCCGTAGCCGCTAGCGGCGAGCAAACGGGCGAACCCTGCCTGTACGCTGTAGCTGCCTTGCAGCCCTTCGCTCTGCAGGCCTTTGAGCAGCACCGGGTCGAACGACAACGGTACACCACTGGTGGCGGCAAAACGCGCGAGCACATCGGCCAGCGGGCCAGCGCCAATGTTGTAGCTGCGTGGGCTGTTGCTGGCCATGGCATCGGCGGCCATCAGCGCCGCAGACGGGGCGTAGGTGCCGAAGGCCATGGCCAGGCTCAGGGCCTTGAGGCAGAAGCGAGGGCTGGAGCGAGACATCATGCGCTGTTCCTGTGGGTGCAGAAATGGGAGTTCTGCATTGCTCACCGGATGACGTCGGAAAAGGTATCAGGCGATTTGAAAAATATTCAGACACGTGGTTCAACGGTCACCCAGTAACGGGTCAGGCCATTGACTGCCACCGGCAGGGTGTCGCCAAGCAGGCGCAGGCTGGCATCGCTATCGGTCAGCGGGAATGCGCCAGACACCTTGAGTTCAGCCACGGCCGGGTGGCAGCGCAGCACCCCAGGGCGATAACGGCCAAGTTCCTGCAACAGGTCGGCCAGGCGCATGTCGCGGGCCAACAGCATGCCCTGCTCCCAGGCCAGGTCGCCGACGTCAAGCGGGGTGGCCGGCTGCACCCGGGCGGCGTCGAAGGTGCTGCGCTCGCCGGCCTGGAGCAGCAGTGGGTCGGTGCCATGCTGCGGCTGGACAACCACGGCACCTTCGAGCACAGCGACGTGGGTCGATGGGCCTGCCAGCCGCACACTGAAGCGCGTACCCACGGCCTGGACCTTGCCATGCAGGGTGCGCACCCGCAATGGCCGCGCTGGCGTGGCGGGGTCGGCCGCGCTGGTGACGAGTATTTCGCCCGCCAGCAGGTCGATGCACCGTTGCCGCGCGTCGAAACGGATATCGATGGCGCTGTCGGTGTTCAGCAGCACCCGGCTGCCATCGGCCAGGGTCAGCGGACGCTGCTCGCCAACCGCCGTGTGGGCATCCGCGGTCCATTGCTGCCAGGGTGTTTCGCGCCACGCCAGCCAGGCTGCAGGTGCCGCCAGCAGTAGCAGGCCCAAGCGCTGCACGGCCTGGCGCCGGCTCACCGCGCCGTTGCGGCTGAGCCGACGCAGGGTCTCGCCGGTGACCGGCACCGGCAAGCGCCGCAGATCGCCCAGGAGCATCTCAGCGCGTTGCCAGGCCTGGGCGTGCTGAGCACTGCGCTGGCACCAGGCCTGGACGGCGCGGTGGTCATCCTCGGTGGCGCTGCCCGATTGCAACTGCACCAGCCAGTCGGCGGCCTCGCCAAGGATGGACGGGTCAATGCGCGGACTCATCAATCCAGGCTCAGGCAGGCAAGAAAGGCAGTGCGCATATCGCGCTTGATGGTGACCAGTGACACCTGCAATTGCTCGGCGATCTGCACGTAGGTCAGGCCATCGAGCTGAGACAGCAGGAACACCTGGCGAACCCTTGCCGGCATTTCGCGCAGCATGGCATCCACCCGGTAGAGCGTTTCCAGGATCAGCCAGCGGGTTTCTGGTGATGGCGCTTCTGGCTCAGGTAGATGGGCAATGGCTTGCAGGTAAGCCCGCTCGACATCCAGGCGCCGCCAACGGTCGACCAGCAGGCCCTTGGCGATATGGGTCAGCAAGGCCCGCGGTTCGCTGCCAAAGCCAGCTTCGGCCTGGCGGCCGAGCAGGCGCACGAACGTATCATGGGCAACGTCGGCGGCATCGCAGGCATTGCCCAGCTTGCGCCCCAGCCAACCCAGCAGCCAGCCGTTGTGCTCGGTGTACAGCGTCTGGACCTGCAGGTTGAGATTGGTTTCGGAGGGCGGCATCGCGATCTTGTTGAAATAGCGCAATTAAGAATTGATCGCATTCTTATCATGGCTCGAATGCGCTGGCAATACACATCGCACGCGGCGATTCGCTTGATCACGCAGGGCCTTTCTCCAAGAAAAACTAAACCTTCGCCTGCTCAAGCGGCTCAACCGAGTGCGACATCGAGGTCGTGCCCACAAAGCGAAGGAGTCAGTGATGAACAAACCATTCTGGAAAATCGCCGGTGTCACCCTGTTGATGGGGCTGGCTTCACTGCAGGTACAGGCAGCGTCTTCGGACGACTTCGTCGATGCGGCGACCGAAGCCGGCATCGCCGAAGTGGTCACCGGCAACCTGGCGCAGGAAAAGAGCCAGAGCGCAGACATCAAGCAATACGCCCAGCAAATGGTCACAGACCATACGAAAGCCAATCAGGAGCTCGGCGACATCGCCCGCAAGCTGAACATCAGCGTGCCCGACGAAGCGGCGCTGACCGACAAGATCAAGAAAATGATCCTCGAATGGCGCGAGGAGTCGTTCGACAAGTCCTATGTCGACAACCAGGTCAATGCGCACGAAAAGGCCGTGGAACTGTTCAAGAAAGAGGCCGCGTCATCCGACAAGCCTGACCTGAAGGCCTTCGCCAGCGACAAGCTGCCAACCCTGCAACACCACCTGGAACAGGCCAAGGCGCTGCAAGCCACCCACGGCAAGTAACCGCCAGGTCACCGGGCAATCATCCCAGGGGCCGCCCTGCGGCCCTGTCTCGAGCCATCTGGAGGTGGGCTCCCCATGAATGATCGAATCATCGAACTGTTCACCGACACCACATTCTTCGGTATTTCAATCCTCAACCTGCTGGTTGCGCTGTGCGTCGCCGTACTGACATTCCTGGTTGCCCGAGCGGTCATCGGTCTGCTGATGCGACGGGTGCAGCACTGGTCCGAACAGGACGGTGCGCTGAGTCAGGTGGTGGCCAAGGTACTGGCCGGCACCAGCAATAGCCTGCTGCTGCTTGCTGCGCTGCTGGTGGGTTTGAGCATGCTGGATCTGCCCGAGCGCTGGCTGAGCCGGGTCAGCAGCTTGTGGTTCGTGGTCGCAGCCTTGCAGATCGGCCTGTGGGTCAATCGCGGCATCGCGCTGGGCCTGACCTACTACTTCCGCCGGCACAACGCCGACAGCCTGTACCAAGGCAGCGCGCTGGCCACGCTTTCGGCCTGGGGCGCACGGGTGCTGTTGTGGTCGGTGGTACTGCTGGCCATGCTGTCCAATCTCGGCGTCAACATCACCGCATTCGTGGCCAGCCTGGGTGTGGGCGGTATTGCCGTGGCCCTGGCCGTGCAGAACATCCTGGGGGACCTGTTTGCCTCGTTGTCGATCGCTGTCGACAAACCGTTCGAAATCGGTGACTTCATCGTCATCGGCCCGCTGGCCGGTACTGTGGAACATGTGGGGCTGAAGACCACGCGTATCCGCAGCCTGGGCGGTGAACAGATCGTCATGGCCAATGCCAGCATGATCAGCAGCACGATCCAGAACTACAAGCGCTTGCAGGAGCGCCGTATCGTGTTCGAGTTCGGTTTGTCCTACGACACGCCCACCGATGCGGTGAAACAGGCGCCCGCCATCGTCGAGGAAGCGATCAAGGCCCAGCAGCAGGTGCGGTTCGACCGCGCCCACCTGCGCGGTTTTGGCAAGGAGGCCCTGGAGTTCGAATGCGTCTATATCGTCAGAGACCCTGGCTACAACTTCTACATGGATATTCAGCAGGCGATCAATTTCCACCTGCTCGAGCGCTTCACCCGGATCGGTGCCAAGTTCGCCGTGCCGGTACGTGCGATCAAGGTTACGGCGCTACCGCAACCACCCGATCAGCCTCTGGCTCATTGACGGACAGCGGCATGGCGTCAGAGCCCTGTTTAAAAACAGAGCTCTGGCAGGAGCCCGCGCTCTGGCGCGGGTTACGCTTTATCCACGACACTTCAAGGTCGCTCGCGGTGGCAGTAGCGCCAAGCGCCACAACGCTCGCAGCACTGGCAGCTCAAGCCGGTCACTTCACCTTCAGGCACCATGTGCCACTGGCAACCACGCAGCAGGCAGATAAAGCGCATTTATCACCTCCATCGCCCGAGAACGCTGGGCTCCTAGGTGTAATGACTCCACGCCTGCCGGAAGGTTTACTCGAAATGCCTCGGAACAGCAACGCGCCCACCCGTTCCCTGGTTTTTTCTCGATGGAAAAGATTGCCTCGGGGCTGAAACGGCTACGCCACCTGTCTCTGGCCAGGCCGCTGATCGGTAGCCAGGCGCCTGGCACGCTCCACGCCCCAAGCCAGGGCCCGCGTCATGGATTCGCCAGGTCGAGCGTCAAAGGCCTCTTCATGATGGGCCAGTCCACAGCCCGCATACACCCCGATGAACATCTGCGTCTGGCCAACCCTTGAAAGCCTGACCTGCACGTCGATTGAAGTGCCGTCGTCCAGCTTCTCGTCGTGAGTCCGATGATGTAGCACTGGATCCGCCCAACCCCAAAAAACTTCACCGCGAATGCGCATGCCGGCCTCCTACGACTTTAGTCTTATAGTTGTGAGTCCTCACCATAGCTCATCAAAGCGACTGTTCAATTACATCCCCAATGAAATGAGCGGGCAAACCGATGTCAGCCCACGCAGGCCCATCAACCAGCAAGACTGAAACCAACTAAAAGTGCTGAAATAGAGCGGTTTTGTGCATTTTACACCCTGCAAAATTCCGCTACTCTGCGCGCGCCAAAATAACACCAAGGAGCAGGCCGCTATGCAGATCAGCATCGAGAAAGACCCGCAAGGTTCAGGATACAAAGTCATCATCGACGGCCACGCGATTTCCTTCGCCAGCGCCGAGGATGCGCAAGCCTATGTCGCTCGCCTGCAAGAGCGCCTTCAGGCCGCCCCCCACGCATTCGCAGCGCCCGAGGCGTGCGCATAGCGGTTGAACGCTCATGCCGTGCAGGCAGTTGAACACGCCACCTCTGCCCTGCTACCCCTGGCTGCGATAGCTGCGCGGCGTCACGCCCAGTTGCTTCTTGAAGGTCTTGGAGAAATGCGCGGAATCGGCGAAGCCCCAACGGCTACTGATGTCGGTGATCGAGCGATGCCCATAGGCCGGGTTACGCAAGTCCTGGGCGGCCTTGAGCAACCGTTCGCGCAGGATGTAACGGCAGACGCTGTCGCCACTGGCCTCGAACAGGCGATACAGCTGGCGGCTGGAAATACCCAGTTCCTCGGCCAGGGCGACAGGCGTCAGGCGCGGCGAGTCCAGGCGCTGCTGGATCAGCGACTGCACTTC
>Ga0105251_10001908_pt1 | contig 17107 bp, 14 predicted proteins | sample KBSS64metaG_FD_80424 | JGI IMG/M metagenome (GOLD analysis project Ga0105251, IMG submission 80424) | Switchgrass rhizosphere microbial communities from Kellogg Biological Station, Michigan, USA - KBS S6-4 metaG | ecosystem: Host-associated > Plants > Roots > Rhizosphere > Soil | place...
CTGCTCGTCTTCCGCAGTACCTGCCCAGGAAATGGTGATACCAACAGCCTTGAACGCCATGGAAACGAAGTCGCGAACGGTCTCGGTGCGGTTAGTCGCCAACACGAAAGTATCCGGTTCATCAGCCTGCAGCATGCGCCACATCCCTTCCACGTATTCCTTGGCAAAACCCCAGTCGCGCTTGGCGTCGAGGTTGCCCAGTTCCATCTTGTCCAACAGACCCAGCTTAATCTTGGCAACAGAGTCGGTGATTTTGCGAGTCACGAACTCACGGCCACGCAGTGGGGATTCGTGGTTGAACAAGATACCGCTGGTGGCAAAAATGCCGTACGACTCACGATAGTTGATGGTCATCCAGTGAGCGTAGAGCTTGGCGACCCCATAAGGGCTGCGCGGATAGAAAGGCGTGCTTTCGATCTGCGGGATAGCCTGCACCTTGCCAAACATCTCAGAGGTAGATGCCTGATAGAAACGAACCTTCGGATTAACGATCCGAATTGCTTCAAGCAGGTTTACCGCACCGAGACCGGTGATCTCTGCGGTAGTGATCGGCTGCTCGAACGAAACACCCACGAAGCTCTGCGCAGCAAGGTTGTAGACCTCGGTGGCTTCGGTGTTCTGCAGCAAACGAATGCTGGCAGACAGATCCGTCAGATCGTATTCGACCAAATGCAGGTTAGGGTTGGACTGGATGCCCAGCTCCTCGATACGCCAGAAATTGACAGAACTGGTACGACGGTAGGTACCGTAAACGGTGTACCCCTTCTCCAGCAGCAGTTCCGCCAGGTAGGCGCCGTCTTGACCAGTGATGCCGGTAACGATTGCTTTCATGCGAATCCTCTAAACTCCATTTTGAGCTTTGGTTGGTTTGCTCACAAAAATAAGATGCACGGCTAAAGCCGCAGCGACCATTCTGGTTCGCAATGATACCCAAATTGCCTGCTCTGAAGGAACTTTAAAAAGGTAACGAGCCCCTAACCTCCTGTCGCCTCGAGCCCCCTAGCCCGCACATAAAAAAACAGTTTCCTTATAGCTGTGTAAAAGCCATGAGCCCCATAAAAAACCTGAGCACAAAAGTGGCGAGATTTTTGATTCAGCAAGATTAGTCTTCGATTTTCAATAGCCAAGTCGTTTTGCCACCTAACAAGCGAAAATCAGCACCGTGTGACGCTTGCATCGAAGCTACCCAGCGCCATCTTTTCTCACCCGCCCCAGCCTGATCCTGGCCAGAGAGTCAGTGATTTTACAGGTTACGAACTCACGACCACGCAACGGGGACTCATGATAGTAGAGGAAGACACCAACAGTGAATATCTCTAGGACGACTCGACAGTCGATAGTAGCGATATCTTTAGGCCTGCCGCACCAAGGTGGTATGGCTGGGCGCTCGCGCAGTCGACGTACGCGACACAGCAACAATTGATGCACACAACACGCTCCTAGGTTATCATCCAGCCCTTTGAAGGCATGAGGCTCAACCCTCTGACGGCGCTACTTCATAAGCCGGCATGGATGTGAGCTTTCAGCATGAAGATGGATCTCATGAGAACAATTTGATGACTGTTGATGTGGCGGCAGCATTGAACCTCTCTGCTACAAGGGCTTTGCCAACACCAGCACTGTGCACAGAACCACAGTGGTCGCGACCATCGCCAGAAGCACTTTCTGATGCGCCCTCGATTTTTCCGTGCCCGCTGCCCGTTCACGCGTTGCCTTTCACCTTTACTCAACGCCCGTCAAATTCAAATTTCCATTTGTTCATATCCGTCGAATCTCGATTGTGGAGCAGGCTGATGGAAGCAATGCAGTCGGCACAGAATTTTAAAAATCCGGTAACCAATATGGCTTCAGTAAAACTTCATAACGGGAAAACATTCAGCTCCGAGACAGGCACATCAATGCTCGACAGTGCCAGGGCTGAAGGCATCACTCTCGAATACAGTTGCAGGACTGGACGGTGTGGTGTTTGCAAAACCAAAGTTCTCTCCGGCGAAACTGAAGCGTTCAAGGGCGAGACATCTCTGACACCCGATGAGAGCGCTGCAGGATTGATCTTGACGTGCTGCCGCCACGCCCTCACCGATGTGGAAATCGATGCCGAGGACCTTGGAGCACTCGGAAATATCGTCGTGAAGACACTCCCCTGCAGAATCGACACGATTAGCAAGCTCGCCGACAATGTCGTAGAAGTCATCCTTAGAGTTCCGCCCAATAGCAATTTCTCTTATTTGCCAGGACAGTACCTCGACATCATCGGTGAAGCAGGCCTGCGCCGCAGCTATTCCATAGCCAATGCCCAACGCACTGACGGAAAACTGGAATTACAGATCCGGGAAGTCGAGCAAGGCATGATGTCGCAGTACTGGTTCGCTCGTGCAAAAAACAATGATCTCTTGCGACTGGAAGGCCCGTTAGGCACCTTCAGCTTGCGTGAAAAGGACGCTAGGAACATCGTTTTCCTGGCCACCGGTACTGGCATTGCTCCCGTCAAGGCCATGCTTGAGCAATTGCTCGGCACCCCCTCGCTGACCGCCGGAAAGAAGATCTTCATCTATTGGGGAGGCCGCACACTCAGCGACATCTATTGGAACCCGCAACTTCAAGGATTGGACGCCACCTTCATACCGGTACTGTCGCGAGCGGACGCTCAGTGGACAGGACGTACTGGCTATGTACAATCGGCGCTAATCAAGGATGCCATCGATCTCACACAATCGGTCGTCTATGCCTGCGGCTCGGAAGACATGATTCATTCCGCACGGGATGCATTGACGACTTCGGGACTGCCCGTCAAAAACTTTTATTCAGATGCATTTGTAAGCTCAAACTGATAAGGAGCAATCATGAAAGCGGTCATTTTGGCAGGCGGCTTGGGTACACGCCTGAGCGAAGAAACCAGTGTACGTCCAAAGCCTATGGTCGAAGTTGGCGGAAAACCAATCCTCTGGCACATCATGAAGATGTATTCCGCGCACGGCATCAATGATTTCATTATCTGCTGTGGGTACAAAGGCTATTTGATCAAAGAGTACTTCGCCAATTACTTCCTGCACTCGTCGGATGTAACTTTCAACATGCGTGCAAACACCATGGAAGTACACGACAAACGCGCCGAGGACTGGAATGTCACATTGGTCGATACCGGTGATTCTTCGATGACCGGCGGGCGCTTGCGCCGCGTAGCAGATTACGTTCGAAATGAAGAAGCGTTCTGCTTCACCTACGGCGATGGCGTCGGCGATGTAGACATCAGCGCCACTATTGCCTTCCACAAACAGCATGGCAAGGCAGCGACACTCACCGCCACTTATCCCCCAGGTCGCTTTGGTGCGCTGGACATCAAGCAACACCAGGTTCTCAACTTCAAGGAAAAACCCAAAGGCGACGGCGCCATGATCAACGGCGGTTTTTTTGTATTGTCCCCTCAAGTCCTCGAATACTTGGTCGACGACAGCACTGTCTGGGAGCAAGAGCCTTTGATGGGACTGGCAGCGGACGGCCAGCTGATGGCACATGAGCACCAAGGCTTCTGGCAGCCAATGGACACCCTGCACGATAAAAACCTGCTGGAAAAACTTTGGCAAACGGGCAAGGCACCTTGGAAATCCTGGGAATAATATGAAAGCTACTGTCACTCCTGCCTTCTGGAAGGGAAAGAAGGTATTCCTCACAGGTCATACCGGATTCAAGGGCAGTTGGTTGTCCCTTTGGCTACAAGACATGGGGGCGCACGTCAAAGGCTTCGCGTTGGCACCGCCTACAATTCCCTCGCTCTTTGAACAGGCGCGCGTTGAGCAAGGCATGATGGCATCGCAGATTGGCGATATTCGCGACCTGCAAGCTATTACTGAAAGCATGACGTCTTTTGATCCCGACATTCTGATCCACATGGCTGCCCAACCCTTGGTCAGGCTGTCCTACCGAGAACCGGTCGAGACCTATGCCACCAATGTCATGGGCACTGTCCATGTGCTGGAGGCCGCGCGCAAATGCCCAAGCCTTCGCGCAATCGTCAATGTCACGACTGACAAGTGCTACGAAAACCAGGAGTGGGAGTGGGGCTACCGTGAAAACGAACCGATGGGCGGCCACGACCCTTACAGCAACAGCAAAGGCTGTGTAGAGCTGGTCACCTCAGCCTACCGCAATTCATTCTTTAAAGCTGATGGCGCGCCAGCCTTGGCCTCGGCACGTGCCGGCAACGTGATCGGTGGCGGTGACTGGGCAGAAGATCGCCTCATTCCCGACATTCTGCATGCCGTCGAAAAAGGCCAGCCGGTGATCGTTCGCAACCCGAAAGCAACGCGCCCGTGGCAACATGCCCTAGAACCGCTTAGTGGTTACCTTGTCCTAGCCCAACACCTGTGGGAGCATGGACATGCATTCGCGCAAGGCTGGAACTTCGGCCCCCGGGATGAAGATGCTCGTCCCGTAGAATGGATACTCGATCACATGGTGGGAGCATGGGGTGCCGGTGCGAGCTGGCAACTTGATAGCGAATCTCAGCCCCATGAGGCGCGCTACTTGAAGTTGGATATTTCCAAAGCCAAAACCCACTTGAAGTGGGAGCCTACCTGGAGCTTGGAAGCCACACTAACCCGCATCGTCACTTGGCATCGAGCCTGGTTGCGAGGCGAGGATATGCATGCCCATTGCGTGAACGAAATCAACAGTTACATGGCAGCCATGGCCGCTGACGCCTAACCAATTAAAAGCTTTAAGCAGGAAATACTATGACCCCCGATATGCTCCGTCAGGAAATCAGCCAGCTCGTTGAACGTTACGCCGAGATTGCATTGGCTGCCAAACCTTTTGTTGGGGGCGAGACCGTCATCCCGCCTTCCGGCAAGGTGATTGGCGCGCGCGAACTGCAACTGATGGTCGAAGCATCCCTTGATGGCTGGCTGACTACCGGTCGCTTCAATGCTGAATTCGAAAAAAAGCTGGCCGAGTTTCTCGGTGTCAATTATCTCATTACCGTCAACTCCGGCTCGTCGGCCAACCTTGTTGCTTTCAGCACATTGACCTCACCCAAGCTAGGTGACCGTGCCATCAAGAAAGGTGACGAAGTCATTGGCGTGGCTGCAGGCTTCCCCACCACCGTCAACCCCATCGTACAGTTCGGGGCGATACCGGTCTTCGTCGATGTCGACATGGCAACCCACAACATTGACCCCGAGCTGATCGAAGCGGCCATCACCCCCAAGACCAAGGCGATCATGCTCGCCCACACCCTTGGTAACCCCTTCAACCTGGGCAAAGTCAAAGCCCTGTGCGAAAAGTACAATCTCTGGCTGGTCGAAGATTGCTGCGATGCACTCGGTGCGACCTATGACGGCAAGATGGTTGGCACCTTTGGTGACATCGCTACCCTGAGTTTCTACCCGGCCCACCATATCACCATGGGGGAAGGTGGCGCGGTGTTCACCAATAACGCCCAGCTCAAATTGATTGCCGAATCGTTCCGCGATTGGGGACGCGACTGCTATTGCGCACCTGGTTGCGATGATACCTGCGGCAACCGTTTCGGCCAGCAATTTGGCAGCCTGCCACAAGGTTACGATCACAAGTACGTGTATGCCCACTTAGGCTACAACCTGAAGATCACCGACATGCAAGCGGCCTGCGGACTGGCACAGCTCGACCGCGCACCTGAGTTCATCGAAACTCGCAAGCGCAATTTCAAGCTGCTCAAGGAACGCCTGGCGAGCTTGAGCGATTTCCTTGAAATCGCCGAACCAACCCCCAACAGCGACCCGTCATGGTTTGGTTTCCCAGTCACTCTGAAGGAAAGCGCTGGGATCAAGCGTGTCGACCTGCTCAAGTTCCTGGATCAGAACAAGATCGGTACCCGCCTGCTGTTTGCCGGTAACCTGACCCGCCAGCCGTACTTCCATGACGTCGAATACCGCGTCGTGGGCGAACTGACCAACACTGATCGAACCATGAACCAGACCTTCTGGCTGGGCGTCCAGCCCTCCCTGGGTCAAGAGCATTTCGATTACGTCGGTGAAAAACTGGAAGAGTTCTTCGGGATCGGTTTCTAACATATGAAAGCTTCAGATGCAGTAGCAAAAGTACTTGCAGACACTAACGTCCTGTATGGTTTTGAGCTCATCGGTGGAATGATTACCCATCTGGTGGACAGCATTAATTTGCTCGGAAAGACCAAGTTGGTATCAATGCATCATGAGCAAGGCGCTGCCTTTGCTGCATCTGCTGTCGCACGTGCGACCCATCACAAGATCATGGGCGTGGCACTGGGTACAAGTGGACCCGGCGCCACCAACCTGATCACCGGAATTGCAGACTGCTGGCTGGACAGTCACCCGTGCCTGTTCCTGACCGGCCAGGTCAACACCCACGAACTCAAGGGCGACAGGCCCGTACGCCAGCAGGGCTTCCAGGAGCTCGACAGCGTTGCTCTGGTGAGCAGCATCACCAAGTATGCTCACCAAATCACCCATGTCGATGAACTGATCCCCTGCCTTCTCAAAGCGATCCGCATCGCTCGGGAAGGCCGTCCGGGGCCTGTCCTGCTGGACATTCCCATGGACATCCAGCGCGCCGAGATCGATGAGGCGGTGCTGGACCAACTATTGAACGCCCGGACCAATGAAGCGACGACTGCTGCCGAACAACACGCCTCGTTCAGCGATGTCTGGACTGCACTGGCCAAGGCTCAAAAACCGGTATTCCTGATCGGCGGTGGCGCAGTAAACAGCCCTGCGTTCAGCCAATGGCTGAGCCTGGTCGGCAAATTGGGCATCCCCCATGTCGCCAGCCTGAAAGGCGCTGAAAAACTCACGGCAAGCGAACACTACCTCGGCATGCTCGGTGCCTATGGCACCCGCGCAGCCAACCATGCCGTCCAGCACTGCGATCTGCTGGTGGTGTTCGGTAGCCGCATGGACGTGCGCCAGACCGGGGCCAAACCCGAAACGTTCGCTACGAATGCGCACATCATCCAGTTCGATCTGGATGCGGCCCAACTGGACAACAGGGTCAAGGCCCAAGAGTCGATCCATGCCAACCTGGACGCGGTGTTTGCCGACTTCATCGCGCAAGCAGCCAGGCTGCAACCCGCTCCGGCGGTCTGGCGCGCTCACCTGGCGCAGGTCTTCAAGCAATCGTTCGTCGACGAGTACACGGCGTGGAACATCAGCCCGTTCGAGCTGCTGAACACCCTCAACGACCTGACCGCCGACCGCGCACTGGACTTTGTTGCCGACGTTGGTAACAACCAGATGTGGGCCGCGCATACCTTGCGCCTGAGCCCCGGCCAAGCCATGCATCACTCCGGCGGCCTGGGCACAATGGGCTTTGCCATTCCTGCCGCCGTGGGCGCCAGCATCGCAGGTGACAAACCGGTTGTCGTCATCACAGGCGACGGCGGTGCGCAGCTCAATATCCAGGAGCTCGACATCATTGCCCGCGACCAATTGCCGATCCTGACTATCGTACTGAACAATCACTCGCTGGGAATGGTCCGCGGCTTCCAGGAAATGTACTTCGAGGGCCGTAACTCTTCGACTTATTGGGACGGCTATACCTCGCAGTTCCAGGCCCTTGGCGCTGCGTATGGCATACATTCGATAAGCGTTGTCAATCTGGCGGCATTCAAGGCCGCTGTAGTCGAGTTTCTTGCCAACGACAAACCCATGCTCATCGAAGTCATGATGCCAGATGCGCGGGAATGCCGGCCGCGCCTGGAGTTTGGCCGACCGATCAATGAGCAGTCGCCGCCGCTGGATCTGGGTAAATGAAGCTTGCCATCCTTGGGGCGAGCAGTCATATCGCTAAAGACCTGGTAGCCAGCATCGCCGAACATACTGCTTATGAATGCACCCTGTTCGTGCGCGCACCGGGCTCGCTCGATGCCAAACTGCGGGCCATTGCCGAGCGCAAGGAATTTGCCGTGCTCGACTACTCCGGCTTCGATGTCAGTTGCCAGTTCGATGCGATCATCAACTTTGTTGGCGTTGGTGATCCCGCCCGGGCCGTACAGATGGGCAAGGACATCTTCACCATCACCGAGCTGTATGACAACCTTGCCTTGGAGTACCTGCAAAACCATCCTCAGTGCAAATACATCTACCTGAGCAGCGGCGCTGCATACGGTACCAACTTCGAAACACCTGTAACCGAGGCCTCGAAGGCGATATTCGCGATCAATGGGCTAAAACCGCAGGACTGGTACGGCGCGGCCAAATTCCAGGCCGAGTGCCGCCATCGAGCGCTGCCCGAGGCCTCCATTGTCGATGTGAGGGTGTTCAGTTACTTCAGCCATTGCCAGGCTGTAGAGGCCCGCTTCTTCCTCAGCGACATTCTGCGTGCACTGCAAGCGGGCACAGTGCTGGAGGTGGCACCCGATGACATGCTCCGGGACTACCTCACCCCCTCCGACTTCCTGCAACTGATTGACCGGATCCTGCAGTCGCCAGCGTGCAACGACGTGGTCGACTGCTACAGCCAGGCCCCCATCGGCAAGTTCGAACTGCTGAAGGCCTTAAGCGAGCAGTTCGGCCTGCAATTCACAATTGCGGGTGACCAGGCAAGGGTCAATGCCACAGGCCCCAAGGCCCATTACTATTCGCACAATCGCAAGGCCGGGCAACTGTTTGGCTACGTGCCCGGCGACTCTTCGCTAAGTGGTGTCATGCGTGAAATCAGGCAGCATCTGAATGCAAGAGACTAAAAAGGCACCCTCCATGTTGCGCAGGCTTCTACAAGTAAAACTGTTCAGATTCCTGTTGGTGGGGGTGATGAATGCGGCGTTCGGCTATGGCTGTTTTGCCGGCTTTCTCTACCTCGGGTTGCACTACAGTGCGGCATTGCTGCTCGCCACGATATTAGGCATAGCCTTCAATTTCAAAAGCACCGGTGCCCTTGTATTCGGCTCGAAGAACAACAAGCTGATTTTCAGGTTCATTGCCGGCTATGGCGTCGTCTATGGCGCCAACGTGGCAGGCATTGCGGCACTCAAATTACTGGGTATCGACCCGTACTTGGCTGGCATGGCCTTGATCGTGCCAATGGCCTTACTTTCATTCGTCATTAATAACAGGTTCGTTTTCAATTATGCGTAAGCTTATCAGCATAGTGACACCCTGCTACAACGAAGAAGCCAACATTGATGAGCTGTACCAGCGCATCGTCGAGGTGATGTCACGCCTTGACTATGACTACGAACACATTTTCATCGACAACTGCTCCACCGATAACAGCCACGCCAAACTGCGCGCCCTGTCTGCGCAAGACAAGCGGGTCAAGCTGATTTTCAATGCCCGCAACTTTGGCCACATCCGTTCACCATACCATGCCCTACTGCAGGCCCGTGGCGACGCCGCCGTGCTGATCGCCTCCGACCTGCAAGACCCGCCGGAGATGATCGAAGAGTTCGTCAAGAAGTGGGAAGAAGGCTTCAAGACGGTGATGGCAGTCAAGCCGGAGAGCGAGGAATCGCGCCTGATGTTCCTGATGCGTCGCGCCTATTATCGCTTCGTTACGCGTATTTCCGAAGTGCCGCTGGTGCAGAATGCCACCGGTGCCGGCCTGTTTGATCGAGTCGTGCTGGATATCCTGAAGAAGATCGACGACCCGTATCCGTATTTCCGCGGCCTGCTGTGTGAAATCGGTTTCCCGATCGCCACGGTACCGTTCAAGCAACCACGGCGTCAGCGCGGCATCACCAAGAACAACTTCTACACGCTTTATGACATCGCGATGCTGGGCATCACCAACCACTCCAAGGTGCCGTTGCGGCTGATGGTCATGGGTGGGGCGTTACTCGCAGGCCTGAGTCTGCTGGCTGCCTTTGGCTTCCTGATCGCCAAGCTGGTGTTCTGGAATTCGTTCCAGATAGGTATCGCGCCGTTGCTGATCTCGCTGTTCTTCTTCAGTTCGGTACAGATATTGTTTTTGGGCATGCTGGGGGAATACCTGGGTTCGGTGCATACCCAGATGCGCAACATGCCGTTGGTGGTTGAATCTGAACGTGTAAATTTTGATTGACTTATGGATGATTGACAATCGTGACATCAAATAGTGCACCACTTGAAAAAGCCATATTAAAATCGGAATTACCAATAAAATCGCTGCAAGCAGTACTTATGGAAAACTGGAAGCTAGCACTTTCAGGCGCTGTCATATCCTTCTTTCTCGCAAGTATTTTACTTACTGGCTGGCCGGGAGGACTGTGGCCCGACGTTTCTTACCCGTACTCATATCAAGGTGATAGTCTTTTCCATGCCTGGATGGCCAAAAGCGTTTCAGAAGGATGGCTCTTTAATAATGCGAGAAGTGGATATCCTTTTGGTTCAAACTTTATTGATTTTCCAGGCGCCGACTTTGGTAGCCATTTAATCATCAAAGTATTTTCTCTACTGTCCGGCAGCAGCTTTACTGCAATAAACCTATTTCTCTTGTTTAGCTTCCCCGCTGCCTTCATATCCTCTTTCTGCGTAGTCAGGACCTTTGGCGTCTCGCGCGCCCTTTCATTTGTGGGCGCTTTACTTTTCACATTCATGCCGTTTCACTTTCAGCGCATTTCACATCTCTTCTATACATGGTATTTCGTTGCTCCAATATTTTTCTATCTGGCATTTTCTGTTTTTCGTTCCTCAAGCAACCAGGCTTTAAATACCCACAAAAGAAAACCCTGGGTTAAGTACACACTTTTTACTCTTGCACTGCTTACAATTTCTTCTTTTGGCGTGTACTACACGCTATTTGGCGTGATTCTAATTTTTTTGGCAGGCGTCCTCAACCTTATCAAAACTGGAAAGCTCCTTGGATTCAAGCGTGCGCTACTTATAACAGCCATCCTCGCTAGTGGCGTATTACTCAATATAACTCCAAATCTAATTGGAAAGCATGAACAAGGCGAAAACTCGGAAGTAGCAATACGCTCACCCGTAGAATCAGAAATTTACGCCCTCAAATTAATGCAACTCATACTCCCCAGAGCTGACCACCGAGTATCCTACCTGGGGCAATTTACTCAATCTTATAACGCCGGATCTCCGCTGATAAACGAAAACACTACGGCAACCTTGGGCATTATTGGTTCTTTTGGGTTACTGTTGTGTTTTTTGTATATCCTGGGTTCTCTTTCTGGAACTAGAGTAGATTACAGATTAGCCTTTTTGGCTGCATCTACACTTGTATTGTTCTTGTTTGCTACTACTGGCGGCCTAGGTGCACTCTTCTCTTATTCTATCTCACCCTCAATAAGAGGATGGAACAGGGCTAGCATCTTCATTGCTTTTGGCTGTGTTCTTGCCTTCTTTTTGGCGCTTCAATTATTTTTAGAGAAGTTTTCTTCGAAGATTCACACCCACTCATTACTCGCAGCGGCAATTATACTCATCGTGGGCATGTATGACCAAACGGCGTCTCCATGCAAAGAATGTAGCACGCCGCAAAAGTTGGCATATAACAACGACAAGAACTTTGTAGCCGATATTGAGCGTTCATTACCTAAAGGCGCTGCCATTTACCAATTACCTTATATGCCATTTCCGGAAACCCCACCCTTAAATCGGCTAGCTGATTATCAATTGGCCACCGGCTTTGTTCATTCAAAAAACCTTCATTGGAGCTTTGGCGGAATGAAGGGCCGGGATGGCGACATGTATTATCGCTCGCTTGCAGATGAATCTATAGAAAAGCAATTGGAGGTCATAAAGCGTTTGGGTTTCAATGGCATCTATATTGATCGTCGTGGTTACTCGGATAATGCGAATGCGCTGATCGCAAACTTAACTACGCTGCTTGGCTCTCCTCCGCTTTTAAACAGTTCTAATGGTGAGCTCGCGTTCTTTAAAGTAAACTCGACTGAAAGTACCAGCTTGGCAGGACTGAGCGCTAAGCAAATAATGGAGAAATCGGGTTACTATGCAGACCATTTGGGTCGGCGGTACTCCGCCAACTTACAAGAAGGGATAGTTTTTACTCGCCCAGGTTGGCCGGCGTTTATTCAAAACGTTTCTGGTTTCTCATCACTAGAGCCATGGGGGCGCTGGTCTGAAGGGAATGCCCGCTTGGTTTTTACCTCTCCACTGCCCCAAACGTTCACGCTTATTCTGACCGCACAAGCCTTCGGACCTAATGCTGATAAGCCTGCGAAAGTATTAATTGGTTCTCGAGAGTACGAGATAAAACTTGAGAACGCTGCATCAGAGGTTCGCATACAAGTGGATCTAATGGGGCAGACGACTGATACAATTTCATTCTTACCATCAAAGCCAATTTCCCCTAGGGCACTTGGCATCAATAGCGACAAGCGTAAACTTGGAATTGGTTTCGTTTCGCTTCGATTTGAACTATAAAAACTCACCACAATGCTCAAACCAAGAGAATTGTCTCAACCGACCGGATAGTTGAGACTTGTTATAAAAAAATGCCCTGGCCAAAAACCAGGGCATTTCTATTTACAACCCACATCAAGATACTCAGAGGCGAACGAGTGAAGTTCGAATATATTGAGCTCAGTTCTTTATAAAAAACCGAACTCAGCCGTCGTTTATAACCGGTGGTTGCAGGAGCTGAGTGCAACACGGCTAATGGATTAAAGTGGGCGGATCGTGCCGCATAGCCATGGCCTTTTGCATCACCTCACTCATAATTTCGATCGGACATTTGAAATCGAAGCGTTAACGCGGCCGCATATTCAGTTGTAAGGCAATGGCATCCAGCTGTTCCTGGCTGTGTCCCGACAAGTCCGTACCCTTGGGCAGGTACTGACGGATCAGACCGTTGATGTTTTCGTTGCTGCCACGCCGCCAGGGGCTGTGTGGGTCGCAGAAGTAAATTGCCACCCCGGTCTGCTGGGTGATTTCAGCATGCCGCGCCATTTCTCGGCCCCGGTCGTAGTCATGCTCTTGCGCATCGCCAGCGGCATGCCATTGAGCGCCGCACTGAAGCCCTCCATCGCCGATGGTTGCCGTCGCCTCTTCATTTTCACCAGTATCAGGTAGCCACTGCTGCGCTCCACCAACGTGCCTACGGACCAGGCGTTGGCCTTACCCTTGCAGGTCGCCTTCCCAATGCCCCGGCATCAGCCGGTCTTCGATCTCCGGCGGGCGCACATGAATGCTGACCATCTCGGGGATCTGGCCGCGCCGATCCACGCCGCCAGAGCGCGGTCTGCGGTTGAATCGGTAGGGGCATAAGTCACACTAAGCTGAAACAACCTGACTGCCAGAAATTTATCCGCTAAAGTGCGCGGTCAAATATTCAAGGACTGACCTGAACATGGGGACTTACCGTTTGTTTCTGGCGGCGCTGGTTGCATTGTCGCATGTGGGCCTGACGATTGGCGGTATGAATCCCGGCGTCATGGCTGTCGTTCACTTCTTTCTGCTGTCCGGCTTTGTTATGACGGCACTAATTAGACGGTACTATCTAAATATCAAGGAAGTGCCGGCCTTCTATCTTGATCGGACTCTTCGCCTGCACCGCAGTACCTGTTTTATTTGGCCTTCGCGATAATCTATTTTTTGTGGTTGGAATTGATAATCCTACTTTCGGTAAGATTACATTCACTGGCGCATTTTTGAGTGCGCTAATAATACCTACTAGCTTTATTACTTTTGATGTATTCGGCGGGCTGAACATCATCGCTCCTACATGGTCTTTAGGTTTGGAGGCATGCTTCTATCTGCTTGTGCCATTCCTTCTGATATACAGGCTAAGGCTTGCTGCACTGGCGTGCTCACTTTTTGTGTTTTGCTTAGCATATGCGCAGGTCATAGATACGGATCTCTACGGTTACCGGCTTTTCCCGGGCACTCTGTTTATGTTCATGCTGGGAAGCTACCTGCACGACAAGAGCAATCGCGCCAGGGTAATGGTATTGACCGTGTACGCACTTTGCTGTGTGATGCTGTTTGCGACGATGGTATTTGGAGTGAGCCTGGTTGCCAACAATGCAGCTGTATTGATAGGGATTGTAACCGGTGTCCCAATTGTTGCAGTTCTGGTCAAGCTTGGTTCCGGGAAGGTTGATCAGATTCTCGGCAATGTAAGCTACGGTATGTTTCTCAATCATTTCATTTTGATCTGGATCGCGCAGAAAATTGGCATCACCGTGTGGGGCGCTTCAGAAATGACCGCTCTCTTGATCGTTTCGTTCTTTATTGGCTGGGCGACATACCACTTCATCGAGCGGCCGCTTATTGCATATCGACGCAACATTCGGAAAAAGCATTCTATGGCGCTGGATGCTCTGCCAGAAAACAAGGTGGCGGCTTAGCTTCGTTCCGTGCGAAATCGCGCCGACCGCCGACCAAACAGCCTTGAAAGCAATGCCTGTCGGAATTGAGCGAGGCTGAATAATGAATGGGGCTGTTTTCGTATTTCGGAAGTAGAAGCCCGCGCAGGGCGGGCTGAGCGGTATCAGGCGCCCCGGCACTATTGTGCCAAGACTTTCCACTGATTGTTCGCTGCTGGGTCCCGTACTAAACGATAAACCTTAGCATCGGCCCTGGGCGGGGACTCAAACCAACCTGAAATTGCAGCCTCGTTGGGAATAGAAAAATTCTTTTGGATTGTTTGGTATATCAGATTGCCGTTTATATGAATTGGTTGACCATCTACCAGTACTACATCGCCGTCGCGGACCCCATCAAAGATGCCGTTCTGCATGGCGGAAACCAAGGAGTCACGTGGTTCCCTTAACACGGAGTCCCACACTGCTGACTGGTGCATGTTCATTGTCCAGTTCAGTGCAATTCCAAGACCAACCAACGGGACGCAGGCCATCGCCAATTTTGCCATTGCTCCCCGGGAGAACTGATCTACAGCGGCTGCAAGAAGAAACGCAAGTCCAAAGCATTGGTAATAGACGGGGATGTGTGCGTAGCCCCACGTCAAGCCTGATTGATACTTGGCTGAGATCGAGATCAGCACTGGTGGCACAAGTAGGAGCATACCTGCTGCGAAAATAGGCATGAGCATCACGGGCTGTTTCGTGTGTTCACGCCTAAGTACAATGATTGCTATAGCTGACCACAGGAGCATGACTCCCCACGCGAGTTGACTTGTGGAAGCTGCACTGAAAAGCTCGCGTGGAAGGTATTCGTTTTTTCCTGCGGATAAGTAAAAACTCCCTGGAAGCGTCGCGAATAGCTGTTTAAGGAATGTCGCGGGTACAGCGCTTAAGTTTCCAACTTCAGATCCTGCATAAGGGGTCAGCGCTATTTGCTTCACATAGAGATTTGCAGTTATGAATATGAGAAATGGCACGACGATTATGGCGGTATCGCGAATTTTTCTTGAGTGGTTAGAGGTGAGTATTGTCACGATTGCAATTGGGACGTAGACGGAATTGATCTCGTAGAACGTCATTGATAGAGCGGCTATTAACGAAGATGCTGCTAGCCATGCTACGGATTTAATTTTGTGCCACTTGTAAAGCATCAAGAGGGATGACATAAGGAGGATTCCAACGCCTTGGCTAAAGCCGGCGAATGCTGCCAATGGGTCCCCTGAGTCACGTATTTGCAGTAAGGCCAATAAAAACAAAACAAACAAGCCAACTGTCCGCCAAGATACACCAATTCTACGCAGTAATAGAATTGTGAGGCTTACATGTGCAATGAACATTGCCATGTCTGCCAGTCTGACAGCAAGCTCGCTCTTAAGGAAATAGAAAAAACTGTAGATGACAGGCCAAGGTAAAAGAATTCTGCCGTATTCAACAAGCCACGATCTAATAACACTGCTTGAGAATTCAATGACGCTGGAATCAAAACGATTGATCAATCCCCACGTCTGACTGTTCAAGGCGTCATCAGCCCAGAAGCCGTTTTTTGAATACGGTAAAAGAATGATGGCTATCAGAACAGCAAAGACTGATCCGAAAGTTATTTTTTTTAAACTTCCATGAGTTATGCGCATTGCTTATGTGGCGCTCTGGTATGGGGCGATTGAGACATACTAGACCAGCCAGGAACTTCAAACTAGCCGGGCCTAGCAATCGGGATTTAGTCGAAGGGTCGCACGTGCGCGCCGAGGCCCCCATTAAAGTGCCGTGCCGCCATGGTGCTATCCGACCTGCTCGCACGGGCTGATGCTCGATCGGGGCTTCTATTTTCGCCTCCCCCCCTTCATGGGCGACGAACGTGGCGGCGAGAATACCAGTGCCGCGCCCGGCAATCACTACTTCGTAAGCGCTCCATAAACCCCACCGGCTCTTAAGGTGGGTGCGATCAGCTAGGCGATACTCAGATGCACCCTGCGTGGCCGTAGTATGAAGTCAGGTATCAGAGTTTGATGCATGCGCTGTTTGAGTTCTCACCGCAAATAACCGGTCGGCTATCTCCCGACCTCGCTCCAGCCCTTCCGCCGTCAACCAGATCGATTTTTTCTTGTTCACCGGATCACTGATAAAACCATGCTCATGCAATCGATTCATGGTCTCGAAGTCGAACCCTTTCCAAGCATTGCCGTGGTCGGAGCTGAAGTTGCCAACAGGGGAAGCACGGCGTCTTCAATTAGTTTGTCGTCGCATTCCATGATCGTTGTTCCGCACATATTCAACAGATATCGTCGAGCTTGTGATGGGGACTCCATCATTCTCACCGATTTCCATCTGATTAGTGCGCTCAGCTGGGCGATATCGGCGAGCAGTTCCATGGCAACAATGCTTCGTAATCTTCAGCCGAAGCCGCCAGTGGCAACCGCAGTAGAAGACTTCGAAGCCTTGCTACCGTGGAACTGCACGCCGCAAATACCAAGATAGCTATACGCCCCACCTTTAAAATGTGGGATTCATGGATCACATACACTTGATTAACTCGTCGAGCTCAAAAAATTTCACGCACACTGCGATGCCGCCTCGTTTATTACTGGCTGGGAGCATTGTGGGGCAAGTAAAGCACGTTTGAATTGCTCGGCACTCTGCTTCCAGGTTAGCCACGGCATGTTAGCTGACTCAATGGTTGAGCCGTCACGATAGCCCTGCAACCACTGAGTAATAGCGTCGGCCAAGCTCTGTGCACTGTCGCCCTCGAAGAACGCCGCATACTCGCCGGCGACCTCTCGAAACACCGGCAGGGCACGCGCCAGGATCGGCAGCTTATGCTGCGCAGCTTCAATCAGC